>OJEO01000204.1_pt1 | contig 26989 bp, 19 predicted proteins | sample 1593621 | NCBI WGS metagenome assembly OJEO01 (sample SAMN05416875, study PRJEB24817) | seawater metagenome | isolation source: Sea water | place: Canada:Atlantic | collected 2013-11
TACACCTGGGGCTGGAAGACGGCACCATGAACCGCGAGCGCATCCACAATCCGGTTGAAACCGCGCTCTACCTCCGTGGCGCCCTACACGGCGTCATCATGCTATGCCAGAGCGAAATAACCGAGAGCGACCTGGAGGACAACTTTTCTGCGGAATCACTGATCCGTCATACTATGGAGATGCTGACGTCCTCTATCTCGTCCTGAGAAAAGAGGACGATAACCGGATTAGAGCTGAAAATCGTAGATAGACCCAAGCCCAAGAATCCCGGTCAACTCATCCAGAGCCTTACGGACTTCGTCAAGCAGCATCGGGTCGCCCAGATCCTCCTGCGACAACTCCTCCCGGTAATGCGCCTCGACCCAGGTAGTCAGGCGTTCATACAGGGAGTCGGTTAGCAATACGCCGTGGTGCATGGCCTTGAGTTCGTCGTCGTTCAGTACCACCCGCAAACGCAAACATGCCGGGCCGCCACCGTTGCGCATGGACTGTTTGACGTCGAAAACCTCCACCGACGTAATCGGCCCCGAGTCGTTCACCAACTCGTCCAGATAGCGGCTGACCGACGCAATTTCACGGCATTCACCCGGCACCGCCAGCATCATGCCATCGGGCGTATTCAGCAACTGACTGTTGAACAGGTAGGAGGCCACAGCGTCCTCCAGCGGCACCTGCTCACTGGTGACACGCACGGCTTCCAGTTCTGCACCTGTCAGGCGCGAGCGGATATCAGCCAGCACGGTTTCTTCATCCAGAAACGCCAGCTCATGGTAGAACAGAGCGTTGCCATTACCGACGGCGATAACGTCGTTGTGGAACACCCCGGCATCAATCGCAGCGGGGTTCTGCTGGGCGAACACCACGTGGCTGTCTTTCAGGCCATGCAGGCGGGCGATGGCCTGGGAGGCCTCCAGTGTCTGGCGTGCGGGATACAGTTTCGGGGCCGGAGCCTGTTCGTTGAAGGCGATCTGGCCGTATACGAACAGTTCAACGCCCGGCTCACCATACCCGCCGCACAGACGGGTGTGGTTGGCGGCGCCTTCATCACCAAACTGGCTGACCGACGGCAGCGCCGGATGGTGGGCAAACCAGGCGTCGTCCGCGAAGATGGATTTCAGTGCCCGGCCGGTGACCACATGCTCAATAGAGCGATGGAACTTGGCGCTCAGGTTTGCCGGCGTAAAATGCACGCGGTGATCGGAGGTATCCGCACTCGGCGACACCGTAGCGGCGTTGGCCGTCCACATGGTGGAGGCCGATGATGCCGCCGCCAGGATGGACGGGCTCTGTTTGGCGGCCGCGCTGAGAACGTCGCGGTCCGAACCGGTAAACCCCAATGCCCGCAAGGTCGGAATATGCGGGCGTTCATGGGGTGGCAGAACACCCTGGACAAAACCGCGATCCGCCAGACGCTTCATTTTCGCCAGCCCCTGCAGGGCGGCTTCCTTCGGATTGGACACCGAGCGAATGTTGGACTTGGACGCCACGTTGCCCCACGACAGCCCGGCGTAGTTATGGGTAGGCCCTACCAGGCCATCGAAATTGGCTTCTACTGCGTGCTTGGCCATGACTCGTCTTCCGTCAGTCGAAATTTAACCCGGGCGCCAGGCTCTCCGGCACTTCGCTCCTCTTCGCCTCCAGCGAGGCCATCGGCCAGGCGCAGTAATCAGCGGCGTAATAGGCACTGGGTCGATGGTTACCGCTGGCGCCAACACCGCCGAACGGAGCGGCGCTGCTGGCACCCGTCAACGGTCGGTTCCAGTTCACGATGCCGGCGCGCACTTCGTCCGTCAGCCGCTCGTAAAGTTTGTGGTCATCCGTCAGGATGCCCGCGGAAAGTCCGTAGCGGGTGTTGTTCGCAAGCTCCAGGGCCTCGTCAAAGCTCTTGTAGCGGTAAACCGTCAGCAACGGCCCGAAGAACTCCTCATCCACCAGGTCCAGGCCGGTTGCGTCCACAATGCCCGGCGACAACAGGCCAGTGCCTTCCCGCAGACGCTGCATCTCCAGTAGCAGTTGCCCACCCTGCGTCACCAGGCTGTTCTGGGCCGCCAACAGCTTGTCGGCCGCTTCTGTCGAAATTACTGACCCCATGAACGGTTGCGGATCCGCATCAAAATCGCCCACGGTGATTCGACTGACCACTTCAACAAAGCGCTCCAGGAACTGGTCGCCCTTGGTACCCTTTGGTACCAGTAAACGACGTGCGCAGGTGCAACGCTGACCCGCTGACAAGAAGGCGGACTGGAGGGCGTGATGCACCGCGCCATCCAGGTCATGCACATTCTGGACGATCAGTGGATTGTTGCCGCCCATCTCCAGCGCCAGGATCTTCTCGGGCTGACCACCAAACTGCTTGTGCAGCAGGTGCCCTACCGTGGAACTGCCGGTGAAGAACAGCCCATCAACACCCGGATGTGACGACAGCGATTTACCGGTCGGCATCGCCCCCTGCACAAGATTGATGACTCCGGGAGGAAGGCCGGCCTTTTCCCACAGCTTCACGGTCAGCTCGGCGACACCGGGGGTCAGTTCACTGGGTTTGAACACCACGGTGTTGCCCGCCAGCAACGCCGGCACGATATGCCCGTTGGGCAGATGCCCGGGAAAATTATAGGGGCCGAACACCGCCACCACGCCATGGGGGCGATGCCGTAATACAGCATGGCCGCCAGCAACGTCGGATTCGGAGTGGCCGGTGCGGTCGTGATAGGCGGCAACGGAGATTCCGATCTTGCCTATCATCGCTGCCACTTCGGTGCGGGATTCCCACAGGGGCTTTCCGGTTTCCGAGCCGATCTGGTGCGCAAGTTCTTCCTTGTGTTCCTCCAACAGCGTGCCAAATTTTTCCACCAGGGCCTGGCGCTCACTGAACGGACGCTTGCGCCAGTGGACAAACGCTGAGCGGGCTTCGCGCACGGCGGCGTCCACGTCTTCGATGCTGGCGCTGACGCCATCCCAGACCGTCTCTCCGGTGACCGGCTGGAGGGATTCGAAAAAGTCGCCATGGCCTTCCAGCCAGAGTCCATCAATAAAGAGTTGACCTGTCAGGTTTGCCATTGTCATTACCTCCTTCCGGTATCTTTCAAAGGGGCCAGCCGCACGAGGTCTCCGGATTCAACTTCCAGCGCCTCGGCCACATCGGCCGGAATACTGACAGTATCGAGTCCTATGCACTCGGCCGGTATGGTGGTTACCCGAAAGTCCCGGAACGAGCGGTTGGATATCATTACCTGTTGCTCCGCCGGGACATCCGTCACCAGCGGTTTCTTGCGGATCATAACGTGGCGGTTTATACCTTCGCGCACGGTACGAATACTGTGAATAAAAGCCTCAACCGCCGGGCCACCATCGAAGATGTCCACCATGCCATTGAAGTTGAAGCCTTCCGCCTGCAGCATTTTCAGCGCCGGCGCGGTGTTTTCATGCACGCGACCAATCACGGCCCGTGCAGCGTCCGGTAACATCGGCAGGTAGATGGGGTATTTGGGCATCAGTTCAGCAATGAACGATTTATTGCCAAGGCCCGACAACATGTCCGCCTCACTAAATTCCATGTCAAAAAACTTGCTCCCAAGAGCATCCCACAGCGGGCTCTGGCCGTTGCTGTCAGACACTCCCCGCATTTCAGCGAAGACTTTCTCGGAGAAATGCGAGCGGAAGTCGTCCAGGAACATGAACCGGCAACGGGACAACAACAGGCCAGTGCCACCGCCCCGATGGGAGCTCGAAAGCAGCAGAGAGCACACCTCGGTGGTACCGGTCATGTCATTGGACAAGTGCAGCGTCGGGGTGCGCACATGCACGTCGAGCTCGCGGGAGGCATTCACCGTCACACTCAGCCGATAATTATAGAACACTTCATCCAGGCCCACGCGTGCCTGAATGCCACTGATGCCCACACACCGCTTGAGCTCCGTATCCTCCAGCGCGAACAGATACAGTCCGGCCTCTGGCGCGCAGCGCTGGTTGAAGGTCTCCCGGGCATGGTCGATTTTCCGTGCCAGCAGAGCCCTATCCGCGGGCAGCGTTGTTAATCCCTTTCCAGCGCCCTGTGCCATGGCATACAGGGCATCCAGATCATTCTCCTGCAAGGGTCGGATTACCAGCATTCCGGCCTCCTGTCTGTGGTTGCCCTGTTCATAGTGGCGTCACCCTTACCGTGTCACCGGCGCTCCGGCCCAGACTCTCCCAGGTTTTCGGCGGCACTTTCACTTCGTCCTTGAGGCTCTCGGTGATGGGCGTCAGCGTGCTGCGGAAATCGCTGCCCTCACCACCGGATATCAGGCAGGTTTCGCCGTCGTCGGTATGCGCGGCGTGCAGGACTTTCGGATGGCTGGTAACAACGGACTTGAGCGCATCGGTGCGGGCTTCGAGTACCGGCCCGGCATCGAAAATATCGAGATAGCAACCAGCCCGGAACCCTTCACGCTGGAGCAGTTCGTAGGTCGCACGGGTTTGTGAGTGGGGTTGCCCAAGCGCCTCCCGGGCAGCGTCACTCAACAGCGTGACGTAGATCGGGTTGGGTGGCATCAGCTCCGCAATGAACGTCTTGCTCAACAACCCGGAGTATTGGTCCGCGGTTTCAAAATCCATATTAAAGAAATGCCGCCCCAGACTGTCCCAGAACGGCACCTCGCCGTCTTGCGTCTGGACACCCTGGATTTCCACAACCACCTTATCCGTGAACAGCGAGCGATGGCTGGCGATAAACAGCATCCTGGCGCGGGACAGCAGCTCGAAGGCGTCAGTAGCACGCAGCTCCGACCTGATCGCGAAGGAGCACAACAGCGTGTGGTCGGTCAGGGCATGGGATGGGTACAGAACCTCCACCCGGCGCGAAACGCCCAGCTCATGGGAGGCATGGATAAGTGCGTCCTGACGGTAATTGTAGAATGGCTGCCCATTACCCGCCCGAGCATCGATACCCGATACGCCCTGCACCTTACCTGCACGGGTGTCTTCCAGCACGAACAGGAACCGCTTGGGTTCGTCGGGTTTATTTGTGCCGGCAAAGGAGCGAGTGGATTGTTCAATCTTGGTGGACAGTGCGTCCTGTTTTTTGGGCAGGGTGGATGACATCCGAGGGCCCTGGCCCCCGGCAATGTCGAGTATGTCGTTCAGGTCACCCGGCTGAGCCGGACGTACCAACCACATAGGCGGCTCCCGTATTCATGCTTGTGGTTAATATCGTGGGTTAACGTCTGCTACTTACCACAAACCTTTTTCACACCAGCCTCAAACCGGGCCAGCGCTTCATCAATATCAGGCTCTGGAATGATCAGTGACGGCGCAAGCCGCACGACATTCGGGCCGGCAATCAACACCATCACGCCCTCGTTCAGGCCGGCATTGAGAAATTCCTTCGCCTTGCCTTTCCACTCTTCCGTCAGTACACAGCCGAGCAGCAAGCCAGAGCCACGAACCTCACTGAAGATGCCATAGCGCTCACCAATGTCCATCATCCGCTTCCGCAGGCGCTCCGAACGCGCCCCGACGCCCTTGAGGATGTCTGGCTGGCTCACCGTATCAATCACCCGTTGGGCAACAGCACAGGCCAGGGCGTTCCCGCCATAAGTGCTGCCATGGGTACCGATACCCAGGCTTTTCGCCACCTTTTCTGTGGTCAGCATCGCCGCCACCGGGAAGCCACCACCAAGCCCCTTGGCCGTGGACAGGATGTCCGGCGTTACACCATACATCTGGTAGGCATAGAGGTGTCCGGTGCGGCCAACGCCGGACTGGACTTCGTCGAACACCAACAAGGCATCGTTTTCGTCACAGAGTTGGCGCAGGCCCTTAAGAAATTCCGGATCGCCGGGCATGACGCCACCTTCACCCTGAATAGGCTCTACTACCACTGCACAGGTCTTGTCCTTGGAGATCAATTTCCGGACCGACTCCAGATCGTTGAAATCGGCGTGATGAATGCCGCCTGGCGCAGGCTCAAAACCTTCAAGGTACTTGGGCTGGCCACCGACGCTGACCGTAAACAGGGTGCGGCCGTGGAACGAGCTCTTGAAGGAGATGATTTCATTCTTTTCCGGGCCGAAATGTTCCCAGGCGTAACGCCGGGCCAGCTTGAACGCGGCCTCGTTGGCCTCGCCACCGGAATTGGCAAAGAACACACGTTCGGCAAAGGTCAGATCACACAGGGTCTTGGCCAACCGCAGGGCAGGCTCGTTTGTCATGACATTAGACAGGTGCCAGATTTTTTCGGCCTGCTCCATCAAAGCACCAACAAGGCCGGGATGATTATGCCCGAGGCAGGTCACCGCAATGCCGCCCGCCAAGTCGATGTATTCCTTACCCTCCTGATCCCATACGTGGGAGCCTTCACCCTTGACGGGAATCACAGACCCAGGTGCATAGTTGGGGACCATTACCTCATCGAACAACTCACGGCTGACAGGTTCTCTGTTCATCGGTGTCTCTCAAACAAAACATGAAAAGGTACATTTAATCATACGCCACTCAGGGCATGAGCACATCCGTTGCACTCACCATTCCTTCCCGGCCGGTTTACTGCATACAAGACTCACTGTCACTTGGTGGAACACTGGGACGCAAGTGCTATCGTCGCTAAACAATCGGGCTACGCTAAACAGACGCCGGCTTTCATTCAAGACTACAAATGACGACATCAATGCTGAAAAGCGTATTCAGTTTCGTTTCAGCAACTTCGCCTAACATACCATTAGGTGTGAAACGCAAGAGCTTGCATATGATCCAATGAACGAACTGTTAACCTAATGATTTGAGCTCTCCGTTTTTCAGTTAAGCCAGCAAAGACAGGAGCAAAGCATGAGCTTGAAAAATCAGGGTATGGGACTGTCCAGAAGGCGACTTATCCAAAGCGCGGCTGCAATGGGTTTTCTTGCCGGCTACGACAGCCTTTTGCCTGCGTTTGCAAGAGGCAAACTCGATAACTCTAACGCTCACCACACCGTGCGTAATGGCGCTGACATCTACGACCTGACCGTCGCGAGAACACCTCTCAAGATAGGGGGCAGAGTCTCGGAACAGCCCATCACCATCAACGGCACTCTGCCAGCGCCTCTGGTGCGCCTCAAACAGGGGCGCGAGGCAATCTTGCGTGTCACCAATACGCTACCGGAGGCAACATCCATTCACTGGCATGGTCTGATTCTGCCGTACCAGATGGACGGCGTTCCTGGCGTCAGCTTTCCCGGCATCATGCCCGGCGAAACGTTTGAGTACCGTTTTCCGGTCGAACAGCACGGCACCTACTGGTACCACAGCCACTCTGGCCTTCAGGAACAGCTGGGCCATTATGGGCCGATTATCATTGATCCTGCCGAGCCGGAATCGGTGGCCTACGATCGCGAATACGTTGTGGTCCTCTCCGACTGGACCTTTGATTCTCCCGACGACGTGTTCCGCAATCTGAAAGTGGCGGAGGGCTACTACAACTACAACCAGCGCACCGTTGGCGACTTCTTCAAGGATGTCGAAACCATGGGCTGGGATGCCGCGTGGAGCAAAGCCGGCATGTGGGGCAGAATGCGAATGAGTCCCCGGGATATCCTGGATGTAACCGGTTCTGAATATACCTACCTGATGAACGGGTCGCCGTCCGCCGGCAACTGGACCGGGCTGTTCCGTCCCGGCGAGAAAATTCGCCTGAGATTCATCAACGCCTCGGCGATGACCTTCTTCGATGTCCGTATCCCGGGACTCCCGATGACGGTTATTTCCGCTGACGGCCAGCCAGTGCAGCCCGTAGAAACGGATGAATTTCGCATTGGCGTGGCGGAAACCTACGACGTGATCGTACAGCCAACCGACACGGCCCATACCGTGTTTGCCCAGTCACAGGATCGGTCGGGGTATGTGCGCGGAACGTTGGCCACCCGCAAGGGAATAGAGGCGCCAGTGCCGCCCATGTATCCGCGAACCGAGCGCGGTATGGCCGCCATGGGCATGGGCGCGATGAGCATGGGCGCCATGGGCAAGGACGGCGATATGAACATGGACAGCGGCATGGACATGGGTGGCAAGATGGCGATGATGTCGGGCAGCAACGACAAAGCCCATGGCAAAATGATGATGGATGGCGCCGAATCGGGAATGAACAAGATGAGCTCGGACAAAGCAACGATGAATGAGGTCCCGACGGCGGGTCGGCCGATATCCCATGGCCCTGACAATCACGGTCCCGGGGCGGCCATGGTGGCTTCCAGCCCGCAGTCACGCCTGGATGACCCCGGTGTGGGCTTTGAAACAGCCAATCATCGGGTGCTGACTTATTCCCAGCTGCAGAGCATTGATGGCTGGCCTGACAAGCGCCCGGCCGAACGCGAAGTGGAACTGCACCTTACCGGCAATATGGAACGTTACATGTGGTCGTTCGACGGCAAAAAGTTCTCTGAAGTCGATGGCCCGGTCAAGTTCTACCATGGCGAGCGCCTGCGATTGATCCTCGTCAACGACTCAATGATGGATCACCCCATTCACCTGCATGGCATGTGGATGGAACTGGAAACCGGTGCGGGTGAGTATCGTCCACGCAAACACACGATTTCCGTAAAACCCGGCGAGCGTGTATCCGCGCTGATTACGGCGGATGCACCGGGTGACTGGGCTTTCCATTGCCACCTGCTGTACCACATGGACGCAGGCATGTTTCGTGTCGTGTCGGTCGTTTAACGGGATAGGGGATGAGCATTATGATGAATCGCATCAAGTGGATTGTGGGCGCCTCAGCCCTCACGATTGCCTCGGGAGCCGGCGCCGCTGGTACTGGCGTTCAGGCCGAACCGGACTGGACACTGCCAATACATGACAACCAGGTGTTTGGCCAGGTTCTGTTTGACCGGCTGGAATACCAGCGTGACGGCAACAACGAAATGGCCCTGTGGGATGCCCAGGGATGGATTGGCAAAGATCGCAATCGGCTCTGGGTCGAAACGGAAGGTGAGACCGATCTATCCAGCGAAAGCGGCGACATCGAAAACTTTGATGTGCAGTACAGCTATCGCTTCGCTCGCTTCTGGGACATACAGACAGGATTGGGGGCCCAGACCACATTTGGCCCAAGCCCTAATAAGGAGCGCTATTCGGCCATTGTTGGATTGCAGGGACTTGCCCCCTACTGGTTTGAGGTAGACACAAATCTCCGAGTCACCGACGACGGTGACGTGTCATACGATCTTGAAGCCGAGTACGACTGGCTGCTGACCCAAAGGCTCATTTTGCAGGGCCGCGGCGAAACGCTCGTCGCCTTCAGCGATGTCGAGGAATGGGGCGTCGGTAGTGGCATCAACAATGTGGGCCTGGGGCTCCGCCTGAGATACCACTTTTCGAGGGAGTTTGCACCCTACGTGGGTGTTTCTTACACCCGCTTTCTCGGCAATACAAAGGACCTTCGTGAGCGCGAGGGAGAAGACGTCGAGTCCTCCAGCTTCGTGGCAGGCGTCCGGTGGTGGTTTTAACACCATAAAGCCCTAATCGGGATAGGGGGGAGCCACTAGGCTCCGCCCCTCCCACACCACCCGGCAAGCGGGTCCGCACCGGGCGGTTCGCGACGTTGAGGTATCACGAGAGACGCGGCACGCCCAACCGATCAAAGTAGGCAATCGTCAGCACGTTGTGAATGGCAGACCGACTGTTATGCCACCAGCGACGGCTCAGGGCCGCCACGGATTCCACAACCCAGGGACTCGCGCCAAGGCGCAGCAGTTCCCGTTCACTTCCGTCCGGTTTCGGGATGCCTACCCGCCGCTCCCTTGTTGGCCTTCACGCGCTTCCATGCCCGTTGCATATTCTCTCGTGCGAATACCTGCTCAAGCAGGCCTCGCCCTGCGCCCTCCGATTCTCGTCGCGGGAGTCCTGTTTCATCGCTGGTCACATCTGGCAAGGCTTCACCTTTCCGCTCCGTGTTGCCACGTTGCCCTTTCAGGCATAAGGCGAGATATCCCCGGGTAAGAACACACTCCTTCACCGCACAACCGCCGGATTTACGCCGCATCGCCTTGGCCACAAGAGCTTCGCGGCTTCTGGCCCGCTCGCCCTGCTCGGCAGTGCCTCATATCCGATTCTTGTTCATCGGCTCACGGTTTACGCTCCACGCTTCCTCTCAACAGTTGCTCGCCCTTCCGCAGTTGCGCTTCACTTCGTTCGCTGTGGCCAGCTTACGGGAGGACTTGCACCTCCAGGAGTGCGCCCCTGCCGGGCGCACAAAAAAAGGGGCAGAGTGTTCTGCCGTCGCCTCTGGTTAACCATCAAAAGACATACTGGACTCTTCCGCGAAGTTCGTCGCCGCCATTGTTATTCGCGTCTTCGCCGTCCATGTAATTTATACCAAGACTGGCCAACTGTAAGGTAAATCGCTTTTGAGCCCTTGATGTCGGACTGCAGCTCATCAATCAGCTTTATGCTTTCAGAGGTGACTGAGCCCAGCACCAGTTTTGCATCGAAGAGAAAAACCAGCCGGCCGGGGTTGTCCTGCGCTGATGTAGGCAAGGACGACACCCTCTACGGATTGAAACCCGATGGCAGAGGCAGAATCCTTCGCGGGGATGTAGCAGTATCGAACGCGGGCTTCGTATCAGCAACCCGCTCGACCTCTCCGGCCTTATCAACCAGTGTTGAAAACAGGTATTTCCGGGAGTCAGCGGATTTCATGGAGATGGCGAGATTGACGCAAGGTTGCCGGAGCTTCCGACCGAAAGCATGATCTGCCCCGGGTTGTTACCGGTACCGGCGTTGGAGATCGCACCATAACCGGCTCCGTCCAGGGCCCGGACGTTCATAACTCCAATGTTTCCAATGTACTCGACACCGAAATAGGTCGCCTGCGCGGTCTGCTGTTGGTTATCGCTATAGGTCAGGATGGGGAAACCCGGCTGTCGTTGCCAAGGTCAGTATCAAATTTCGATGCGTAAACGTCCCTGTCGGGTTCCCCGTTTGCCACGTTCGCAGTCGGCCGGCTCGGGTCGGTAGAGTTTGAAATCAACCCATCGTTAATTGGCATCCAGTAAACATCGTAGCTACCGAACGAAGTCTCGCCGGTGGCAGCGTCTTCTTTGCTGCTGTCCAGATCGAAGTTTCCGAAGTATGTGGGCTGAAACTTGCCCTGGGTGATTATGTCCAGTTTCACTCCCGATGCTGTGGTAACCTCAACAGCCATGGCCGCGGGTACGCCGTTTACAGCGATCAGCGCTCCCAGGCATCCCTAACCAATGCACTTTGGTATTGTTTTCATTATTCCTCCGACGTCTCTGATTTGAGATTTTTTGTAGGTATCGTCGACCAAGCTAACCCAGCGGCAAGTGCTGATAGCAGAGATGGCAGAAAAGTGACAAGCATCTGCCAGAGAAAGGAAAGTTGAGCGGGGCTTCATCACATCATAACAGTCGGCACGGGGCACGGTAGAGTTTTTCACCCCCGAGCCTCATTGCTGCCGGGATTTCCACTGGCGAAACTGTTTCCATTCCAGCCATTTCTGAAATTCCCTGTATTCTTGTGAGTCTGGGTCCATCCGCCTGAAGGCTTCGAAGCTTCTGTAGGTGTCAGAGTCCGGGGCCGCCTTTCCTCCGGCGCGTTGACTGGTCGCACAATCTGAGCAACGACCCGGCAGGATAGAATATCCCTCCCGGGCGCTGTCATCGGGACTGCTGGCAAACAGGCCTGGTCCATCAGGCAGGCGGTCTTCTCCCGGCATCGGCGTCGTGTCAGCGGGTCGGACCACATTAAGTCCGCAGCCCGACAGAGCCACTACCAGCACGGGAATTATCCATAACCGCAGTTTGTGCATATTTTATTCCTGTCCGTTATTCAGGTCAGACCCGTTGGTTAAAAGGCGACCCGGACACCGGCATAGAGCTGGCTGATATCGTTGGCATCGCCCCATCCTTCAGCGGTCTTGACCGACGAAGGCAGGTCAAGCGAATACAGGTGATACGAGGAGAACAAGCGGACCGCGCTCGACCAGTCGTACACGTATGCCAGACCAATCTGGCTTCCCTTGGTTCCCTCAACAATCAGATCTTTGGTCTCGCCATAGTTGACTGCAAAGTGATGAGCGCCAGTCAAGTAGCCTACCTGACCGAATAGGTTGGTCGCATCAAAGCCTTCTTGATTAGCCTGCCCCGCATTGGCTATTGCGTCGGTTTCATCATTACCGTAGGAGACGGTAAAGTTCAGGCCACCGTCCAGCAACAAAGACGCCGAAGCACTAAGGACTTGCTTCTCTCTGAATTCCGACCCAGGGGTGAGTGGCTGTCCATCGGTGGGCGAGGTCGCAATCTCCAGATCATTAGTATCAACCCAGCTCAGCCCCGTGGCCAGTTTGGCACCCGGCAAATCTACGTGGTAGCGGGCCGCCAGTTCATAGGCATTGCCGTTGTCGAGACTGGTCGACAGCACCAGACCGCCGATCGACGGGCTGTCGTAGCGGATACGCTCTTGTCGACCAACGGCATTGAAGACGCTGTTGGTTGCACCAATTCTGTAAAGTTGGTTGCCGTTATCATCGACAAAACTGATGCCGGAAGAATAAAGGGTATACCAGGCACCGCCACCGTAGTAGAGCGTTCCGGAGTAATCCATCATGTTGGCGTAGTAGCCAGCACCATCGCCTTTGCCGAAGCTCACCTTACCAAAGTCACCCTCGAGATAGATGTCAATTTTCCGGGTATCCAGGTCAACGTCACCCCCCCCGGAATTTTTGCCGATATCGAACTCCGTGGATCCGAACTGAACAACTGACATTTCATAGATAAAACCGACGTTCATGCCGTTGGCCATCTTCTCATTGCCAGTGAACCGGAAACGTGAGTTGGAACCGATGTTGTCGACACTCGCGTAATCGGTCTCATTCCCGTTATCCGCGACTGTGAACGCACGATCCAGCTGGCCGGACACCTTGAATTCCATGGCGTGACCCGGCGAAGATAACCCCGCCATCACCAGTGCGAGCGCTGAACTCAGTGCCGCTTTTTTATTTGTCATTAGCATCATAAACCCCTAATTATTATTGATTTATTACTGAACGTGTCATGCGTATTACGTCCATTATCTTAAAGTGCTGTGCCCTCCTGTCCCGAAACTCAAGTGGCTTCAGGTCTTGCGTCAGCACTGGGCACAGCAACAATATTGACCACACTGATCGTAGCACAAGCCCGACGACTGAGAAGTCAATTAACATTAGACTTTAGTGCAACCGGGAGCCTCTTCAGGCACTTTCAGGAAGGCAATCAGCACCGCACGTTCAGTCCTGAATCGTGCCTTGAACTGTTCCCTGGATATCTCGGCTTCGCCCCCGTGCCACAAAATGGCTGGGCCAGATCGTCTGGTCGCTGAGGTCTGGCCGGTCAGCGACCAGACCGGTCGTGTGCTTTGGTGTGTGGCAGGCGGCACACCCCGTGTTGCTAACGAGTCTGGCGCCTTGCTGCACTTCCGGGTTTTCCATGGCGCGACGGGCGGGAACTGCAAGGCTGCTGGCGTAGAAGGTGATAAAGCCTGCCACTTTGTCGCTGACTTCGGGGTCGCCGCCATTAGCAAACTGGCCACAATCTTGCGTCCACTACCTCGCCAAGAACCTCGGCCGTTGTCACCGCATCCTGGAACGTGGCGTGCGCCAGATCTGCATAATGGCTAACAACGTCAGTTTTGGTCGGCGTGGATGCGGGCGCCTTATCTGCCGTTGGCTCTCTGCTGTGTTGTGCGTTGGCAGCGTCCTGATTGCCGCTGCATCCGGCCATCAAAAGCAGGGTGATTGACAGGGCCAGAGGTCGCGGACGAGTCATTGACGTCATGTGCAAATCCTTTGAGGTAAATTAAATATAAATCATTATTATACGCATTAGAGATTGATGGGCGTGTATTGCATGAGTTAAACGACACAAGACTGCGGACCTGTAATAATTCATGGCTGATAGCGGCGGTTGCCTTTAATATTGTGTCAGCAACAGTACTAAAAGTCCGTAAAGCGCCGCGCCCCCAATGCGGTCAATGTTCACTGTTGTTGACAGTTGGGGGAGGTCTGAGTTGTCGGGGGCGGGATGAATAGGGCAATCCGGCGCCGCAGCATTCCTTTGTGGTGGTTAGCATTAGCAGCGGCGTTAAGCCTGCTGCTCACCATTCATGATACGTTTGTCATTGCTGTCTTCGAAGGCTACATATCCTGGTGCATACCCTACTGGGACAGTTGCACCAGTATCAGCCGTACAGGGCGTTACTGGCGGTGGGAATTCTCTCCGTTATCCTCACCGCCGCAGTACCTGCCTTGTACAGTCAACTAGACAATGCCTTTGAATGGGTATTGGCGCTACTCATAAACCTTCGTGCGCTCTGGGTTGCGCTGCTCTGGCGGCAAAGCTCTTTCCGGGCAAGATTGTGGACGGAGTAAGGGATCGAACCGGGTTACCATGATCACCGACATTGCGAGCAGACCACCGGCGGCTTGTTTGGCCTTCAGAAAAGCTGGCCCCGGATTGCGGGCCAGTTGATACCCTCACCCTCCGCCCAACCCGCTCCGACCTCCGAATTGCCCGTTTGAGAGAAATTCAACCTTTTCAGCCTGGTGACACTCTCTCATTATCATTAACATTGGTTATTGACTTGATTATTAAAAGTCCTTAAATTCGTATCTGCAAATGGAACGCGTTTCTATTTAGAATTTCAAATACGAATAATTCCGGAGAAACACATGTTTAAACCTTCCCGACTGTCACTGGCAGTAGCGATCAGCCTTGCCCCGGGCATGAGCTGGGCCGCCGGCGATGATCAGCCCCAGATGCTTGAACCTATGGAAATCATTGGCGATGCGTCTGCAGCCCAAACTCTGCCGGGGTCAGGCTATGTAGTTGGCGATCAGCAGTTGAAAACTGAGGTTGAAGCCGACATCAACCAGGTATTGAAAACCGTCCCGGGCGTGTATGTACGGGAAGAGGAAGGTCAGGGCCTGCGCCCTAACATTGGCATTCGCGGTGCCACCGCCGAACGCAGCAGCAATGTCACGCTGATGGAAGATAGCGTTCTGATCGCGCCGGCACCCTACTCCAATCCGGCCGCTTATTATTTCCCGACGCTGAAGCGCATGTCCTCGCTGGAAGTGCTCAAGGGTGCCCCGCTGCTGCGCTATGGCCCACAAACCACCGGCGGTGTGATCAACCTGATCTCCACACCCATTCCCGACGAGCAAAAGGGCTACGTCGAAGCCGTCACCAACGACCGCGGTTCCACCGACGTTCATGCAACCTATGGCGACACGAACGGTGACTGGGGTTACCTGTTTGAAACGGTTCAGCGCTCAGCGCAAGGCTTCAAGGACATTGACCGAAGCAACCGCAACAGTGGCTTCGACATCAGTGATTATGTCGGTAAGCTCCGCTGGCAGGGAGATCGCCAGAGCGTGACCGCCAAGATCCAGTATTCGGAGGAAACGTCCAACTCGACCTATGTCGGACTGACGGATGCGGACTTCAACCAGGATCCCAACCAGCGCTACGGGCTCTCCAGTCCCGACCAGATGGATAACACTCACTCCGGTGTCAGCCTGACTCATCAGTTTGAGTGGAGCAACAATGTAAGCAGCACCACGACCCTCTATCGCAACGATTTCAAGCGCAACTGGTACAAGCTCAGTGGCGGCGGAAACATCATCGACGCGGCAAACACCGGAGACGCCAATGCCCAGGGTATTCTCGACGGTACCGTTGACACCAGTGGCCTGAATTACAAGAACAACGCCAGGGACTACCTGTCCGAGGGTGTGCAGGTAAACCTTGATGTCGACATGGGCAGCCATCAGTTTGATTTCGGCGCCCGCTACCACGAAGATGAAATGGACCGCTTCCAGCCGGTCGACGTTTATGATCAGGTCAATGGCTCCCTGGTGTTCCAGAACACGGTCGCCCCCACCGGTAGCAATAATCGCTTTGAGACCGGCGAAGCCCTGAGCTTCTGGGCACTCGACACCTGGCAGGCGACGGACAAGCTCAGCATAAATCTCGCCCTGCGCTACGAGGACGTGAAAACCGGTCGCACCCAATACGCGGATCCCGGCCGCACAACCGTCGACAGCACCCGCGCCAATGACAGCGCTGAACTCCTGCCTGGTGCTTCCTTTACCTATGACCTGTCCCAAAGCTGGCAGGTTCTGGGTGGCGTGCACCGGGGTTTCTCCCCTCTTGGAGGTGGTGCCAGGGCCAACGAGGAACCGGAAACCAGCAAGAACTGGGAAGCTGGCCTCCGGTACTTCGGCAATGCGTTCTTCGCGGAAATGATCGGCTTCTACAGCGACTTCTCCAATAAGGCCGAAAACTGCTCGGTAGGCTCGCCGTGCAGCAATGGCGACACCTCTGGCAGTTTCGTAACCGGCGAGGCTGAAATTTCCGGTGTTGAGTTCCAGCTCCAGACCGGCACCCAGGCGGGTGAATTCTATCTTCCGGTCAGCCTTACCTACACCTTTACCCAGGCGGAAATCAGCAAGGACAATGCCGCCTCGGGCCTGAAAAAAGGTGAACAGCTCAAGGACGTACCTGAAAATCAGATGAGCTTCCGCACAGGCATGGAGCACCCGAGTGGCTGGGACAACTACCTTGTGGCCACCTACGTCGATGAGATGTGCGTCAGCGCGGGATGCAACAATACCGCCACGAAACTGGACGAGACCGAGTCCCTGTTCCTGGTCGATTTCATCAGCCGCTACGCACTGACCGCCAGTGCCGATGTCTTCCTGAAAGTGGACAACCTGTTCGATGAGCAGCAAATTGTTTCACGCTTGCCTGATGGTGCCATGGCAAACCTGCCGCGCACTGCCTCACTGGGGGTAAGTGTCAATTTCTGATGAGTGAACGGGTTGTGCCTGAATCCCGGGTGCATTCGCGTTTGCGTCAAGATGTCAGGAACGGAGGTTGCTGAAAATCCGGCTTCCACTCATCGGGAGCCGGTTTTTTGTGTCACTCCGGCAACCTCTTTTTCACACTCAGACGCCACATCGCCTGAGAACTTCGCGCCATTGATGAACTAGACCGCAGCGTCGCCAACCTCGGAAGAGCCAACCTGGACAACGCTAATAACCGGCTTTTCAGATCCTGATTCTTTCGTTACTGTTACAATCCATAGCGGACGAGCGAAACTTTCCCACCACGAAAAACGGCGCTTACAAATGAAAATTCTGATTGTTGAAGACAATGCTGTACTTGCCAAAAAAATATCGGACTGGCTTGCGCAGGCGCACTACACAGTAGATATCGCCAAAACCGCCAAAGAAGCCGACTCGTTGATTGAAACAAGTTCCTACCAGGCCGTTATTCTCGATATCGGACTGCCCGATGAAAATGGACTTTCTTTAATGCAAAGATGGAGAAAAAACGGGAAAAAAGAGGCGATCCTTATTCTGACCGCACGCTCCAACTGGACTGAGAGAGTAGAAGGGTTGAATGCGGGAGCAGATGATTACCTTCCCAAACCGTTTGAGTTTGATGAACTGAAAGCCCGGCTCAGTGCGATTATCCGAAGAAAGGACGGCAGAACGACAGACCAGATCAGTGTTGACGGATTCAGTCTCAACGCCACCTACCGAACGTTTACCACGCCCGACCAAAAAGAGTTCAGACTGACAGCTACGGAATTCCGCCTTTTACAGTGCTTCCTCCGTTCACCGGACCGAGTGTTTTCCCAGGACGAACTGGTTGAAACTCTCTACAACATAGAAAGATGCCCCACCAGAAATGTCGTTCAGGTTTACATAACCCGGCTTAGAAAAATAATAGGGGTCAATAAAATAAAAACATTGCGTGGCCAGGGCTACTACTTCGAAAAAGACTCTACCCGCTGAACGCCCGAATGGACCAACCAGGTTAAAATATGTCTGCGCCAAAAAGTATCCGAAGAACAGCCATTCAGTATGGTGCTGTTTTCAGCCTCGTATATTTTACTCTGATATTCTTTTCACACACCTACGTGATAAAGCAATTATCGGACGAGTCTAGGAAGCAGCACCTGAACAAAGAGCTGAAAAACTTTCAGGCAATCATTGAGGCTGAATCCCCCACAACCGACGACCTCAGCAACATGATCAATCAGTTTGAAATGCTTCTGGGGCATGCCATCGTCATCGAAACGGCTAGCGGAAGCGTCCTGGCGAGCCCGAACTTTGACCAGAGCCAACTGCAGGGCGCTGCAGAGAAGCCCGAGGGTTTCATCCACATAGCGCAGGGTGCGAACACGCTTTTCGGGCTCAAACGCATTTTCTCCGCCAGTGAAAAACTGGCCTCAATCAGCGTTCTTGAAACCGAGGGGGCGCTCTCTGAACGACCGCTGAAGGCCCACCTGACATTGCTCGGCGCCTCGGCCGTTCTTCTCGCGATACTGCTGGCCCTGATTGGAACCACTACACATCTGACGTTAAAGCCCATCAGTAAGATAAAAGAGGACCTGAGACGGCTCCAATCCGGGAAACAAAGTCGCCTGAACCCTCACGTACCGGAAGAGTTTCGTCCGCTGATCCGCCAGCTCAATGATTTGCTTGAGCTGTCAAACCGTCGTCTGGACCGCCACCGCCGCCTGAATTCTGATCTCTCTCACCTGGTCAAAACCTCTATCTCTGCCAATCTTGCCATTTTGTCGGACATCGACACCTTGCCTCCGTCCCGGGAGGATATTGTGTTTATGACCTCTAACTTGCGGGAGCTTGACAAATCCCTGAACTACAGGATGAGCAAGGCAGACATATCAGGCAGACAGATGGGACGAACGTGCATGCCGGTTGAAATCACGGCAAGTGTCATCACCGTCATGGAAAAAATATTCCCTGATACGGTTTTCCGCCTCCACACCACCTTACCCGAAAACTTCAATTGGCCTATGGAGCGGCAGGATCTTTCAGAGCTGCTTGGCAATTTACTCGAAAATGGTGGGAAGTGGTGCCAGACAACCGTCGACGTTACAATCGTCCGCACGTCATCAGGACTCTCCATAGAAGTAACGGACGATGGCCCCGGAATTTCTCCCGAGGCGGCAGCCACTGTCATGGACAGGGGCACCAGGCTGGATGAAACGGTCGCCGGATTTGGACTCGGATTGTCCATCGTGTCCGAGATTGTCGAAGACAACCTCGGACACCTGGAAATCGGATCCTCGAAAAAGGGAGGAGCCAGAATACTGATTTTACTGCCATTTCCGGACTAGATTACGACCGAAAGGCCAGTCATCATAAAATATCCGGCCTTCAAAGACTCAGTTTTAGCAGTAATCAGCTGCGTCACTAATCATTCTTCGAGTTTAAATCAGAATCAACGGAGTCATTCTGGCTGTTGGTTGGCGGAAGATTGATCGAGAATAGCTGATATCGTTTGTTCTCCCCCAACTTCTCAGCGTCGGCGGATTGCCGATTGAGAAAATCATTCACTTCATGATTTGGTATCGCTGCAAAGACCCTGTCGTAACCATCAGTTTCCAGCAGGCTGTCGAACTCTGTTGGGGTAACTTCCACTGCGTCGCCCAACGAATAAAAGCGTGCCGAAAACGGCATCTCACCGATGTAAAAAATTGGACTGTCTCCCTCTCGACGAATACTTTCATAACGGCTGATCAATTGCTTTTCGGTTTTTAGTGGTTTTACGCCACTAACACCAATGAAAACAAAAAGGGTGATGACGATGGGCGCAAGCCAAACGGCGCCCAACCTGATTCTGGACCAAGGACGTAAATCGAGGTGCGACACCCATCCAGCAATCAGAATTGCAGAAAAGGGCAGAGAAGGCAGGACGTACGTCCAAAGCGTGTTGCCTGCCAGGGTGAAAAACAGCATTGGCGTTATCGCACAAAACACCAGATACAGCGTTGAGGCATCCTGAGCAGCATCAGTGAAGATATCCTTTGTTTTGCCTCTCGCTGCTGCAAATCCAAAGCCAACCAAGCCAATGATACCCCACGGAAATGAAGCCCAAAGCCAGAATATCCAGATCATGCCCTTGGGCCGATTATGGGCACTACCGTATAAATCGCCTGCCCATCCGGGATCCAGAAACCGGCTAAAGTGCTCGCCAATAATGAAGTAGTTGAGAAACCCCGGCGTTTTCAATTCAGCGAGCACGTACCATGGCAAAGCAATCAATAGTGTTAGAAGTGAACCAAGGAGCCAGGGTAGTTTTTTCAGTGGCTGTAACCGCTGCCTGAAAATAGCAGCCCAGAGCACCAGCGGGGTAACCGTCAATACAACAGCCAACGGTCCCTTTGACAACAAACCGATAGCCAGGCCCACGAAAAACCACCAGCGCCAGTACTCAGAGCGCCCTGAAAGCACAAACCACACGCTCACCAGCGAGAGGGTCGTTCCAAAAACCAGGAAGGTATCAGTCATTACTGCGCCGGCACTGATATAGGTGAGTGCCATGGTAGAAAGCACCAGAATAGACCATCTAGCGACCACAGCACCCCGCGCATGTTTTGCAAGGCACCACGTCAGCCAGACGATTCCGATCGTGGCGAACCACGCCGGTAGCCGGAGGGAAAATTCAGACAGTCCAAATAGCTTTAGAGAGGCAGCCTGAGCCCAGAATGACAAGGGAGGCTTTCCCCAGAACGGAGTTCCGGGTTCGAACCAGGGTGTTATCCAGTCCCCGGTTTCAGCCATTAAGCGAGCGATCTCCGCGTATCGGGGCTCGGTTGTATCCACAAGGGGAAACAGCGTCATCCCGATAAAGCGACTCAACAATATGGCGGCCAGCACCCAGAACCAGGGCTCAATTCGCTTTAGCATTCTTGACGCCCCTGAAGTTACTGAATTGGTCTCGGCTCGACACCTCCCGGTTCTCGACCACTTCTTCGGTCAGATACAGGGGGCGCAGTTTCGATTCGATGTAGGTTTTGCCCACATACTCACCGACGATGCCAACGCTCACCAGCTGTATGCCACCCAGAAAACTGATGAGAGCGATTAAAGATGGATACCCGTCAGTCGGGTCCCCAAGCATGATCGCTTTCGCGACAATCCAGACCCCGAACAATCCACCGACGGACGCAGCCAGCAAGCCAACCAACGTTGCCCATCTGAGAGGTGACACTGAAAAGGAGGTCAACCCTTCAAGAGCTAAGCCAACCAGGCCAGGATAATCCCACTTGCTTTCTCCTGCCGCTCTCAATGCCCGGTCGTATTTGATGATTGTCGTTGGCATACCGACCCAGGCAAAGAGTCCCTTCATATAACGGTTGCGCTCCCCCAACCGGAGAAGGGCATCAACCGCCCGCCGGCTCATCAACCGGAAGTCGCCCGTATCGACGGGTATTTCAGTGCGACTGGTCCTGTTGAGCAAACGATAGAAAAGGTGTGCACTCAAACGTTTGAAAAAACTCTCACCCACGCGCGATCGACGTTGCATCAGGACGACATCAAAGCCTGACTTCCAGCTCCTGACCATCTCGGGAATATACTCAGGTGGGTCCTGAAGGTCTGCATCCAGAACGATCACCGCATCTCCCCGTGCATGCTCCAGCCCCGCCGTAACGGCCGCCTCTTTACCAAAGTTGCGGCTTAACTTGACCAGGCGAATGCTCGACTTGGTTTCAATAATCGTCTTCATGAATTTGGCACTGCCATCTTCACTGCCATCGTCTACGACCACGATTTCCGAGCGAATATCCAGGCTCGCAAGGACTGGCAATACATGATCAAAGAATATGGGGAGCATCGACCGTTCATTGAAAACCGGAACCACCAGAGAAAGCAGCTCTGATTCGTTCAGTGCGCGGGAAGTCTTAAGAGATTTGTTCACGGAACACCAGCCTTTGGTAGACAACATAGTTAAATGCAGCGACAGCGACGGTGGTTAGAAGCTGTGCAGGAGCAACGGGGATTTCAAACAGTTGATGCAGACAGAAAAAGATCAGAACGTTCAGGAGAGACGCGAGTGAACAGGAAACAATGTATCGCCAGATGGCCTGGATGTGTGGTCGCGCATTTGGAAAGACCAAAGTCCTCTGCAACCCGTAGTTGGTAACAGCTCCGACGACGCTTCCAGAAAAGGTGGCCGCTACGGGGTCCATGCCAAGCAAAACCAAGCCGGACATGGCCGCCCAATGGAAAAGGGTGGCCATTCCGCCAGCGGCAAAAAATCCACTTATTCGTTTAAAGGAAACCTTCTTCATCCTGGCCGACACACCCGTGGCTAACCATTGAGTCCGATGTTTCAACAGCAAGACCCTCGTCTCCGTTGAAACGGGCGGAATTACACTTCCATGCATGTAACCGCAACTATGCATTTCCGCCTCACATCTACCGCTGAATATCACCCACCTTGGCTCTAGAGAAGCGACCGAACAGAACCGGCAAAACAAACAGCGTCAGGAAGGTTGCAGTGACAAGGCCGCCAACAATCACGCTGGCTAACGGCTTCTGGATTTCCGCCCCCACGCCCGTCGACAATAGCATTGGTATCAAACCGAGCGCCGAGGTAATCGCCGTCATCAATACAGGGCGCAACCGGGAGACGGCACCTTCAAACACCGCGGTATCCACGTTCAACCCATCCTGTATTCGCTGATTGATGCTTTCGACCATAACGACCCCGTTGAGCACCGCCACACCAAATAGAGTGATAAAGCCCACCGAACTGGGCACGGAAAGATACTGGCCGGAAATCCAGAGCGAGAAGACGCCACCAATGACAGCAAGCGGCACGTTGACCAGAATTAACAGTGCCTGACCAACCGAACTGAAAGCAAAGTACAGCAGCAGTGCAATCAGGCCCAGAGATACAGGTACCACAATGGTCAATCGCTTCTGAGCTCGCTGCTGGTTTTCAAACTGACCACCAATATCAACCGAATAGCCGGGGGGAAGGTTCACTTCTGACGCGATGGTATCCTGAATATCGGCAACCACACTGCCCATGTCACGACCCTGCACATTGGACTGAATAACCACACGGCGCTGAACGTCATCGCGACGCACCTGCGGTGGGCCGGACGCAATAGACACATCGGCCACATCACCGAGTCTCACCCAGGCTCCGGACGGCGCCTGTAACCTGAGATCGGCAATGGCATCCCGGTCTTCGCGGAAACGTTTGGCCAGACGCACATAGATATCGTACCGCTCATTTCCGTTGATGATCTGGCCTGCAGCGGCACCACCCAGTCCATCGCGGACGACACTCATCACATCAGACACGGCGAGTCCGTACCGGGAGAGTGCCTGACGATCAGGCTGAACCACCAACTGCGCTTCACCGGCGATCTGCTCCATGGCCACATCCCGTGTTCCCTGAACGGTTCGGACCGCCGCTTCGATCTGCTGGCCTTTCTCCGCCAGTACGTCGAGATCCGGGCCAAAGAGTTTGATGGCCAACTGCGCACGAACACCTGACAACAATTCATCAACCCGAGTCGCGATAGGCTGAGAAAAGTTAAACAGTAGTCCCGGGTGCTGTTCGAGCTTCTCCTCAAACAGAGCCTGCAATTCATAGCGATTACTGGCGCTGGTCCACTCCGAAGTTGGTTTTAAGCCAATATAGATCTCTATGTTGTTAACTGGCTCCGGGTCGCCGCCTATTTCTGCTCGGCCAGCCCTGGACAAAGCGTAAGTCACTTCTGGAAATTCCATCAGCATGGCCTCCAGTTTTGGCGCCACTTCAAGCGCCGTATCGAGGCTTGATGAGGGAGCCAGAGTCACCCGGAGGTTAATCGTTCCCTCTTCCAATTCAGGCACGAACTCAGTGCCGAGTCGTGGCACAATCAGCGCTGCCAGCACAACAAGAACAACTGCCGCGCCAACAACGACGCGGCTATGCTTCAGTGACCAGGCAAGCCCCATGCGATAGAGCTTTTCCAGGGGTTTTAGAATGAAGCTTTCCCGCTCCCGAATACCCTTGCGAAACATAAACGAAGCCAACGCAGGCACGACCACCAGAGCAACAATCACAGCGGACACGATGGCCAGCATGATGCTGATCGCCATTGGCTGGAAAAGCTTGGCTTCCACACCTTCAAAACTGAACAGAGGCATGAAAACAACCAGAATAATCGCCGTCGCGAAAAAGATGGGGCGCGCCACTTCCCGGCCGGCTTCCTGCAGTCTAAGCGCAATGCCATGATCATCGTGTGACGCGTCCAACGGATCGGGGTCATTTTCAACCAACTCGTCCCGGTGGGCGTCATGCTCAGCATCAGGATGGGTCAGATGTTTGAACATGTTCTCGACCATAACGACAGAGCCGTCTACCAGCATGCCGATTGCCACAGCAATGCCACCCAGAGACATCAAATTGGCCGAGAGACCGAACCAGGCCATGATCATTAACGCAATACCGATGGAAATCGGTATTGAAAGCAGCACGAGCGTTGTTGCCCGTAGATTCATCAGAAACAGGGCAAGCACGACCGCAATAAACACAAAAGCCAACAAAAGCGCATTGGTCACCGTCTCTACGGCCTTGGTCACCAGATCCGCCTGGTTGTAATAGGGCTCAAAACGAACCCCACTCGGAAGCGCCTGGTTTATGCGATCAATGCGGGCCTCAATGCCGTCGATGGTGGCTTTCGTGTTGGCCCCCATTCGTTTGAGTACAATACCTGAAACCACTTCACCCAGTTGTTCCACTTGACCGCCTTCATCCTTCCGGGTCATGGTCACCGCACCCTGGCGAATTTCAGTGCCCAGCGCCACCTGGGCGACATCGCTCACCGTCACAGTAATGCCTTCACTGGTTTTTACGGGCACCTGACGGATCTGCTCCAGTCCCTGCTCGCCATTACCCAGCCAGCCCATACCGCGAATAACCAGCTGCTCCTGTCCGCGGCCCATGTACCACCCCCCAACATTGGAGTTGTTGTTCTCCAGGGCGTCCATGACATCGTTCTGTGATAAGTCATAGGACAGCATTCGCGCCGGGTTCAGGTTAACCTGGTACTGGCGGACCTCTCCGCCAAACGACAGGATCTCTGTAACGCCCTCAGCAGGTATCAGCAGCAGCTTGACCAACCAGTCGTGCAAGCTGCGTAGTTCCATTGCGTCGTACCCCGAATCCGGGCTCGCTATCAACAAGTACTGATAGACCTGGCCGAGACCGGACGTATTCGGGCCCATTTCAGGCACCCCGACGCCGTCCGGAATCAGCTCCCGCGCGGCCTGCAACCGCTCGAACACCAGTTGGCGCGCGAAATAGATATCCGTGCCCTCTTTAAAAACCACGGTGACACCAGACAACCCGGTTTTGGAGATGGACCGAACCTCCTCAACATCCGGCAAGGCATACATCACCGCCTCAATGGGATAGGTGATCAGTTGCTCGACTTCCTCAGCCGCTAGTCCGGGCGCCTCAGTATTAACAGCCACCTGGACGTTTGTAACGTCAGGGAAAGCGTCAAGATTCAGTTTTGGGATCTGAAATGCGGCAGTGGTTATAAGCACCGCGAGTGCAATAAGAACCAACAGGCGGTTCTGAACCGCCCAATCGACTACTCGGTTGAACATAATGGTTCCCTGAATCAGTGGTTGTGCGGATCAAAGCCGCCTTTGGCAATCTCAGAGGCCACAAAAAATGCGCCCCGCAAAACGACTCGTTGGCCCGCAGCCAGGCCGGAAACCTCACGGAGCCCGCCAATTGAACGACCCAGCTCTACTTCCACGGGTTCATACTCGCCTTCGGCCTCTTCCACATAGACCGTCCAGTCGCCGTCTGCGCCACGCATCAATGCAGTCTCCGGAACGGCAAGCACCGGATCACTGGTTTTAAAACGGAAATACACATCGGCGAACATTCCGGGATGAAAACGATCTTCAGGATTGTCCAGCTCCAGCCTGACAATCCGTGTGCGGGTCACAGGATCAATGGTGTGGGCTTCCTGAGACACCGTTGCCACGGCCACACGACCAGCTGCTTTGACGACGGCTTCCGCGCCCTTCTCAAGAACAATGTCGGAGCTTGCTGGCAGATGGGCCTCTACCCATAGTTCACTCTCGTCAGCAAGAGTCACCAGCGGCTGGCCAGCCTCAACTCTCTGTCCTTGCTCAAACTCATCGGTTAGTACTGCGCCATCCACGCGAGCTCTGAGCATGTATTCACCGAGGCTACCCACACCACTGGCCTTCAATGCACCTATGTCATCACCGTTTAGCCCATAAGCAAGCAGAGTCGCGCTTGCGGCTTCAATATTGGCTTTCGCTGTATTGAATCGCTGATCGCCAACCACAGAACGACCCAGCCCGCTGATTCGCTTCCATTCAGGATAAGCTTTCCTGTAATCTGCCTGCGCCTGTGCCACCGTCTCACTGAACAGGGTTACCAGAGGCTGGCCTTTGGTTACGTGCTCACCCAATTCTACGTGACGCCGCAGCACCACTGAGGCAACCCGGGGGGACACGTGATAGCTGGTATAGCCGTTGGTTAGCAGCTCACCGGGCGCGTATATTTCATAGTCAACGCGCTTGCTTTCGAGCGTTGCCACTTCAATGCCGGCCAGGTCTTTCTGTTTGGCATTGAGGCTCGCGGTGGCTGTTTCTTCATGGCCACCGTTCTCATCTTCGTGGCCGTGCCCCCCTTCCTCTTCATGCTCACCTTCTTCACCATGCTCTTCCTTATGCTCGACCTCTTCACTGGCGCCTTCTTGATGATCGTCGCCACCGGCAGCATGATCATGGCCGGTTTCCTGATGAGCGTCTTCCTCTGCCTGTGCAAATGAAAATGGGGCTATAAGCAACGTCAATACAAATACAGAAATCAGAGTTGTCTTCATAATGAATATCCAGTTTCCAGAATATTATTGAAAGGGGGCAACCAGTTCGCCAGACCGTCGTAAGAGTTCAATCAGGCCCAACTGCGCTTGCTTTTCCAGCTCAATGCCGGTTTGCAGGCTCTCCGCGCGCTGGCCCAGTGCCTGGAGATATTCAGATGTGGAAAGATCGCCGACCTGCCACTGCTTCCCGAGCAAATCGGCACTTCGTTGTACACGCCCCTGGGAGAGTTTTGTCCATCGGCTGAGTTGGGTGTCGTATCGCTTCCAGGCAGCTCGGGCGCCCGCC
>OJEO01000209.1_pt1 | contig 26590 bp, 24 predicted proteins | sample 1593621 | NCBI WGS metagenome assembly OJEO01 (sample SAMN05416875, study PRJEB24817) | seawater metagenome | isolation source: Sea water | place: Canada:Atlantic | collected 2013-11
TTTTAAATAATAAATGAAAAATTTAAAAGGCAAAAGTTTAGTTCACTTTTACATTTTTCAGTTTTACATTTTATATTAATAAAACGTTTCGTTTTTCTTTTCCATTCTTCTCAACAACGGTGAACAGCGGTAGCGTTCTTCGTGATATTCGCCATACATCGCATCTAGTTTTTCAACACACCAATCGATTCCTTTTTCGTCTGCCCAAGCCAATAATCCTTTTGGATAATTAACGCCTTTTGTCATGGCATTGTCGATATCTTCTGCTGAAGCGATGTTCCAAAATAATGCATCGGCCGCTTCGTTAATCAACATCACCAAAACACGATCGAAAATTTTTTGCGCTAACGCCACATCTTGATTAGGCTCCGGCTTCGTTGCTTTCTCAGAATAATCGTAGTATCCTTTTCCTGATTTTCTTCCGAGGTAACCAGCTTCAGAAAAACGTTTTTGTGTGAAGGATGGTTTGTAACGTGGATCGTAGTAAAAGGCTTTAAAAACGGTTTCGGTTACGGTGTAGTTTACATCGTTTCCTATAAAATCCATCAATTCAAAAGGGCCCATTCTAAATCCGCCAATTGATTTTAACGACCAATCGATGGTTGGAAAGTCGGCAATGCCTTCTTCGTAAATTCGTAGCGATTCGCCATAAAATGGACGTGCTACTCTATTTACAATAAATCCAGGTGTGTCTTTTGCTACAGCAACTGTTTTGCCCCAGTTTTGAATATTCATTGTTGTTTTCCGAAGTACTTTATCTGATGTTTGTATCGCAGGAATTACCTCAACCAACTTCATTAACGGTGCGGGGTTAAAAAAGTGAATGCCTATACAACGCTTTGGTTTTTTTAATGCTGAAGCAATAGAAGCAATCGATAAAGAAGAAGTGTTTGAAGCGATAATCGTCTTTTTAGAAACGTAGCTTTCCAGTTCTTGAAAAACCTTCTTTTTAATGTCCAGGTTTTCAACAATGGCTTCAATGGTTAATTCTGAATCGCTCAAGTCTTTTAAAGAATCTACATACGTAATGTTATCTTGAATACGTGCTTTTTCAGGTTCATCGATTCGGCCTTTTTCAACCAAGCGAGCCATTATTTTTTCTAAAGCTGCTTTCGATTTATCTAATGCTTCGGTATTTGTATCGTAAAGTTTTACCAAGCAACCGGCCGTTGCAGCTACTTGCGCAATTCCGCTTCCCATGGTTCCACTTCCTATTATTCCAACGTGTTTAATCATATATTTTAACTATAAAATTTAAAAGTTCAAGTTCTATTCACTTTTACATTTTAAATTTTTCGGTTTATTATTTTCTATTTTTTACTTTCCTTTAAAATTTGGCTTCCGCTTGTTTACAAATGCATCAACCCCTTCGGCATAATCTTCACTTTGTGCCGATTCAATTTGTAATTTAGATTCCAATTCTAACTGACTTTCTAAATTGTTAGACATCGATTCATTCAACAAGCGCTTAGTGAGCCCTATTGCTTTTGTGGGCATATTCGCCAAGTTATTTGCAATGTTGTTTACTTCTTCCATAAACGTTTCCGAAGAAACTACTTTGTATACCATTCCTAATTTTTCAGCATCGGTTGCTGAAACTTTATCACCCAACATCATTAATGCAGAAGCTTTCTGAAATCCTATTAATCGTGGTAAAAAGAACGTTCCGGCACTATCGGGAATCAACCCGATTTTACTGAATGCTTGAATAAAACTCGCCGCTTCTGAAGCTACCACAATATCGCAAGCCAGAGCAATATTTGCTCCCGCTCCCGCAGCAACGCCATTTACGGCAGCTATAATTGGCTTTTCAATGCTTCGGATTCTCTTTATTATCGGGTTGTAATGCTCTTCCAATATTTTTTTGAAACCAGGATTCAGTTCTGGCGAAGTGACTTCTTTTAAATCTTGTCCGGCACAGAATGCTTTTCCATTTCCGACTAAAATAATAGCTCGAACTTCTGCGTTCTTCTCGCAAGCATCTAATTCGTCTTGTAATAAAAAAGCCATCTCACGATTAAAGCTGTTAAACTTTTCGGGACGGTTTAAGGTGATGGTTGCTACTTTATTTTCTATGTTGGTGGTTATGCTGCTCATTATTTTTAATTTAAAATGTAAAGCCGCAAAAGTTCAAATGAAAAAGTGATTGCTTTACTTTAAACTTTATGGTTTTACATTTTTTGGTTTTTCAGTTTCTTTATTTTAAACACTTGAAATAATCAAATGGCTCTTGGCAATCATCACATTTAAATAATGCTTTGCAGGCTGTAGAACCAAACTGACTCACCAAATGTGTATTAGTGCTTCCGCAATTGGTGCATTTAACTAGCTTTTTTTCTCCTAGTAACACATCTTTATCTGCAGATTCAGACATCGGGCGTGCGATTCCATATTCTTCCATTTTCTGAAGCCCTTCTTCTGAAATCCAATCGGTAGTCCACGCTGGAGAAAGGATTAATTCTATTTTGGCTTCTTTTCCTATTTCTGAAAAAGCAGCTTTGAGGTCGTCGCCAATCACATCCATTGCGGGACATCCAGAATAAGTAGGGGTTAGTTTTATGGTTACTACGCCATCTTGCTCGGTTGCTTTACGAATAACACCTAAATCTAAGACCGTAAGCACAGGAATTTCAGGGTCTGAAACGGTTTTCAGAACCGGAATTAAATCTTCTTGTATGTACGGTTTTTCTGCAATCATCTTTCTCTTTTTAACTCTTAAGTTCTTCTATGTGAATCTCGGCTATTGGTATAAGATTCCCGCCTACGCGGGAATTTACCAAGTCATATTTGGATAGGTTCGTTGCATATATTGCAAATCGGCTAATAAATACCCCATATGTTCTGTGTGAACGCCTTTTTTCCCTCCTCGAGTGAAATACTTCCGTTCTGGAACCTCAAGGGTTGCTTCTTCTAAAAGTTCTGAAACCTTTTCATAATACGTTTCTTTCATTCTTGAAACATCTACTGCGATTCCTTCTTCTATCATCACTTTGTCAGCTTCCATTACATCGAACAATTCATCTGTAAAACGCCACATCGCATTGATTGCCTCCTGCATTTTTTCTTTACTTTCATCGGTACCATCGCCTAAACGCTTTACCCAATCTGAAGAAAAGCGTTTATGATAACTTACTTCTTTAATTCCTTTTTTTGCAATAGCTACCAAGGTTTCATCTTTGCTGTTTTGAAGTTGCTCCATAAGCATTAAATGATACACATCGAATAAAAATTGACGTGCCATTACGTGCCCAAAATGTGTGTTTGGTTGCTCTACTAACAAGACGTTTTTGTACTCTCTTTCAATACGTAAAAAGGCAATATCGTCTTCAGTTTTATCTTCTCCAGCAAGTTTTGCCGCATACTGATAATAGCTTCGGGTTTGCCCTAATAAATCTAAAGAGATGTTTGTTAGCGCAATATCGGTTTCCAAAGTAGGACCGTGACCACACAACTCTCCTAATCGCTGTGCAAGGATAAGCGAGTTATCGGCTATACCGAGAATGTATTTATATAAATCTTTATTCATAGTTTTTAAGCTGAAAAGTTCAAATTTTAAATGTAAAAGGTCAAAGTTTTAATTTCTGTTCTCTATAAACTTTTACATTTTTCGGTTTTGAATTTTTAATTCTATACTACATGTGCTTTACATCATCAGGTAAATCATAAAAAGTAGGGTGACGGTAGACCTTATCTTGAGCTGGCTCAAACAGCTCCCCATTATCTTGCGGGTTAGAAGCCGTAACGTTCTTACTTTCTACAACCCAAATACTTACGCCTTCGTTACGTCTTGTGTATACATCGCGTGCGTTTTCAAGTGCCATTTCGGCGTCTGCTGCGTGTAAACTCCCAAAGTGACGGTGCTCTAAACCATTTTTACTTCGAACGAATATTTCCCAAAGGGGCCAATTTTTTTTAGTATTTCCCATATTAACTTGCTTTTGCAACGTTTTTATTTGCTTTCTTTTCCGCGTGTGCCATTGCTGCATCTCGAACCCACTCGCCATTTTCCCAGGCATCTACTCTCGCTTTCATACGTTCTTTATTACAAGGGCCGTGACCTTTTACTACTTGCCAAAACTCATCCCAATCAATCTCACCAAAATCATAATGACCTGTTTCTTCATTAAACTTCATATCTGGATCTGGAATTGTTAACCCCAAAATATCAGCTTGGGGCACAGTTTGATCTATAAATTGTTGACGCAATTCGTCATTCGATTTACGCTTCAATTTCCATTTCATGGATTGCTCCGTATGCACAGATTCAGCATCGGTAGGACCCAACATCATTAAACTTGGCCACCACCAACGATTTAAGGCATCTTGCGCCATTTCTTTTTGTTCATCCGTTCCTTTACAAAGCGTTAGCATAATTTCATATCCTTGACGCTGGTGAAAACTTTCCTCTTTACATACACGTACCATTGCACGGGCATAAGGACCAAATGATGTGTTACACAACGGCACTTGGTTAATAATTGCTGCTCCATCTACCAACCAACCAATAGCGCCCATATCGGCCCACGTTACTGTTGGATAATTGAAAATAGATGAATATTTTGCTTTCCCAGAATGCAATTGCTCGTACATTTCTTCTCGAGAAATCCCTAAGGTTTCACAGGCTGAATATAAATACAATCCATGACCTGCTTCATCTTGAACTTTCGCCAATAAAGCCGCTTTTCTACGTAATGAAGGGGCTCTGGTAATCCAATTCCCTTCAGGTAGCATCCCGATAATTTCGGAATGTGCGTGCTGGGATATTTGGCGAATGTGGGTTTTTCTATATTTCTCCGGCATCCAATCTTTCGGCTCTATTTTTTCGTCACGTGCAATACGTGCTTCAAATATTTCTTCTAAATTTTTTACTTCTTGTTCACTCATAATCAGTTTATTTAAAATCTCATCCTAAAATGGGTGAGATTCCCGTCTACACGAGAATTAAACATCAAAATCTACTTTTACTTTTGAAGATGTCGGCACTGCTTGACAACTTAATACAAAGTCTTGCGCTACCTCATGGTCTTCCAAAGCATAATTTATTTTCATTTCTACATCACCTTCTAATATCTTGCATTTACATGTACTGCAAACACCGCCTTTACAGGCAAATGGCAAATCGGCTCCATTGTTCAAAGCTGCATCGAGAATGTTATCAAAGTCTTTAGTCATGATAAACTCAAACTCCTTCCCACCATCTACAATGGTTACTTCTACTCCTTCTACATTTTGTTTTGCGAGTCGCTCTGCGCGTTTTTTATCTTCTTCTGAAAGACCGGTTACAAATAATTCAAAATGAATTAAGTTTTTTGGCAATCCAGCTTCCACTAAGTAAGTACTAACGTATTGCACCATTTGCTCCGGGCCACATAAAAACACTTCGCTAGTATCTGGAATATCGATAAACGTATCGGTTAATACTTTCATTTTTTGATCGTCAAATCGACCGTTTAACAACTCGATATCGCGTCTTTCTTTTGTAAGGAAATAATAGATTTCTAGTCTTCCAAAATATTGGTTACGAAGCTGTTCTAACTCTTCCTTAAAGATAATGGATTTTGCGGTTTTATTCACATAAAACAACTTGCAAGTAGCTTTAGGCTCTAATGCTAAATGTGCTTTTAACATGGACAACACAGGTGTTATACCACTTCCTGCTGCGAAAAAAAGATAGTTTTTCTCTTTCTCCGGCTCAGCATCTACTCCAAACATTCCGCTGGGCTCCATTACTTCTAAAGTGTCTCCCGCTGCTAATTGTTCGTTTACGTAGGTAGAAAATTTGCCCCCGAAAATTTGCTTTACGGCCACTTTCCATTCTTTGTCCGCCGGACTAGAGCAAAGACTATATGATCGACGCGTGTCTTCGCCATCAATGTCAGCTTTTAGGGTTAGGTGTTGCCCTTGACGGAAGTTAAACTCCTCCGAAAGGTCTTTAGGCACGTCAAATGTGATCACAGAACAATCGTCTGTTTCTTTATAAACGTCCTTTACTTGTAATTTGTGAAATTTTGCCACAGTTGTTTGTCGTATTTATTACACAAAACTAACGATTGTTAGTTAGAATTGCAAGATGCAATATGTTAAGTATTATTTAATTTAACCTTTAATAATCAGTATATTATGATTATTTGTTAAAATCAATTTAGTGTAGTATATTCATAACCATAAATCTCCCCAGTATTTAGTGCGAAGTGTTTTCACTGAAAGAAATGAGATTTATAAATTTTGCTGTAGTTAAATTTTCAGTATTTCTAACTTTAGGAATACTTTCAGCATATTTCTTTCCCACAACTATTTTTTCACTGCCCTTAGTCCTTTCCTCTTTTATTCTACTTTTTATTGTTTGGTTTCTTGAAAGGAAGCGGCTTCAAAAATCCATCTTTTTTGGTGTTTTGAGTTATCTAATTTTCTTCGGAATTGGCTTTGCCTGTTATCAATTACAACTCCCTAAATTTCAAGACGAGCATTATTCGCACGTTCTTTCAAAAGGAGATACTTCTGAAACATCTTTGCTTTCTTTAAAAATTACGGAAGTTTTAAAACCAGATCGCTATAACCATAAATATATAGCGGAATGTATATCTGTCAATAAAACAGAAACAACTGGTAAAATATTACTGAATATTCAAAAAGATTCTACCTCTACAGAATACACTATTGACGATGTACTATTAATTTCTGAAGAAGTAATCACCATCCCAAAACCGTTGAATCCACATCAATTTGATTATTCAGAGTATATGAAAAAACTTGGGGTGTATTATCAAGTTAGAAGCAAACCTCGATCCATTTTAGTTTTTGAAAAAGGTAGCAAAACCATTCGTGGAAGCGCAGAGGGCTTTCGAAATCATTTAATTGCCAAACTCAACAAAAGCAATATTAACGATAATGAACGATCCATTATCCAGGCTTTGGTTTTGGGGCAACGACGGGATATTGACAAAGAGTTGTACGCCGATTATGCTGCCGCGGGAGCAGTTCATATTCTAGCTGTTTCAGGATTACACGTAGGAATTTTATTTTATATTCTGAAATGGCTGTTCTTCCCTTTGGGAAACTTACGCTATGGAAAACAATTGAAATCCATCGTGATTATTGGCTTTTTGTTTGGCTTTGCATTGTTGGCAGGGTTGTCACCTTCGGTGGTACGAGCTGCTACCATGTTTTCACTGTTTTTATTTGCCGAACAGTTAAAACGCCCCACAAATAGCATAAACACACTATTTATTTCGTACTTATTCTTACTTATTATCAATCCGTTGTGGTTGTTTCATGTTGGGTTTCAATTGAGTTATCTTGCGGTCTTCTTTATTTTGTTGATTCAACCTAAACTATTTAGGTATTGGTATCCTAAAAATCGAATTATACGTAAAGTCTGGGCGATTATCACCGTATCTGTTGCCGCTCAAATTGGGGTTGTACCGTTAAGTTTATTTTATTTCCATCAATTTCCCGGGTTATTTTTATTGACCAATATTGTGGTGCTTCCGTTCTTGGGAATTTTATTGGGATTTGGATTAGTGATTGTCCTCTTGGTTTCAGTAAATATGCTTCCAGATTGGTTATCCGAAATTTATAATTATCTGGTTCTATGGCTGAACAATTTTATAAGCTGGGTGGCCAAACAGGATGCTTTTTTATTTCAAGACATTCATTTTTCCGAAGAAAAAGTATTGGCAACATACTTGTTTATCGTAACAGCTATTTTACTTTGGAAGTATTATTCCTATCGTCGGTTAGTGGTTTGTTTAATGAGTATTTGTTTATTGATTGGAGTATTTATTTGGGATAAACGAGAAGCTTCAGGCAACGAGCTAATTGTTTTTCAGAAAAACAGAAACACCCTTATTGGAGTTAAAAACGGAAGCAATCTATTACTTTTAAAACCTGATACCCTTTCAGAGACTGCAAAGAATGCATTCCCAATTAAAGGCTATAGAACCGCCAAACAAATAGAAAGTTTTTCAGAAAAGCTATTTCCGAAGGTATTCTCATATAACAATCAAAATATATTGGTTTTAGATAGTGTAGCAGTGTATCCCAAAAGCGCTAAAATTGATATTGTACTGCTCACCCAAAGTCCGAGAGTGAACTTAGAACGTTTAATCGATAGTTTGCAACCTAAGCAAGTCATTGCCGATGGAAACAATTATAAAAGCTACGTAAAACGCTGGCGTACTACCTGCAAACAGAAAAAGCTCCCCTTTTACCATACCGGTACCAAGGGAGCCTTCATTCTAGAGTAGTGAAACACTTAACTAAAAACCCTACTCTTAAAAAGTGCCTTCAAAGTTTTTTTGATATTCCTGCCAAGCTTCGGCAGTTGTTAATTTTTTATAATCGTCATTCGCTATCATTTTAAGGAATATCTCTAATTGTTGGGGTGTTTTATACCCGGGAATTGCTTGTATTAAACTACCATCATCTTGAAAAAAAGCTAGACTTGGGTAGCCCGTTATTTTTAACGCATGTGCAAATAGATGTTGTGAATTGCGTCCTTTCCTGCCTTCTTGGTAATTTGGGTTTGTATACGTAAAATCTTCAAAAGTAACCTCTTCGGTTCCTTCTGCATTAAACTTTACAGCGTAGTAATTTTTATTTATGAATTCAATTACATTTTTATCGCTAAACGTATTTCTATCTAACATTTTGCATGGACCACACCAATTGGTATAGACATCCATAAATATTTTTTTAGGTTCCTTTTCTTGTGCAGCCAAGGCTTCATTCATGGTCATCCAATTAATTTTTTGGGCCGAAATGGAACCTGTAGCAAAAACTATTAAAAGAAGTAAAATATTTTTCATAAGCATGTAAATTTTCTGTTTTTATAATAACAAAAAACGTTCCACACAAAGGGAACGTTTTTTATTCTAATTTGTTGTGTTACTTATCTAACTCCGTGCATTAATCGTTTTAGTACGGGATTAAGTGCTAAAATCAATAAGCCTGCAACGGTTGGTACCACTGTAAATATTAAGAAAAAAGTTGAGAGTGAATACTGTTCTGTAATATTTTCAATTTGCCCTCCTACTACGGCCGCTAATTTATTACCGATTGCAATGGCGAGATACCACATACCGAACATAAGGGCAATCATCCTTGCTGGAACCAGTTTAGATACATAGGATAACCCTACAGGTGACAAACACAACTCGCCAAGGGTATGGAAGAGGTATGCAAAAATCAACCAGATCATACTTACTTTTACACCTGCGGTAACACCATACGATCCATATGCCAACAGCCCAAATCCAATTGCCATAATAATAAGCCCTAACGCATATTTTACAGCTGCTGATGGATTGTATTTACTATCCCACCATTTTGAGAAAAAGGATGCAAAGGCAATAATAAAAAATGAATTTAAAATACTAAACCAAGACACGGTTATCTCTACTTGGTTGTCTTTAATTTCGGTCACCGTAGCTTCAACTATACCACTATCCCTATCTTGGGCAATGGCGTTTTCTTTGGCAAAAGCTACTTTTTCTTCATTTAAATACCCGAAAATAGTTCCTTCGTTATTTTTGTTAATGATTTTTATGGTAGAACCTACTTCAAAATCTTTAGGTTCAGAAATGGAAGTAACCCGATCTACCACGGTTACACCTGTTTCAATATTGGTGTTTTCGGTAATGGGAATATAATCGATCGTTTCGTTGCCATCGGCATCAGTGCTTTGAACTTCAATTGCTTTGTAAGACACATCATAAGCAGTTGTAGAAAGGTCTCTGTTAAGCATCCAACCTACCAAGCCCCACATACCTAAAAAGCAAATAGCCAACACAATGTTTGACCCCGGTATCGTTTTAAATGTCCTTTTCCACAAGAGAAATAAAACATAGGTAATAATCGCAAGTGGCACTACGGTCAATAGAATATTTACAATGTTGTAAATTATGGCAGCATTCCCACTCAACACTCTATCCACATTATCTCTTGCAAATAAAATTAATGAAGAGGCACCTTGCTCGAAAGAAAGCCAGAAGAATACCGTGAAAAATGCAAATATTACAAAAGCAATCATCCGGTCTCGCACTACTTTGGTATATCTTGAGATGCGCCTTATAACCAATACCAAGAAAAGCATTAAACCTATTAAAACGGTAACTATTTGTCCTGACATGCCAAAAGCTTCGTAAGGGAATAGGTTGATATTACCAATTTTTGAAAGTGGATCGTTTATTAAATACCCAAGACCAATTATTGATGTTATTACAATTAAAACCTTATCTAAAAGTGTAAATGGATTTTCTTTTTCTTCAGCATCTTCAGTGTCTTCTTGCGTACTTTTTTCATTGATATTTTGAGGCAATTCAACTTCGTGTTGTTTCGATGGTTTTGCACCAATTTTACCAAATAGGTTTTTAGAAAACCAAAATTGAAGCGTTCCTAAAAACATGAAAATCCCGGCTAAACCAAAGCCCCAAGACCAACCTACACGTTCTGCCAAATAACCGCAAAGCATCATCCCGAAGAATGCACCTGCATTAACCCCCATATAGAAAATGGTATAAGCTCCATCTTTCTTTTCGGGGTTTTTCTTATACATTTCAGAAATAATAGAGGTAATGTTGGGCTTAAAAAAACCAGTACCAATTACCAATAAGCCAAGACCAATGTACAGAGACGCTTCTGTCTCCAAGGCCATACTAGCGTGACCCAAGGTCATAATCAAGGCTCCAATTACAACAGCAGACCGATATCCCGTTAATTTATCAGCAATAATCCCACCTAAAATTGGGGTAAGATATAATAAACCTGCATAGGTCCCGAAAAGTGCACCTGCGTTTGCTGCAGTCCATTCCCACCCGGGATTGTAACCAATGGCAGCCATGGTTAGAAAGTTAACCAATAGAACGCGCATTCCATAGAATGAAAAGCGTTCCCACATTTCGGTAAAGAAAAGAACGAACAATCCAGCAGGATGGCCCATCACTTTGTCTTTAAACAGGTTTTCAATATCTGTGTTCATATTCTTCTCGTTATTTTAAAAGAAAGTTAGTTGATTTTTTCGTCAGCCAATTCGTAATTTTCCTGCTCCATCATATCACGCTCATTATCTTCGGCACCGTGGGTCAATTTCTCTAATTTCTTTCTGAAAATCATCACCAATAAACCAAAAGCTACACAGAAAATTGCAATACCTGTAAATACAGTATATTCACCTAAACCAGATGCAGATTCACCTAATAATCCGGCTACTTTATTTCCTAATCCAGTCATCGCAAAATAAACCCCCATCATTAAGGAAGCATATTTAAGCGGTGCCAATTTGGTTATATAAGAAAGTGCTACAGGCGAAAGACATAGCTCTCCAATTGTATGGAACAAATACGCCGCAACCAACCAATACATAGCTGAAGAACCATCGTTATTATACTGAGCAGTGGCTCCAGTCATAAAAAAGAAACCAGCACCCATAATTATAAGCCCAATACACATTTTAAAAAGAGAGGTTGAAACTTTTCCTTTTAGCTTTCGTTTTGCCCAATAACCGGCCACTATCGTACCAAAAATTATAATGAACATAGCATTAAGCGATTGAAACCAAGAGGCAGGTACTTCCCAACCCATTAGCATTCTATTTGTTTTTTCAGAAGCATAAATATTCATTAATCCACCAGCTTGCTCAAAAGCACCCCAGAAAACGATTACCATTAAAAAGGATATAAACAATACAATAACTCGATCTTTTTCCTTTTTATTTAATGGACGTTTCATCGCCGCTTTTTCTTCTTCATTTTCTGATGTATTGGTATTGTTACCTACGTATTTTAAATGTTTTTGACCTAACACATATTGCAACAGACCTAAAGCCATACCTATACCCGCTAATCCAAATCCATAATGCCAGCCATATACTTCACCTACATAACCTACGATTAAACTGGAAAGAAAAGCTCCTACATTAATACCAATATAAAAAATGGTAAATCCTTTATCTCTTCTAATATCTCCTTTTTTGTATAAACCTCCCACCATTGTTGAAATGTTAGGTTTTAACATTCCTACTCCAGCGATAATTAGGCCTAGACCCGTATAAAAAGCCCACATTTCTTCAACAGCTAAAATACTGTGACCAGCTACTAATAGAATTCCACCATATAAAACAGATTTTTTCTGGCCTAGAAACTTATCGGCTATCCAACCTCCTGGAATGGAAGCAACATACACCAACATCGTATACCACCCGTAAAGCTGTAAAGCTTCATTATTAGTCCAACCCAATCCAGCATTATCACTAAGAGTCTCAGCTACTAGATATAGCACCAAAATTGCTCGCATTCCGTAGTAGGAAAAACGCTCCCACATTTCGGTAAAGAATAGGATATATAGACCAACGGGGTGTCCAAATAACTCTTTCTGTTTCTTGTATTGTAGTGTATCTGCCATAATCTTGAAGGGTTAATTTAATTGTTTTTTTATAAGTTTTCTTTAATGAAATTGGTCATTTTAGTATATAAGTGCAAACGGGTGTTGCCACCATATATTCCATGATTTTTATCGGGATAAATAGCCCAATCAAATTGTTTATTGGCCTGTACCAAGGCTTCAATTAAGCGCATCGAATTTTGTACATTCACATTATCATCCGCACTTCCGTGTACTAATAAATAATCACCTTTTAACTCGTTTACATGCGAAAGAGGTGAATTCTCGTCATAACCACTTGGATTCTCTTGTGGCGTTGTCATATATCGCTCGGTATAAATACTATCGTAAAAACGCCAGCTAGTTACTGGAGCTACTGCTATTGCCATTTCAAACGTATCGGCGCCTTGAAACAAGCAGTTGGAGCTCATAAAACCACCATAACTCCATCCCCATATTCCAGTTCTAGAGGCATCAATATAGGGCTGCTCACTTAATTTTTGAGCGGCTGCAATTTGATCTTCTACTTCGTATTTACCCAATTCTTTTTGAGTCATCTTTTTAAAATCACGCCCTTTAAGTCCTGTACCGCGACCGTCTACACAAACTATAATGTATCCATCTTGAGCCAACATTTGATGCCAATAATCATTTGAGGTGTTCCAAGAATTTGAAACATTTTGAGATCCTGGTCCTGAATATTGATACATAAACAGTGGATATTGTTTGTTAGGATCAAAATTGTTAGGCTTAATGGTGTACATATTTAAATCATTCCCATTTACTGAAATAGTTGAGAATTCTTTGTCAGAAATATTGTATTTAGCCATCTTGTCTTTAAGAGCTTTATTATCTTCTATTGTTCTAATCAGCTTACCGTCTTTAGCTCGGTTCAAAGTAAACAAATACGGAGTTTCTGTATCGTGAAAAGTATTGATAAAATAGGTATAATCTGCACTAAAATCGGCACTATTGGTTCCAGTTTTATCACTTAAACGAACTTTGTTCTTTCCGGAACGTAAAATGGAATACACATCACGGTTTATGCTTCCGTTTTCGGTACTTTGGTAATAAATACGACCGGTGTTTTGGTCAAAACCATAGTAATTGGTTACTTCCCAATCGCCATCTGTAATTTGATTAATGAGTTTTCCAGTTTTATCGTAGTGGTAAATATGGTTCCAGCCACTTTTTTCGCTGGTCCAGATAAAACTATTATCATTTAGGAACGTAAGGTTATCTGTAATGTCAATATACGCCTTGTCTTTTTCCTCTAGAATTAATTTACTTGTATTATCGGTAGCATTTATAAAAACCAAATTAACTGTATTTTGATGGCGATTTGTTAACTGTGCACTTAATACATTTTTTTCTTCCGTCCATTTTATTCGTGGAATATAATAGCTATTGTAAGAGTCTAAGTCAATTTTTTCAGTTTCGCCTGTATTCACATTATAAATATGCAGGGATACTTTTGAGTTTGCCTCTCCTGCTTTTGGGTATTTAAAAACTTCTTGTGTAGGGTAAAGTTCTTCTCCATACATATCCATAGAGAAACGAGGCACTTCGGTTTCATCAAATTTAATGTACGCTAATTTATTTCCTGTTTTATTCCAATCAAACGCACGAACAAAGGCAAATTCTTCTTCGTATACCCAATCGGTAATCCCATTTATAATACTGTTCTTTTTTCCGTCGGAAGTAATCTGAATGGTTTCATCTGTTTTCAGGTTTTTAATAAACAAATCATTGTTCATTCCGAAGGCAACTTTACTACCATCTTTACTGAAGTTTGGCTCTTGTATCTGTTCATCTGAAACCAACGTCAATTTTTTGGAGTCCACATCATACACATAATACGTTCCCAAGGCAGAACGTCTGTAAATTTGCTTCAATTTTGTGGCCAATAACAACTTGCTTTCGTCATCACTAAATTCATACGAAAGTATTTGATCCACCTCTGGTAAGTTATTTGAGTTTACCAACGTTCGTGACTTTTTCCCACTTTTATAATCATACACATCAATAGTCGAACCATTTTTGCTTCGATTTAAAACAGAATATTCTTTTCCGTTATCTAAAGACCGAAGAACATCTAAGCGTTCCGCTCTAAATTGGCCGCCCCAAATATCTTCTAAAGTTATGTTTTTTTGTTGTGCTGTAAGTGTGGAAACTGCCGTAAGAAAAAGCAGTAATAATGAGGTGTAAGCTGTTCTTTTCAAACTGTTAAAATTTTATTACGCCAATGTTACTAAAATTTCACGAAATTAAGGTGCTTTTTTGTGTTAAATACGGTCTATTGTTGGCAACTTTGCTCTTTTCAACAATGCTATAAATAGTATATTTGTAGTTCAATTTCATAAATATGGCGAAGCCCGTTACCGGATTTTCAAAAAAGACAAAAGCAGAAAAAATAGATTGGTTGTCAAAAACCTATCTCAACAACAACCCTGAAGCAGTACAAACACTTCAGCAATACTGGAATGAAGACTCTAAACTTCAAAAACTGCACGACGATTTTATTGAAAATACCTTGAGCAACTACTATTTACCTTTTGGTGTTGCTCCTAACTTTTTAATTAATGGAAGTCTGTACGCACTGCCCATGGTAATTGAAGAAAGCTCCGTAGTGGCAGCGGCCAGCAATGCGGCAAAATTTTGGTTGAATCGTGGCGGATTTAAAGCTCAGGTGCTTTCTACACAAAAAAACGGCCAAGTACATGTAGATTACTTCGGAAATGAACAGGATATCGTTTCATTTTTTTCTGAAGTAAAACCGAAATTGATCGAGAGCGTTTCTACCATTCAGAAAAACATGAAAAAACGCGGTGGCGGTCTATTGGACATTGAACTTGTTTCAAAGACTGAAAGTTTGGACGGCTACTATCAATTGCATTGTACTTTTGAAACGCTTGATGCGATGGGCGCTAATTTTATAAACAGCTGTTTGGAGCAAATCGCAAAAACCTTTGAAGCCGAAGCAGATTCCTTTGAATCTTTTAAAGCCAACGACACATTTCCTGAAGTGGTGATGAGCATTCTATCCAATTACGTACCAGAATGCTTGGTGCAAGCTAAAGTTACATGCAACGTAGCCGAATTAGCCCAAAAAGACGTTTCTGGAGAGGATTTTGCCCAAAAATTTGTTCGAGCGGTCCAAATTGCCAAAACGGAGCCTCGTCGAGCCGTAACCCATAACAAAGGCATTATGAACGGTATCGATGCTTTAATTTTAGCTACGGGTAATGACTTTAGAGCGGTAGAAGCAGGCGTGCACGCTTTTGCTTCGAAAAATGGAACCTATACAAGCTTAACAGATGCTAAAATTGAAGGGAATCTTTTCACCTTTTCAATCGAAATTCCGTTGGCAATTGGAACCATTGGGGGACTTACCAATTTACACCCGCTTACAAAATTTGCATTTGAGTTATTACAAAAACCTAATGCAAAAGAGTTAATGGAATTAGTCGCAGTAGCTGGTTTGGCACAAAATTTTGCTGCTATTCGTTCGTTGGTGACAACTGGAATTCAAAAAGGACATATGAAAATGCACCTAATGAACATTTTAAACCAAATGAATTCTTCAGAAAATGAAAAGAAACAAGCCGTTGCTCATTTTAACGACAATACCGTTTCGCATAGTGCCGTTATTGAATACATAGAACAACTTCGATCTTAATTTGGAAAAATCATTTTACAGCAACGGGAAATTATTACTCACCGGCGAATATGTCGTGTTGGACAGTGCAACTGCCTTGGCCATCCCTACAAAATACGGACAACGCTTAACAATTAAACCTGCCTCCCTTAACGAGTTGTTATGGAAGAGCTTTGATGTTAATGAACAATGCTGGTTTAGCGCTTCTTTTGCTTTAAATACTTTTGAGATACTAAATACCGATAATCCTAAAACAGCAAATACACTCCAAAAAATAATACGAGAAGGGCAACGTCTTAATCCAAAATTTCTAACCAATACAGAAGGAATTCAGGCGACAACCAACCTAACATTCCCACAGGATTGGGGATTAGGGTCTTCTTCTACGCTAATTAATAACATTGCCCAATGGGCGCAAGTAGATGCTTTTAAACTACTTCAAAATAGTTTTGGAGGCAGTGGATATGATATTGCGGCGGCGCAACAAAAACAGCCTTTTTTCTATCAATTAAAAGAAGGGCAACCCTCCGTTAAAAACGCCCACTTACAATGGGATTTTAAAGACAAATTATTTTTTGTTCATCTTAATCAAAAACAAAATAGTAAAGAAGGGATTGCTCATTATAGGAATGCGGAAGTTAATAAACAAGACATTGAAAAAATTTCAGATTTAGGGAAAAAACTACTCCTTTGCTATACACTTCAGGACTTTGAAAACGTAATGCAGAGCCATGAAAAAACCATTTCAGGAATTTTACAAATTCAAACCGTCAAACAAAGGTTGTTTCCGGACTTTGGAGGAATTGTAAAGAGTCTCGGTGCTTGGGGTGGTGATTTTGTATTGGCAACTGGCGATGAAGTCAGTCAAGAATATTTCCGAAGAAAAGGATACAAAACCATTATCTCATTTAACGATATGATATTATAAAAAAACCTCCTCGAGAACGAGAAGGTTTTTAATTTTATAATAGTTTCAACTAACTACATTAATAGAAATTAGCTCTGTTATCTTCAATTTCCGCTTTACTTTTTAAAGCTTGATATAATTTATTATTTACAGCGTTTGCACCTGAGTTTAATTGATTGATATAACTTGCGTAATTATCAAGTTCTGGCGCTTTATTAACTGCCAATACTTTCACTTTAAAAACACCTGTTTTACCGTCAATTAATCCAGTGGTTTCTCCCGCTTTTTCACCAAATGCAGCACCTACCACTTTTGGCTCGCTACCCGCACCCGGAATTATTGGGTTTGACATCGTTACAGCCGTTGCGGTTTGTACCGACACATTTTGACTGGAAGCAACTTCTTGAACTGTTGAACCAGATATAGAAGCTCGTATCTTTTCAGCTTTTTTCTTGTTACGCAATATAGGAGTCACTTTTGCAGACGCTTCAGAAACACTCATTAACCCTTTTGGACTTTTACGCGTTACTTGTGCAATTACATATCCACCAGGAATGTTAAAACGTTTTACATCGCCTACTTTAGTTTCTTCTTCAAAACCCCAAGTAATGATGGTACGGTTATTACCTACCCCAGGAATATTGGCATCTAATTCACCTATTTTATTAACTGGGCGCACCGTTAAGTCTTGTTTTTTCGCTGCTTCAGCAAAATCACCATCTTTAGCAGCTACTTCAAAATTAGTTGCTTTTGAAAAGGTATTATTGATTGTCGCTTCAGAAGGCTCAATGTTTTTAGTTACTGTCGCTATTTTTACAGCGCGCTGTTTATTCTTTTGTTCTAATACTTGGGCAACGTGATAGCCAAAATTTGTTTCAACTACACCAACCGTTCCTTCATTATTATCAAAAATGAAATCGTTAAACGCAGGAACCATTCTACCTGGTCCAACAAATCCTAAATCACCACCTTTGTCTTTGTTTGAAAGATCTTCAGAAAATTCTGAAGCCAATGTTTCAAACTTACTCTTATCTTTATTAATCGCTGCCGAAAGACTATCTGCTAATTTTTTAGCTGCTTCTTTGGTTCTTGTCACATCCTGCGGAGCGGTTTGCAACCCTTGGTAACGAATTAAAATATGTCTTGAACTAACAGAATCTGGCAACTGCGCTACAGCAATCACTTTACTTAAGTTTAGCGAACCTTGAGCTTCATAAGGACCATAGATATCGCCTTTTTTCATAGAAGGAATCGTATCGGCTAACGGTGCTGGTAAATCTTTTTTGAAATACCACCGGTCTGCATATCCTTGATCTGAATTTTCATTTACAAATCTTTCGTTGTCATTTGTATTTCTGAAACCAGCAACAGTATCTTTATACTCAATTCTATCATTTAATAATGCCGCTACACTTGCATTTGCATCTTGAATATCTTCTTCTGAAGGCTTTTCGGAAATAGACACATATTGAATATCAATTTGCTTGTCTACTTCATATTCGCTTTTATGTTCTTTTATATAGCTTTTTATTTCTTCGTCAGAAACAGAAACATCTCCATCAGGTATTTTATTAAATGGCACCTGAACATATTGAATGTTTATTTTATCATTTTCAAAATGATATTGTTGTTTCCCTTCAGCTAAGGTAGAAACCAAACCTCCTTTTACAAGGTTCATGTACATATTTTGAAGTGCTGCTTCTTTAATGTTTTTAATGTAATCTTGCCACTGACCGTATAATTGTGGATTTCCTTTTATACTGGCTACATACTGCTGCACCAAACCTTCGTCGTATTCTCCCAATTCGTTTTGAAACGTTGGGTTTGCAGCCAATGAAGTACGCATGGCGTTGTTTAACTGTTCTCTTTCTACTGTTAATCCTAATTCTTCATACTGCTCAGAAAGAAGTGTGCTTCTCAATTCGCGTTCCCAAACCATGTTCATAGCTTGTGCTGTAGTTGCGTTAGGCCCCAAGTTACGTTGCGTAGCTTCTACTTGCTGCATAAAGTCTTGACGACTAATCTCGTTGCCATTTACAATTGCTACGGTGTCTTGGTCTTTACCAATTCCAGAGCCTTTTGCAAGGACATCACTTAAAATAAAAGCAAAAAGTGCTAATGCTATAATTAAAATAAGGAAGATTCCTCTTTTTCTAATACTGTTTAATATTGCCATCTGTCAATCAAATTTATAGGGGGCGAAAATACCATTTTCAACCCATTAATAAAAAAGTTTGTTAAAAAAAATTGAAGTTGATGTATAAAAGTTTCAAAAGGTTGAAGATTAGTTGATACCTTGACAGATATAAGCTTCAAGTATTTAAAAAACTAATCTTCAGATTTTAAAAAAAGCTCAACCATTTCAATTTTCGTGTTTGAAACTTCAAGGATCTTAAACAAGAAGCCTTCCGTTTCTACTATTTCACCTTGGTTGGGAATCCCTTCTGTGAAATAAACAATTAAACCGCCTAATGTTTCGTAATTTTCATTTTCAGGCAAGTTAAATTTATAGGTTTCGTTTAAATAATCCACCTCGTGGCGCGCCGAAAATTTATAATGATCATCAGCGCGAACTTCTTCCGTTAATTCGGTGCTGTCGTGTTCATCTTCAATTTCACCAAAAAGCTCTTCAATAATATCTTCCACCGTCATAATACCTGACGTACCGCCATATTCATCAATTACCACAGCTATGCTTTTATGTTTTCGAGCTAATATGTTTAACACATCTTTCGCTAGCATGGTTTCTGGTATAAAAACAACCGGCATCAATACTTTTTTTATCGTTGCGGGTTTTTTGAACAACTCAAACGAATGAACATACCCCAGAATATCATCAATATGCTCATTGTAAATAATAATTTTAGAAAGACCTGTTTCCGTAAATAACTTGCTCAATTCCTTGGGAGTGGTTTTAATATCAACTGCAACCACTTCGGTTCGAGGCACCATTACTTCGCGAGATTTTACTTCAGAAAAATCCAATGCGTTTTGAAATATCTGTATTTCACTATCCACCTCATCGTGGGTTTCAACTGTTTCCATTTGTTCGCTAATGTAATTCCCCAATTCCATTTTACTGAAAGTAAGCTGGATAGTATCCCCCTTAGTTTTAAAGATAACTTTTAAGACCAAATCTGAAATCCAAATAACGAATTCTGAAATCACAGAAAACAACATATAAAAGAAGTAAGCAGGAATTGCAAACACTTTAATAAGCTTATTGGCATATATTTGAAAGAATACTTTAGGTAAAAACTCTGCTGTAAGTAGGATTACCAAGGTAGAAATTATAGTTTGTACCAAAAGACCGGTCATCCCTGCAAGTGGAATAAATTCCATGAGCAAATCGCCCATAAACAATCCATATACCACTAACGCAATATTATTACCAACAAGCATCGTGGTAATAAACTTGGAGGGTCGATGTGTTATTTTTTGAAGAATTTTTGCCAGCAAATCATTTTGCTTCTTCTCAATTTCAATATGAACTTTATTGGAAGACACATATGCTATTTCCATCCCGGAAAAGAAAGCCGATAGGATAAGCATGCTAACAATAACAAGAATACTGATTTCCATTATTGGTTTTTATTACGTTCTTCCATTTTTTTACGAAAGTTTCGCTTAAAGAAGAACATAAAGATAGCAACTAATGCAAAAAAAGCAAATAAATAGGCTCGAGTTCTATTTTCAGCCCAATTGCTCCACACCAAATACAATGAAAAAAGAGCCATTACTATGTAAACGTATTCAAAAAGCTTAAATATTTTCTTGTGCATTTTCTTCTTCTTTTTTTGTGTCTATTAATTGAACGCCTGCGTTTTTTCGAGATAAAAAGGTTGTAAAATCTTGACTAGAATCAAACCAAGCGCCATCATTATAAGAACCGTCTTTAAACTCTATTTGATACGGTTTATTCGTAAAAACCCATTTATTTTTTTGATCCCAGTACAATTGGTCTGCTCGCAACACTAAACTATCATGAGTAACCAATACTACATTGTCTCGTAAATCAACAATCCCTGTATTATCATACCGAATAGCATAATTTGATGTTACGGTACTTTTTTCTTTTTTTTCATTCCAAAACCGCACTTCTACACCCTCTGGAAATTCTTGATATGGAAAATCAAAATTAGAGTAATCATGGAGCACCGGAGCAATTAAATTGGTTATAACCTTACCGGAGTCTGTGTACTTTAAGTTTATTTCTTTTCCAATGGCCAAGGGAGCATTATCTTTTAAAGATAATTGTTTTACGTTTTTATAATTTCCTTCACATGAAAAAAACGTGATGACAAATATTATTGCCATCACGCTTTTAATACTATGATTGAAAGTGATCATCCTTATAGATTAGGTACTCTTACACTACCGCCTACCCAACAGTTAAACGTAACTGTTTTTCCGGCCATACCTTGACTAAAGATATCATTTTTAGTTGGAGCACGTTGTCTATAACTACTAGCAGCAGCATTTGCTGAAGAAGCAACCGATGCATCTACACGAGCAGCTTTTTCTGCCATCTCTGCAGCTTTCCAGTTAATCGCTCTTTTTTCAAACGGTGTACTACCACAACTGTTTGCACTTTTAGCATACATCGTTGCAATTCGTAAGTATGAAGTACCGTCTGATGGTTTTATTTCAAGTAACTTTCTATAGTACGTTCTTGCTTGACCATAGCTTCCTTTTCTACGGAAGTTATCAGCAATTTTTCTATAGATTTTTACTTTTGCTGCAGGTTCAGTTTCAAGATCAGCCGCTTCATTGTAATATTCCATGGCTTTGCTTGTGTTACCATCCTGATCAGCTAATTGACCTAGGTAAAACGCAGATTTTGCAGAAGGCTCTATCGTGTGTAATTGCTGTACTAATTCAAAGAAAAGTGGTGTATCACAATCTTTAGCACTTAAACGCCCAGCAGCTCTTTTTAACCAATTAACGTCATCTTTTTTAGAGTCGAAGTCTTTTTGATACAAAGGAATTAGGTTATCACAGTCTGCTAGAATACCTAACTTACCATTCACACTTCCTTTAACCTGCCCATACGCTTTAAGGTTATTTTCATAAGCACTCATGTACTTTTCTTCCTTTGAAGAAAGCTTTGTACCTTCATCTTGCTTATCCATATACCCAGTAAGCTTTTCAGCTAACGAATTTTCTTCTTTTTCAATTTTTGCAGTTACTGCATCATAAAGGTCAAAAACTTCTTGAATGTCTTTATTACCTTCATCATATAAATCTACTGCTAAAGAAAAGTAAGCATATAAAGCTTTCGGACTTGTAAAGTCTTCTTCATGCTTGGTAAAAGCTTCATTAAAAGCATCAAATTGCTCTTGCTTAGTACCTATACCGTTTTCATATCTAAGTTTAGCGATGTCAGATAAAACTTCGCCTTCTTTTGTTTTTTTAGGAAAATGCTCTAATCTAAGGTTGTAAGATTTAATTAAATCTTCAATCTTGGCTTTATCTCCATTATCGATAAAGTCCTTGAACATTTTTTCGGCGTATTGATACGTCGCCAAGTTATAACTTGGACATTCTTTAATAAGTTTCTCGTAGTAAGGCAATGCAGCCTTATAGTTTTTAGCTTTGGCCGGCTCAACAAACAAGGACAAATTAAGTTGACAATCGTCCATTTGAGCGAAACTCTTACCACCAACCAATAAGGTTAAAGCCGTTAAAAATAAAATCGCTTTCGTTTTCATAGTTATAGTTTAGTGTTTAATAATTAATCAATCAATCTTTTTTGAAACCATCTATCGTTTAATGACAAACTAATAAATGCGTTAAAGAAATTTTCCTGTATTAGTCCAGCGTCTTTAGTTCCGCGCCTTCCCACCTCGAAACCGAGGTTAATATTAGAAAATGATCTTCCTACAGGTAATCCTACTCCAAAAGATATGCCAAACTCATTAATATCCTGTCCGTTTACGTTAATCCCAGTCCCTTCAAACCGCATTCCTGCTCTATAGACAACTCGTTTCCAATAACTTCCATATCCATTGTAATTAGGGATGTAAAACCCTCCTAATCTATATTTTGAAGCATTTTCAAATTCTACATTTTCTAAAGTAAAAGTACGATTTGTAAAATTACTCGTTTTTTGGCTTGTATATTCTGCTCCTAAAAACCATTTTTTAGGATCGCCTATTCCTGCACCTAATGTAAGTTGAGATGGGAACGTAAAATCGGTATCTGATACAGGTACATCCCGAACATCAACTTGAGTTTCATTACCATCTGAATTAAATAAAATGGTTGAAATAGAGCGTGTATTTTCAGATGTAAAATCAGTTTCAGGAGTATAGGTAATAGATGTAGACAACTCTAGGTTCTCTGTAACCATCGTTTTATAGATAGCCCCTACGTTAAAACTAAACCCTAATAAATCTGATTTATTTATTTCTCTTGAAGCAAACTCAACATCTTCCTGTGCATTTATAGCTTTGTTTTCAATATTTCCGAAGTTATAATTTGCATCTACCCCAAGGCTTAATTTCGGTGTTACTTGATAGGCTACCGTTAAAAAAGCTTTATTTATTCCTCCTTTACCAGTATATCTAGTTAGTGATTGTCCTGTCTCGGTTTGTGCTTCAGTTTGCAATTGATACCCAACAGATGTATAAGGTATTAATCCAAAGCTGGCACCAAATTTACCCATGGGAATTCCCACTGCTATATAATCGAGTGATGTAGTGCTAGAATTTTGAGAGTCGCTATTTGTATTTAATGTATTTTCTTTATGACTGGCTCCTACTGTGAAGTTCACCAATTTTAGTCCGGCTACCCCTGCTGGATTTTGTAGGTTAAGGTGAATACTATCTGAAAAGACACCTATACCCCCCATCATCCTATTTTCGGCAGTACCTTTAAACTTTAACGATCCTATCCCGTAAAATGAATACGGAGACGTCGTCCCTTCTTGTGCCATAGCAGCACTTGCTATAAATAGTACTAAAACCGTAACTATAATTCGTTTCAACATCAATCTTTGTTATGTTCTAAAATGTGATTTAACCCTTGCAATAAAAAATTTGAGGTCGCAAAGATGTCATTTTTTAAGCGATCTCGCAAAAAATGTCCGTCCCCTCCTGTTAAAATAACTGTTAAATTCTTAAAAGTACTTTTATAACTGGTAATAAAACCATCTATTTCATGGATTATTCCATTAAAAGCACCACTATGCATACTGCTAATTGTAGAGTTTCCTACAAACTTATCAATAGGCTCTGCTTCCAGTAACGGTAGTTTTTCCGTAAACGTATGCATGGCTTTATACCGCATTTGCAATCCTGGTGAAATAGCTCCCCCAGTGTACATATTCTCTTCTGAAAGAAAATCGTACGTTATACACGTTCCTGCGTCGATTACCAATACATTTTTATTGGCAAACTCAACCGCAGCAGCACTTATCAAAGCAATACGGTCTACTCCTAACGTTTTAGGGGTCGCATAGTTGTTTTGAAAAGGAATTTTTGTCGCATGATCCAAAACCAATGTTTTGTACTCCTTTTTAAGTTTATCTAAGTGTGTTTCGCTTATTTTTCCAACGCTGGAAATAATACAATGGGTAATTTGAGGATATTTTATTTTTATTTCTGAAAGCGTATCGAGAAAATCGCTTTTAATAATAGTTTTCTTTATCTGAAGCTCATCTGCTTTAAAAACAGCGAGTTTAATTAAAGTATTCCCTACATCAACTATTAAGTTCATTTTATTAAGTAAGAGCGTAAAAATAAACAATGAAGCAACATAAGGTTGTTAAGAGGATATTAAATTGAAAAAATAATAAAATATTTTTCTGCTTTATGTTTTGCAAAATATAAATAACGTTTATATTTGCACCCGCTTTAAGCAGGTACCTTAGCTCAGTTGGTAGAGCAACGGACTGAAAATCCGTGTGTCCCTGGTTCGATTCCTGGAGGTACCACATAAACCCGAAACGTTTGTTTCGGGTTTTTTGTTTTTAAAACCTCCTATTTAGCAAATCTATTCTATTGATCTATTTAATTTCCAAAATTCTAAATACCTTTAGGGCTTGCTACAAAAAAACATCATGAAACAAGAAGACATCATAAAAGCCATTAATAAAAAATATAAAGATCTAGGCGAAAATCCAGACACGTATTTAAAAGGGCTGTTGCAGGCAAAACCCATTAATTATTGGGATTATATTCAAGTAGATACGCTGCTTTCCCTTCAAAAACCGCGTACTGATTTTAAAGATGAAAAAATCTTTATCATGTATCACCAAGTAATTGAATTATTATTAAAAATGGTGCGACACGAGGTTATTCAACTTTTTGAGATGGATACTGTAAATGAAACGATCTGGCTCGATAAGTTTTCTCGTTTAAACCGCTATGTGCACATGCTCATTACTTCGTTCGATATTATGAAAGACGGTATGAGTTATGACGATTACAGTACCTTCCGTTCTACGCTAACGCCAGCAAGCGGATTTCAAAGTGCACAATTTCGGTATATCGAAATTTACTGTACCAAATTAGAAAATCTAGTAAACGAAGAAGGTAAAAAGCGACTTCCCAAGAATCCTTCGACCGAAGATTATTTCGAGCATATTTATTGGCGGGACGCAGGATATAACCATAAAACAGGTTCAAAAACCTTAACCATGCGTCAGTTTGAAGAAAAGTATTTAGATTCATTCATTGCCTTAGCCAATGAAGTAAAAGGAAATACGTTAGAAGAAAAATTCTTACAGCTAGAAAACCCATCCGAGGAACTTCAGAAAACAATCTTAGAGTTTGACACCTTATATAATGTAGAGTGGCCGTTGGTGCATTTAAACACAGCCAGACACTATTTAGATAAAAAGGGAGAAAACAAAACCGCAACCGGTGGATCGGAATGGAAAAAATATTTGCATCCTAAATTTCAGCAACGAAAATTTTTCCCAACACTTTGGGACGAAAAATCATGAAAGTACAAATAAAACGCATATACGAAAAAGCCGCAAATAGGGACGGTCATCGTGTTTTAGTAGATCGTATTTGGCCCAGGGGCGTTAGTAAAGAAGAGGCGCGTTTAGACGATTGGAATAAAGACATAGCTCCTTCAACCGACTTGAGAAAGTGGTTTGACCATAAAGAAGAACGCTTTCCAGAATTTAAGAAAAAATATAAAAAGGAACTTTCAAAACACACTGATGACCTAAAAGAAATCGCCTCTATTGCCAACGAAAAACAAGTTACATTACTTTTCGGCGCAAAAGATGAAAAGCACAATCAAGCTTTGGTCTTAAAAGAGTATCTTGAAAATAACTTTTAAACTACAATTTTTGCCTTTATTCTTTTTTCAGCTTTCTTTTTAATAGCTGTCAGGCGCTTCATAATATCCATTAATTTGGCATCTTTCGTCTTTTTATAACGTTCGTTTAATGCCAGTATTAGTTCCTTTGCTTTTTTAGAAGCCACTATTCGCTCATTCGTAGATTTAAAGCTTGTAGTTTCTTCTTCAAATTGTAAGGCTTCATGTACAACATCCATAGTAATCTCTTTTTTATTGTTAGCTTTTTAAGATGCTAAACAGAAAAATTTATCTGTTATTTAGGTTTGTTTCTTAAAACGGCTAAATATAATAGCTGTCTCTTATACACATCTCCGAGCCCACGAGACCTC
>OJEO01000211.1_pt1 | contig 26254 bp, 20 predicted proteins | sample 1593621 | NCBI WGS metagenome assembly OJEO01 (sample SAMN05416875, study PRJEB24817) | seawater metagenome | isolation source: Sea water | place: Canada:Atlantic | collected 2013-11
GAGAGGTCTCGTGGGCTCGGAGATGTGTATAAGAGACAGGATTTAGATTTAGATAAAAAAGAAATAAAGTTTAGTTTTTTTAATGAAGTCACGCAAGGTGAACAAAATATTTTGAACAATCAATTAGCTAATAATCCTAATTATACAAAAATAAAGGATTTTAAATTAAAAATAAAAGGTAGTGATACAAAGAGTTTTGAGCTAATTACAACCGCTTACAAAGATAAAAGAGAGGAACTACAGGAAAGTAAGAATATTGTTGCTGGCTTGCAAAAGCAAATAACAGATTTACAAGAAACAATTTCTAGTTTAAATAATAGAATAGAGCAAGATGCTTTAAATACAAACCAGAAAGTAGTTGCGTTTAGTAGAATTGCTAAAGATGCAAAAATAAGATATAGAGATATCGAAGAAATTGGTTTTGCCAGCGTGTTATCTTCTAAAGATTTTATTAAAATTGATACTATTCCGGTAGTAACCATAAGATGGAATGTGCAACTTTCTGACAGTATTATTGCTCCTAGAGAAATAGAATTAAGAAGCTGGCTTCAAAAAGAACTAGCATTAGATACGCTTTTTATGAAGAGAGATTGATGTTAAAAAAAATCTTAAAAAGCAACTTTTTTATGAGTGTTAGATAATTAATACTCGTAAGATTTTACTTCTACATTTTGATTAAATAAGTATACTTTTTTGTTAACCATATTTAAACATTCATAGCGTGTTCTTCTTTTATTGCCTCTTTTGTAAATAGTATCTTTAAAAACAAATAGACTTCCATAAGAAATGGCAAAAATAAAGTTCTTTCCTGTTTCTGCAATATTTCCTTTTAAAGCCAAAGACAAGTTAACATCTGCATCTGTGCTGGCTTTCGCATTTTTTAAATACTGTGCTAGATAGGGTAGTATTTCTTTCGGATAGATATCTGGTTTTAAAAACGGTAACATTAAATGTTGAAAAATAGCTTTCCATTCTTTTCCATGTGGCTGTACTCTACCAAATTTTTGATGTGCAACATGATGCGCAATTTCATGCACTAGCGTTAATAGAAATTGATATTTGTTGAGGTTATTATTAACCGTTATCTGAAATTTACCATCTGGCATACTTCTAAAATCCCCATGCTTTGTGGCGCGCTTATTTACTATTTTTAAAGTAAAATTGTGTTCATTGATTAAAAATTCCATAAACGGAATTGCTTTTAAAGGAACAAAATTTTGATAATTTGAAGTCAATTTTTAAATTTGATTGCTTATGGATTTGAAGAAGAAACTTGCAATACTTTACCGTTGTAAAATTTATTTCCGGTTAAAGAGAAGTTATAAATATAGTCTGCCATTTCTGATGCAGAAATTGGAGCTTGGTAGCCAGGAAAAGCTTCTTCTAGCATTTCTGTTTGTACTGCGCCTAAAGCCAAAACATTAAATGCAATTTGCTGTTCTTTATACTCTTCTGCCAATAATTCTGATAAAGTAATTACTGCACCTTTTGCTGAAGAATATGCAGCTAAACCAGGAAACTTTATGCTCCCTTGAATTCCTCCTATGGAGCTAATTGTAACTACGTGGCTTCCTTTTTGTAAAAACGGAATCATTAATTTTGTAATTTCTGCAACTCCAAAAACATTTACTTGATATACTTCTAAAAAATCTTCTGAAGAGATTTCTGTAAACGGTTTGTTTATTAATTTGCCTGCGTTATTAATTAAAACATCCACTTTTTTCCAGGTACTTTTTATGAAATCAGTAACTTTATTTAAATCTTCAGCGTTGGAAATATCAACAGATAATACTTTAATGTTTTTATGGTTTACTGCAGATAAAGGTGCTGTATTTCTAGATAATGCTAAAACTTGATATCCGTTCTCTGCAAATTGCTTAGCAAGTTCAAATCCAATTCCTCTGCTGGTTCCTGTAATAACTATGTTTTTCATTTTTTTAATTTAAAGTAACCAAATTAAGTATTTTTTCATACATTCAAAGATAAAAAAGAGACAAATGAAAAAAATAATTTTGACACTTATATCAGTTTTCTTGTTACAGAATATAATAGCACAAACCACGTATATTTTATGCGGGAAATTAATAGATGTAAAGTCTGGTGAAATAACTTCTAAAAAAACTATTATCGTAAAAGATAATAAAATTTTAGATGTAATGGATGGTTACGTATTGCCTAAAAGTGCTACTGCAATTACAATAGATTTAAAAGATAAGGTGGTAATGCCTGGTTTGATAGATTTTCATGTGCATATAGAACAAGAGTTCAATAGAAATACAAGATTAAATAAGTATATTTTAAATGAAGCAGATGTTGCTTTTAATTCGGTAGGTTTTGCTGAAACAACGCTTTTAAATGGTTTTACAACGGTAAGAGATTTAGGAGGGTCTGGTGTTAATATTTCTGTTAGAAATGCAATAAACGGAGATAAAATTATAGGACCAAGAGTTTTTACTGCTGGGAAATCTTTGGCAACTACAGGCGGTCATGCAGATCCAACAAACGGAAGTAGCAGAGTTTTAATAGGTAATCCAGGACCCAAAGAAGGAGTAGTAAATTCTATCGAAGATGCAAAAAAAGCAGTAAGACAGCGTTATAAGAATGGTGCAGATTGGATTAAGATTACCGCAACAGGAGGTGTTTTAAGTGTAGCTAAATCTGGAGATAATCCGCAATTTACAGTGGAAGAGGTAAAGGCTATTTGTGAAACGGCTACAGATTACGGAATGTACGTTGCTGCGCACGCGCACGGAGATGAGGGAATGCGAAGAGCCATTATTGGTGGTGTAAAAACAATAGAGCACGGCACTTATATGAGTGATGAAACGATGGAACTTATGAAGAAATATGATGCTTATTTAGTACCAACAATTACAGCAGGTAAAGAGGTGGCAGAGAAAGCGAAGATTGCAGGGTTTTACCCTGATATTGTGGTTCCTAAAGCGTTGGCTGTAGGTCCTCAAATTCAAGGAACGTTTGCAAGAGCTTACAAAAAAGGAGTTGGAATTGCCTTTGGTACAGATGCAGGTGTTTTTAAGCACGGTAATAATGGTAAAGAGTTTGGTTTTATGGTAGAAGCAGGAATGCCAGCGATAGAAACCATACAAGCAGCAACGATTACAAATGCAATGTTGTTAAAAATGGAAGGTGAAATAGGACAGATTAAAGAAGGGTTTTATGCAGATATTATTGCAGTAGAGGATAGCCCAATAGAAAATATTACTACAATGGAAAATGTTATTTTTGTAATGAAAAACGGTAAAGTATATAAAAATGAAAAATAAAAATTTAAACTTATTTATTGTTGCTTTTGCGGTAATAACCATTGTTGCAAGCTTTGTGGAAAACAAGCCAACAACCGATCTTTTTGGGTTTGAAGTAAACTCTTGGGTTGTTAGAATATTGTGGTTGCTAATAGGGCTGGTTTCCTATAAGAGATACAAAGATAAGAAAGAAGAGGAAGCTAATTAGAGGTTGTTTCTTTCTATTCAAAAGTAATGTGTTGGTAGGCACCAATATCTGGATTGGTAGTTCTATCAATTCCCAAAAGATCTATGGAAAAAGGTGTTGTAATTGCTTTGTTTATGGCATCACTTTCTGCACCGATAATAAAATCGCTTTTTTGGGTATCTCTGAAATTCGGACTTCCATTTAAAACAATACTGCTATAATTTGAGTTGTTTGCAAAATCTACTTCAGTAACGCCATCAAAAGAGTTGTTAGAATCAATGAACTTTATCATGCAGTTTTTTACTGAGTAATTAAATAAACCATCGCCTTCAAGTTTGTCAATTAAAAACTCGATATTATTATTTCCCTCAAAAATACAATTGGTAAAATTGGCTGCATTTAAATTTCTAGTTTCTATAATTTCTTCACCAGCTTCTGTGTTGTAAACAAAGAAGTTATTAACTAAAACCGCGGGTAATTGTCTAATTCCGTTGTTCCAATAATTTGCGAAAGTACTATGTGTAAAACTATATGTACCACCAATGGTTGCTGCTAAAGAAGCCTGTCCTGCAGACCCTATAACTATATTGTGGGCTTCAATATTTGTTTCTCGTGCTAAAATTCCAAAATTAGAATGATTATAAATCTCTGTATTTTGAAGTCTTAAGGTAGGAGTGGAGTTAGAGCCAATACTATCGATTAAGATTCCTATAATTCCGTTTTTAATTTGTGCGTGTTTTATCTCATTATCTTTACTACCAGCGCGCATCCAAATAGTTCCCCATTGTCCAGGAATTTGACTAAAACTATTTTCTAATCGATCTCCTTCAAAAATTACTTTTTCAGAAAGTGTTCCGTTTACTTTTAATGTTGCCTTATTGTCTATAATTAAGCCAGAGTTGTTATGAAAATAAATCTTTGCACCTGCTTCAATAGTTAGTGTCTTATTTGAAGGTACGGCTGCATAACCATATATAATAGTTGGTTTTTCTTTTGTAAAAGTAAGTTCTGTGTCTTCTAAAAACCGTCCTTTAATTGTTGTGGGTTTGCCGTCTAAAGAAAGGCTATCTATTTTCATGGAAATAGATTCTTTTGCGGGGAATATAAAATTTGCATCTTCTACTAAAGTAACTAAATCTACCTTTTGCTGATTGCTGCCAGTATCAAATAAAATTTTATCTAAGTACAAAGGATTTGATTGCTTTGATACGTCTATAGTTGTTTCTATAAAAATAAAAATGCTATCTTTAGCTAGTATGTCTATATCATTAAATTCCTGTCCAGAAATACCATCTACATTTAATCTATAGTTTGATATTGCTCCCTTTTCTAATTGTATATTCGGAATTGTAATAGCATTACGACTTCTATTGTAGACTTTTAAATTATAGGTAGCAGAGCCAATATTTGTAAAAATTGTATCTAGAAAAACAGTGTCTTTAGAGAATTCGAGTTTTCCGGAATTAGGTATCGAAGAAAAATCTTTTCTACAAGAGCTTATAAAGATTATAGTAATACAGATAATAAAAGAAATAAAGTAACGCATAAGTATATTTTGGGCTTCGCCTATGCGCAACCATAAAATTGTTAGATATAAAAATAGAACTTTTAATTCTGTCAATTATTGTTTTATTAATTCTATTTCAAACAATTTACTCCAATTTTTTCCAGTAACAAATAATCTATTATTTTCTGCATCATAAGCAATACCATTTAAAACCTCATCATTTGCAACCAATTTTTGTGTCTTAGCCATTTCTTTTTCTAACCCTCTTAAGTCACCTAAGCCTTCTATAATTCCTGTTTTAGCATCAATAATAGCAATGGTGTTTTGTTGATATTTATTTGCATATATTTTACCATTCACTAATTCTAATTCATTAAGATGATTGACAGAGCGGTCATTAGTATATATTTGAATTGAACGTTTTTCTTTTAAAGTTTCATTATCTAAAAACCAAATTTTATTGGTTCCGTCAGATTTAATCAATTCTGTTTTACTATGAGTAAGACCCCAACCTTGTTTACTTTGGTCATAAGAAAACTCTTTTTCTTGTTTAAAAGTTTCTAAATCATAAACAAAACCTTTCTTGTTTTCCCAAGTTAACCAAATAATTTTATTGTTTACAATGGTCATTCCTTCTCCAAAGTATTTTTTATCTAGGGCTACCTTTTGTAAAACTTCACCTGTCTTTATTGCTACTTTTCTTAGAGTAGATTGTCCTCTTCGACCAGTAGTTTCGTATAAGAATCCATTATAATACTCTAAACCTTGCGTATATGCTTTGCTGTCATGTGGGTATTCATTGATAATTTTATACTTGTAAATAGTTGGTTTGTTTTTTGCAAAAACTTCTATAAATCCATTTTCTTTTTTCGTTTTTCCACCGAAGAACGCTAGGGCATTAATGGCATGTTTACCAACACCTAAATCTGATGTGTTGATGGTTAGTAGATTACCATTGCTAGCAATTTCCTTTCCATTTATATAAAATTGAATTTTATCTACAACTTTGTTATTCTTCTCAATTAATTTTATGGTAATAGATTCATTAATAACTATTTTATTTGGTTTTTTTAAAGAAAATTTATAATCGTTTGCACAAGAAAGTGTTAGAAATAAAAGGGCTAAAACGGAGATTAAAATAGCAGAATTCTTCATTATTTGTATATATTTCAATGTATTAGAACGTAAATATTCAAAAAAAAGACTAAACAAAACAACTTTTAAGAGCTAAAAGAAGCTTAATTTTGATTTTTATTCAAATAAAACTATTTATTTATTTGTAAATTAAAAAATAAGGTTAAATTTGCAAACTCAAAATAGTTTAAGACAGCTATTTAGAATATTAAGTAAAACTTTACCAATTTTGCTTTCACAAACATAACATTAAAGTATCAAATATATATAAAATGAGAAAAGGAATTCATCCAGAAAATTACAGAATGATGGCTTTTAAAGACATGTCTAACGGAGATGTATTTATAACGCGTTCTACTGCAGAGACAAAAGAAACTTTAGACGTAGATGGTGTAGAGTATCCTTTAGTAAAATTAGAGATTTCTAGAACTTCTCACCCATTTTACACAGGTAAATCTAAACTTATTGATGCTGCAGGACGTATCGACAAGTTTAAAACTAAATACGCAAAATTCAAAAAAGAGTAATTCTTTTAGAATTTTAAACATATTAAAACTCCAACATTTATTTGTTGGAGTTTTTTTGTTTTTAGAAATAGATTTAGAAATATAAAAGCAGCTATAATGTTGATAAGTAATAATTTAAGACTATTTTCTATCTAAAAAATCTTGGTATGAGTTTTGGGTAATTGCTTTTCCTAGAGAATCTAAATGGTGTGCAGCTTTACCATATCTTAAAATTGGCTTTTTACTTACATAATCAAATAAGTACAGTCCGTTTTTAGAAAGCGTACCAAAACCTTTATTAAATGTATAATGAGCATATTGGCTTTCGGAGGTATTAAATAAGTTTTTACTGAATTTGAATTCAGAATTATCTCCATTTAATAAATCTAATAAAGTATACGAGAAATCTACTTGGCTAGTTATATTCTCTATTTCTATTCCTTTTTTATGTAAGGCACCACCTAACCATAACATCGGAATTCTAAATTTTTTTGGAGAAAAATATGCTCCTTCCTGTTTAGGTAAAGAATGCCCATGATCTGACATGATTATAATTAAGGTATTGCGATACCAATCTTGCTTTTTTGCAAAAGCTATAAATTTTCCAATAACTTTGTCTGTATAAGCATGCGAACTTCTAAATAAATTATCTTCAGAATCTTGTCCAAATTCATAGGTATCATTTAACTCATAAGGCTCATGACTTGTTGATGTTAGTGCAATTTTAAAAAATGGAGTATTTTGCTTTGCTGTTAAATCGTCTGCAAACCTTTTCATGAAAACATCATCAAAAGCGCCCCATTTAGAGTTCCAATCTTTTTTATCAAATTCACTTCCATCTATAATTTCATTTATTTCTGCATTTCTTAAATACGTGTTCATATTGCCAAAATTTAAATCTCCACCATAATAAAAAGATGTTTTGTAACCTAACGCGTTCATCTTTTTAGGCAACATTGGTAAGCTTCTCGTTTTATTAGGCATTCGCATAATACGCTTTATTGGCGGTGGGTAGTAGCCGCTTAAAATTGCAGGAATTCCTTTGTCTGTTCTGTCTCCGTTCCCATAGAAATTAGTAAATAAAATTCCTTCTTTGGATAAGCGGTTTAAGTTTACAGTAACATTAGGTTCACCATCTAGAGCACCCACAACCTTTGCTGTAAGGCTTTCCCATATAATTAAAATTACATTTGGTTTTTTAGTGTTTAAGATAGTGTCTGAGGTTGATAATAGCAGTTTGTCTCTGGTTTTATGAATGATGCTTTTAGCGGTTTCATTATCAAAAAATTTATAAATATTTTTGTTGCCTGTTTTATGTGTAACCGTATTGGAAAAATTCCATATAAAATTTACAGCAGCATGATTTGCAAACATTTTGCTAGAAAAATACACATTGCTTTGATTTACAGGTATTTCTTGGAGACCTCCTCTTATAGGTATGATAAGTGCTAAAGTTAGAAGCAATAATAAGGGTATTTGTAGCCAGTTTTTAATACTTATTTTTTTACCATTTTTATTAATTATTTTTTTAAAAATTACGATAAAAATGTAAGAGGTTATGCACCAAAAGAGAATTCCAGAAATCATCTGATAAGCAGAAACTGAAGCAATCATAACTTCGGGTGTATCTATATAGGCAAGTACAGTTGTATCTAAGCGAACGCCCCAAGCCTCATATAGACTGGCGTCTATAATTAATAAGAGTGTAATAAAAATTATAAGCAGGTAAGAATACCATTTAATAATCTTTACAATTATTGTAGTATTTATAAATGTTGATAAAATAATTAATAAAAATGGAATTATACAGAGATAGGCGCTAAATGAAGTATCTAATTGTATGCCGTATAAAAAGGTCTTTAAGATTGTTGTAAACTCTAATTCTTTTGTTTTTTCAAAATAAAATAAGAGAAAAAAGAATCGGGCAAAAATAAAATAACTAACCCATAGAAAGAAATAGGAAACATTGAATAAGAGGCTGTTTTTAAAATTTTTCATCAAAAGAAAGTTATTAATAAAATTTACTCGGTAACTTTTAGTCGTGCTTTGGCGGTCACAGAGACATCGGCATACTCTTTATTTAAATATTTTAAGTAACCTGTAATTGCAATCATCGCTGCGTTATCTGTTGTGTATTCAAATTTAGGTATGTAGGTGGTCCAACCAAAATGTTTTTCTCCTAATTTTAGGCGTGCTCTAATTTCAGAATTAGCGGATACACCACCAGCAATCGCAACATGTTTAATATTTGTATGTTTTACAGCATTTTTTAACTTTTCCATTAAAATTTCTACGATCGTATATTGGATTGATGCACAGATGTCATTTAAGTTTTCTTCAATAAAATTTGAATTTATTCTTTGCTGTTTCTGTATAAAATAAAGAATACCGGTTTTTAAACCACTAAAACTAAAATCTAAATCGCCCACTTTTGGTTTTGTAAAAGGAAAGGCCTTGGGGTTTCCTAATATTGCATGCTTATCTATTAAAGGGCCGCCAGGATATGGTAATCCTAAAATTTTTGCAGATTTATCAAAAGCTTCACCAACGGCATCATCTATAGTTTCACCTAAAATTTCCATTTTAAAATGATCTGTAACTTTCACAATCTGTGTATGACCGCCACTAATAGTAAGGCAAATGAAAGGAAAAGAGGGAATCTTATTACCTTCATCTTCTATAAAATGGGCTAAAATATGCGCTTGCATGTGGTTTACATCTAATAACGGAATTTCTAAACCCAAAGCCAAAGATTTAGCAAAAGAGGTGCCTACTAATAAAGAACCCATTAAACCTGGGCCTCTGGTAAAAGCAATAGCAGTTAGTTTCTCTTTTGTAATATTTGCTTGTTCTAAAGCTTGTTGAACTACTGGGACTATGTTTTGTTGATGTGCCCTGGAAGCTAATTCTGGCACAACACCACCATATTTAGAATGCACCTCCTGGTTTGCAACTACATTACTTAATACTTTGCCGTTGCAAATTACAGACGCGCTAGTATCATCGCAAGAAGATTCTATACCTAAAATATAAATGGTTTTTTTCATAATTATTATAAAATCTTTTTTAGCAAAATTAGGTATAATTTTAAGTTGATTTTCCCTTTTTAAGAATAGAAATTTAATTCTTTACTAAAATTGCACGTTATTTGTAATATGTGGCAATATTTTTGATTACTTTTCTTTAAATATTGTTAATAATACTAAAACAGTTCGTCATTAAAAACATAAGTAATAAAATATTAAAATGGTTAGGGTGTATTGCCCTTTTTCTGCTACTAGTTAGTCTTTTGCTTTCTACATCTTTTGTGCAAACAAAATTAGGCGTTTATACTACTAATAAAATAAACGAAGATTTTGATACAAATTTATCTATCGGAAAAGTAAACCTTTCTTTTTTAGGAAGCATAACTTTAAAAGAGGTGCAAATTAGAGACCATCATAAAGATACTTTAATCTTTGTAAAAAAAATAAGCACTTCTTTACTAAGTGTAAAAAAAATTTTTAAAAACAAATTATTGTTTGATGCTATTTCTATAGAGGACGCTTTTTACTTTATGAAGACCTATAAGGGAGAAACAACTAATAATATGGCTGTTTTTAGTGCAAGTTTTCGCAGCGATACACTAAAAGATTCTTTAGACCTTCCGTTTATTTTAAACGCGAAGAACATATATATCCAAAACTTAGATTTAAGAATAAGTAATGATAATAAAGAAAATCCATTAAATTTCTCTGCAACTAATATTGGGGGTAATGTGCAAGATTTGGCCATCGTTGGCGCCGATGTTGCTTTAAATACAAGAGGCTTATATTTTAGGACAAACCAAGACTTACAGGTAACTAACTTAACTACCAATTATAAGTTTACTAAAAATGCTATGACTTTTGATAATACTAGATTAGAGACTGAAAACTCTCGTTTAAATGCAAATATTTTTTTCACCTATGGTAGAGAAGGTTTATATAATTTTAACGATAAGGTTCAAATAGAAGCAGAATTTAAAGAAAGTAATTTAAAGGTTCTCGATTTAAAAAATTTTTATAGTGAATTAAATGGAGGGGATATGATTTCTTTTTCAGGAATAATGAAAGGAAAGTTAAATAATTTTAATCTTAATAATTTAAAACTTACAACAGAAAAAGGAATTAGATTAGATGGGGATTTAGGTTTTAAAAATGCTATAAACCGAGAAAGAGGTTTTATTTTTAATGGAGATTTAAATACTTTAACAGCAAACTACAAAGAACTAAAAAATATAGCACCTAATTTATTGGGTGAAAATTTACCATCAGAACTTGAAAAATTTGGTCAATTTAGTGTTAATGGAAAAGTAAATATAACTTCTTCGAAAGTAAAGGCTATTTTAACCATGAAGTCTCAAATTGGAGCTGTGGTTTCAGATTTAGAAATTAATAATATAGATAAAATTGATGCGGTTTCGTATTCAGGAGATATTCAGCTTATTAAATTTAATATTGGTTCCTTTTTGAAGAACCCTGTTTTTGGAAATGTATCTCTAAAAGGAGCTGTAAATGGGAGTGGTTTCAAGTTAAATAATTTGAATACCAATTTTGTAGGTGCTGTTTCTGAACTTAATTTCAATAACTATTCTTATCATAATATTATTGCGAATGGACAGTATCAAAATAATAAGTTTGATGGAAGTTTAGTAATTGATGATGCCAATTTAAAAATGAAATTTAATGGTTTGGCAGATTTATCTTCTGAAGTACATAAGTTCGATTTTAAATCTGAGATTTCGTATTTAAACTTAAAAGAAACTAATCTTTTCAAAAGGGATACTGTTTCTGTGGTAAAAGGTATTGTACAGTTAGACATAGAAGGGAATACATTTAATGATATTATAGGCGTAGCAATTTTTAAAAATGTTTTCTATACAAATCAAATAGAAGAGTATGGTTTTAAAGAGTTTGTTGTTACTTCTTCCTTAAAAGAGGATATAAAGATTATAGACGTTGCTTCTAATGATATTGTGAATGGTTTCATTAGAGGTGATTTTTCGTTTTCTGAATTGCCTAAAGTCGCCCAAAATGCGTTGGGTAGTATTTATACCAATTATAAACCCTATAAGGTTGCTGGCAATCAATATTTAGATTTTAATTTTACAGTTTACAATCAAATTGTAAATGTTTTTTTTCCAAAGGTTTTTATTGACGACAAAACAAAAATAAAAGGAAAAATAAATTCAGATGAAGACTTATTTCGATTAAGTTTTAATTCGCCAAAAATAGATGCTTACGGTACCGAAGTAAAGGATATTTCTTTAAGGACGGATAATAAAAACCTCTTATACAATACTTCTTTAACCGCAGATGAAGTAAATACGGCTTACTATAATGTATCTAAACTAAATCTTTTAAATAGGACAGAGAATGATACCTTATATTTTAAATCGATTTTTAAAGGAGGAAACAAAAAGAATGAAGATTTTAATCTAGACTTTTATTACACCTTTAATTCCGAAGGGAAGTCTGTTTTAGGTTTTGAGAAATCATCCTTTATCTTTAAAGAAAATGCTTGGAACATTAATCCAAATAAAAAAAATACTGATAAAATTACATTTGATTTAAAAACAAATGAATTTAATTTCAGTCAATTTAAATTAGTTTCAGGAGAACAAAAAATTAAATTTAAAGGCAATTTAAAAGGAACAGAAGAAAAGGTTCTTTTAGTGGATTTCACAAAAGTGAAGTTACAGAGTTTTTTACCCAAAATTGATAGTTTAGTGCTAAAAGGAGTGCTATCTGGTTCTTTAGATTTTGTGCAAAAAGAAGGTATTTATGCACCCGAAGGTTCTCTTAAGATTGCAAATTTTGATGTAAATAACTTTAATCAGGGAGATTTATTTTTAAATATAAAAGGTGAAAATTCTTACAAGAAGTATAGTGCAGATTTATTTATAGAAAGCAAAGATGTAAAGAGTATTTCGGCAAGTGGTACTTTAGATTTTTCAGCAGAAAGACCAATTATAGATTTAGACGTTTTTTTAGAAGAATTTAAATTGAATGCGTTTAGTCCTTTAGGTAAAAATGTTTTATCTTCTTTAAGAGGAACCGCATCAGGAAATTTCACTTTAAGAGGCTTTGTAAGCAATCCAGATATGGATGGGTCACTTCGTCTTAATAATGCAGGTTTAAAGTTTCCTTACTTAAATATAAACTATGATTTTGAAGGAGAATCTATGATTACTTTATTAGAGCAATCTTTTATTTTAGAAGATTTTAAACTTCGAGATATAAAAAACAATACGAAAGGAATATTAAAGGGAGATATTTCTCACTTTAATTTTAAACAATGGTTTTTAAGCTTGAAGATTGAGAGTGATAATTTAATGGTTTTAGATACAGAAAATAAAGAAGAAGCGCAGTATTATGGTGCTGCTTTTATAGATGGTTCTGCAGATATTTTTGGTTTAACAGATCGCTTAACAATAGATATTAATGCTAAAACAATGCCGGGAACTATTTTTGTAGTTCCTTTAAAAGATATTGAAACAGTTGACAGTTATGGTCTTATTCATTTTAAATCTGACGAAACAGTAGTAGAACGTCAAAAAGAAATTGCTTTGGAGTCTTTAAAAGGACTTACTTTAAATATAGATTTGGAAGTCACAAAAGATGCTGTAGCACAGGTTGTAATTGATGAAATTTATGGAAGCCAATTATCTGGAAGAGGTGCTGGAAACCTTCAAATAGAAATTAACACTAGAGGTAAGTTTAATATGTTTGGTGATTATATTGTGAATAGTGGAGTTTATGACTTTAAGTATGGCGGTTTTGTGAACAAACCATTTATTATTCAAAAAGGAGGAACCGTTTCTTGGAATGGAAATCCTGCAGACGCTAATTTAGATGTAACAGCTGTTTATAAGGCAAAAGCAAACCCTGGTGTTTTACTAGAGAATTTTAATTCTAATAGAAATATAGAAGTAGATTTAGTAACACGAATTTCTGGAGGTTTATTTAATTCTAAGCAAGAACTAGACATTCAATTAACAAACGTAGAGACTACAATTGCCAGCGAGCTAGAATTTATTTTAAATGATAATAACGTAAATGAAAAAACAACACAATTTATATCACTTTTAGCTTTTGGTAATTTTATAAATCCTGATAAATTAGATTTTGATGCAAAGTCGAACTTAACAAATACTGCTTCAAGCGCCATTTCATCTGCATTTTCTAGTATTTTAAATACCCCGGATAGTAAGTTTCAGTTAGGTGTGGATTACCAACAAGGACAAAATAATAGTGATTTAGATCGATTAAATATAGACAATCAAGTAGATTTATCTGTAAGTACAAAAGTAGGTGATAAAGTAATTATTAATGGAAAAGTAGGTGTTCCCATTGGCACGCAAACCCAATCTAGTGTAATTGGTGAAGTAAAAGTAGAGGTTTTACTTAATACAGAAGGTAATTTTAGAGGTGTTATTTTTAATAGACAAAATGAAATTCAATACACTACTGAAGATCAGGGGTATACTCAAGGTTTAGGATTGTCTTATCAGGTGAATTTTAATACACTAAATGGTTTATTTAGAAAGCTTGGTTTAAAGATAAAAAAGCAATTAAAGTTAAAGGAATTAATAAAGAAAGATTCCATAATAACAAAAGCTTTAAAAGATTTTAGTGGTAATTAAATTATGCATTTCTTATTAGTATAAAGACTACTTTAGAGGAAGATAAGTCTCTTTTGAAAATTGTATTAAAAATTAAAAGATATTTAATAATTCTTATTTAGAAACCCTTTAAAATAAAGGATAAATAGGCTAAAACGATTTCGTAGATTTTTTTATTTAAATCCCTAAAAAGCAGTAATTTTACAATATAAAATATGAAGAAAATTAAAAAAATAGCAGTCATGACCTCTGGGGGAGATGCTCCAGGGATGAATGCAGCAATTAGATCTGTGGTAAGAGCATGTGCTTATTACAGCTTAAGTTGTGTGGGAATATATAGAGGCTATGAAGGTCTTATCGAAGGAGATTTTGTAGAATTAACTGCAAGAAATGTTAATAATATTATTAACAAAGGTGGTACTATTTTAAAATCTGCAAGATCAAAAGAATTTAGAACTAAAGAGGGTAGATTAAAAGCATACGCAAATCTAAAGGAAAACGATATTGAAGCCCTTGTTGTTATTGGTGGAGACGGTTCTTTTACCGGGGCAGTCATTTTTAATGAAGAATTTGATTTTCCTATTATTGGAATTCCTGGTACTATAGATAATGATATTTTTGGAACTTCACATACAATTGGGTACGATACGGCTTTAAATACGGCTGTAGAGGCAATAGATAAAATTAGAGACACAGCTTCTTCTCACAATAGATTATTCTTTGTCGAAGTAATGGGAAGGGATGCTGGTTTTATTGCATTAAATGCAGGAGTAGGAGCAGGAGCAGAAGAGATTTTAATACCCGAAGAAGATTTAGGCTTAGATAGAATGTTAGAGTCTCTTAAAAAGAGCAGAAGAACAGGCAAATCTTCTAGTATTGTAGTCGTAGCAGAGGGAGATAAATCGGGAAAGAATGTATACGAATTGGCAAAGTATGTAGAAGATAACTTACCAGAGTATGATGTTAGAGTCTCAATTTTAGGTCATATGCAAAGAGGAGGTTCTCCTTCTTGTTTTGATAGAGTATTAGCAAGTAGATTAGGTGTAAAGTCTGTTGAGTTGTTATTAGAGGGTAAAACTAATTTAATGGTGGGATTAAAAGATAATGAGGTAATAAGTTCGAGTATTTCAGAAGCAATAAAAGGAGGTCATTCAATCAATCAAGAGCTTTTAAGAGTTTCTGATATCATGACAACGTAATATTAATAAGTAAATAAAGATTATAATATGATAAAAGTAGGAATTAACGGATTTGGAAGAATTGGAAGATTAGCATTCAGATCATCAGTAACAAGAGACAATGTACAAGTAGTAGCTATTAATGATTTATTAGATGTAGATTATTTAGCATATATGTTAAAATATGACTCAGTTCATGGAAAATTTGATGGAACTGTTGAGGTAAAAAACGGTATGTTAGTTGTGAACGGAAATGAAATTCGAATTACTGCGGAAAGAGATCCTGCAAACTTAAAATGGAATGAAGTAGGTGCTGATTATGTAATTGAATCAACAGGTTTTTTCTTAACAGAAGAAACTGCTGGAAAACACTTATTAGCAGGTGCTAAAAAAGTTGTTTTATCTGCGCCATCTAAAGATCATACACCAATGTTTGTTATGGGTGTAAACAACACAGAATTAAAAGCAGATCAACAAATTTTTTCTAATGCATCTTGTACAACAAACTGTTTGTCACCTATTGCAAAAGTTTTAAATGACAACTGGGGAATTTCTGAAGGATTAATGACAACTGTGCATGCTGCAACTGCAACTCAAAAAACGGTAGATGGTCCGTCTATGAAAGATTGGAGAGGTGGACGTTCTGCTATTCATAATATTATACCTTCTTCTACTGGGGCTGCAAAAGCTGTAGGGAAAGTAATTCCTGCTTTAAACGGTAAATTAACAGGTATGGCTTTTAGAGTTCCTACTATGGATGTTTCTGTTGTAGATTTAACAGTGAAATTAGAAAAGCCAGCTACATATGCAGAAATTTGTGCTGCAATGAAAGCCGCTTCTGAAAGCGGACCAATGAAAGGTGTATTAGGATATACAGAAGATTTAGTAGTTTCTCAAGATTTTATTGGAGATACTCGTACTTCTATTTTTGACGCTAATGCAGGTATCGCATTAAACGATAACTTTGTAAAGATTGTTTCTTGGTATGATAACGAAATTGGATATTCAACTAAAATTGTAGATTTAATAGAATACGCTGCATCTTTATAGGATTCAGAATAAATTCAATAAAAAACCTGATAGATTTTATGCTATCAGGTTTTTTTATGCGATTTAAGTATCTAATTATTTGATGGCAATTGCGCTAATTTCAACATTTACAAACTTAGGTAAGTTTGCAACTTCTACGGTTTCTCTAGCCGGTGCGTTTTCATTATTAAAATACGCTCCATAGACAGTATTAATTTCTGAAAAATTATGCATGTCAGAAATAAATATAGATGTTTTAACTACGTTTTCAAAAGTCATATCAGCAGCCAATAAAACCTGTTTCAAGTTTTCCATTACTTGTCTTGTTTCAGCCTGTATATTATCTAAAACTAATTCTCCAGTTTCTGGGTTAAATGCAATTTGACCAGAAGTATATAATGTATTTCCTGCTAATACTGCCTGATTATATGGGCCAATAGGTTCAGGGGCTTTAACTGTAGTGATTATTTTTTTCATTTTTTTGATATATAGAATTTCTTTATTTAAGACTTCAATACTTGTTTCTCTATCTTTTTTAGAGGAACAAGCTATTAGTAGAATAGTGGCTAATAAGTATGTTATAATTTGCTTCATTTATTTATTGTAAACTATATAATTAAAAAAGCCTTCTATCTGGTGGCTTATTTTTATCCCATTTCAAATCGGATAAAATAGAAGATTTTACACCGATAAAAAAAGTATAAGAAGAATTAGTTCCAAAAGGAACCCAATTAAAATTTAAATTCCAACTATCTAAATCTCTTGTAAAATTAAACCTAGAAAAGGTAAAGGCACCTCCTTTAACATCATAACCAGAAGAATACCCCATTTTCCATTTTGGAGATAATTCTAGATTGCCACTAAACATAATACTATTTACCGTAATATCTCCACTTTCTAATCCATTGTTTCTGTAGCCCGTGGAGTATGCTAGGTTAATAGACCATGGTATTTCTGCTTGGTATAGTTTTGCTGTTTTGTTTTTATCTTCTTTACTTGTATTTGTCGTATTATTTCTTTGCCCAAATCTATCTGTTGGATTGATGTCTGCACCAATTACATCTTGAGAATTATTAGGATCTGTATTTTCTCCTTTGTTTTCTCCTTTTTTATCTTTTTTAAAATCTGCACTAGAAATAGAATAATTTGCGGTTAAACTCGCATTTGTTAATCTCAAGCCTAAAAAGTTGTCATTGAATTCATTAATTCTAAGAGGGGATCCATTTGAAGAGGCAATTACCTTATAAGGATCGAAGGAACCATTCAGGTTTACAGACAATTTATCCTTAAATAAACGTGTTCCTGCAGAAAAACTAACAGGAGACCAGCGCAAACTGTCTGCTGCAATGTTGTATGAACTATTAAAGTTTAAATTATTTAATATAGATACTTTTTCGTCTTCGTCATCACTGTCTGGATCTTTCGGTGCAACTTTAGCTTCTAAAACGTTGTTTAAAGAAATACCAATGGAGTTACTTAATCCAGAAGATGGTTTTCCATAAATACCTTGATCAAAAACAGTATAATCTTGCAAGTCACTAGGGTTATTACTAGCTTGCACTTGTTTTAAATATTTTTCTTCAAAATCTGGTCTATATGAATAAGAAACAGAAGGTCTAAAAGTATGTCTTATAGCTTTTAATCTTCCTTTTTTAAAGTTAAAAGTACCGTATACATTTGTAGATAAACTTATACCAGCATTATATTCTCTAAAGCTTTTAAAACCTCTTAAGGTATCCGTAACAATAACATTTTCATTAACATCATATTTTTTCTGGATATAATCAAATTGCCAAGTTTCTTCATAGCTTGCGCTAGGAGATACTGTAAAATATTTTAATGCTTTAAAATTTGTATTTGTACCCGTTTTGTGCTGCATACCAGACCTAGAAGTTTTAAACATTTTTGCAGTTAAAAATTCCTCATCTGTAGTGTTAATTAAATACTTACTATCTAAGGTATAGTTAAAACCCATTTTTTGAATAGGATTCTTTTTTACACCTCCTTTTCCTGCAAAAGGGTAAATTCTATTCATATTTACAGATAAAGCCGGCAATGTCATGGTAATTTTTTCTGTATTGGTATTTTGCTGGTGCTGTGCTGTAACATTAAGATTAAAAGGGGTGCCAACAAAAGTCTTACTATAGTTTATAGAGGAACTAAGTGTGTTAGTCTGTGTTTGCGCAACATTAAACTGATTTTGAGATTCTCTAAAAAACTTACTACTTCCTAGGTTTACAGATGCTGTAAATCTAGAATTCGGACTTGCTTTAGCGTCTTGATTGTGAGACCATCTTAAATTATACCGATTACTTTTAAGATAATCATCAAAACCTCTTATTCCGTTGATATTATTTTCGAAATTAAAATTAAAAGTACCACTAAAACGATACCTCTTGTTATAGTTTGAATTTGCTCTAAAACCCCAACTTCCGTTTGAATAGGCATCTCCAGTAATTGCTAAATCAACATAATCACTTATCGCAAAATAATAGCCACCGTTTTGAAAACCAATACCTCTAGAACTACTTCCGGTATCAAAGGCAGGAATTAAAAAACCAGATACACTTGTTGAGGTAATAGGGAAATAGGCAAAAGGTAAATATATAGGTGTTGGCACATCTGCAAGATATAATTGACTTCCGCCAACAATTATTTTTTTCCCAGGTATAATTTTAGCTTTGCTTGTTCCAATGTAATAATCCAATTTTTCAGATGTAGTAAATTTAATATCTCTCACATAGATGGTAGAATCATTTACTCTTTTGGTTTTTTTACCAAACGTAAACATTTCACCTTGTTTGGTTTTTAAGCCATAAATTAAGGCTTTCTTAGTTTTGAAGTTGTATATCATAGAATCTTGTTCAGATTCCTCAGCTCCTTGTTTAAAAACAGGTAGTTGGGTATACCCTAAACTATCTTTAATTCCTTTAGCAAAGAGTGTGTTTTTAATATAATCAACTACAATTATACCCGCTTTTAAATCTATATCTGTATATGTAATATTTGCTTCATTATAGAGTGTAACCGTTTTATCCTTTGCATTTTGTATGGTATAATCTTTTGCAATATGCGTAATAAGATCTTCTATAGATTCTTTCGGTTTTATAGAATCTATTATAATTGTGTCTTTTTTCTGAAGTAGTAAAGTATCTTTTTTTATTGAAGTAATCTCTTTAACTTCTTTTTTGGATACGGTATCTAGCTCAACCAAAGGAACTACAATTCCGTTAGTTGATTTTATATCTTGAGAAAAACTTAGCTTTGCAAAAAAGAAGCAACAAAATAAAAGTATATATGATAGGTTTGTTTGCAATGCTTTAAATGCTATTTTTGTAAATGAATAAAAGTATGGTGCATTATTTGCACCACCAAATTTAATAAACAAAATTAGTTAAATTTTATTGATGCAATCCCAACAAAAACACAAAAATATTATCAAAAGAAAAATTCTCTTTGTACTATTCTTTATACTTTTAAGCAATAGCTTTTCTGTATTCGCTCAAAAAGAATATGTTGTTGTATTAGATGCTGGGCATGGCGGCAAGGATCCGGGCAATTTAGGGAATGGATTTAAAGAGAAAAGTATTGCTTTGAAGGTAGTTTTAAAGATAGGTGCATTGTTAGAAAAACATAAGGATGTTAAAGTGCTTTATACTAGAAATAAAGATGTTTTTATAGATTTATGGAAAAGAGGAGATATTGCAAATCAGGCAAAAGCAGATTTATTTGTTTCTGTTCATTGTGATTCGCATACCTCAAATGCATTCGGTGCAGGAACTTTTGTGTTAGGTTTAAGAGGAAATAAAAAAAACCTAGAAATAGCCAAAAGAGAAAACGCAGTAATTCTTTTAGAGGATAATTACAGAGATAAATACGAAGGTTTTGATTCAAATTCTGCAGAGTCCGTGATTGGTTTATCCTTGCTTCAAGAAGAAAATTTAGATAAAAGTTTAGCTATTGCCAGCTTAATTCAGAATAACTTTACTTTTAAATTAAAAAGAAATAACAGAAAAGTAAAACAAGATAATTTTCAGGTTTTAAGAGAAACTATTATGCCAAGTGTTTTAGTAGAATTAGGATTTTTAACGAATAGAAAAGAAGGTAGTTTCTTGAATTCTAAAAATGGTCAGGCTAAAATGGCAAATGAAATAGCAGTAGCCATTTATAGTTATATTAAGAATTTAAAACTAAATACCGTTATAGATTCAGTTAATACCGTAGCAACGATAAATGAAATTAAGTTTAAAGTACAGATAGGGGTTGGAAAAAATAGGCTTACAACAAAATCTTATAATTTTAAAGGTTTAAAAAATATAGAAAGAAAGCTTTTTGGTAGTGTTTATAAATATTATTACGGTAACTCTTCTTCATATAACGCCATTAAAGATTCGCTGGAAAAAGCAAAATCTAAAGGATATAAGCAGGCTTTTATTATTGCTTTTAAAAATGGAAAAAAAATAGCTTTAGAAGAAGCTTTAAAAATGCCGCAATATTAACGGTTTCTAACAAAAATTATTAGTAATTTTGTAGTAAAACTTCTAGCTATGTCGAAAGAATTAAAAACAGGAATTATTGCAGTAATTATTATTGGTATTTCTATTTGGGGCTTTAATTTTCTAAAAGGACAAAACTTATTAGATTCTGGTTCGCGAACCTTTAAAGTTGAATATGCTAGAATTGGAGGATTGTCTGAGTCTAGTGCAGTTACAATTAATGGTTTAAAAGTTGGTAAAGTAGATAATATAGAGTTTGATACTAGTGTAGAAAAGAGAGGTCATTTATTAGTAACATTTATTATAGATAATGCTTTTGAGTTTTCTAAAAGAAGTATCGTTAAAATTTATTCTCCAAACCCTTTGAGTGGTTCTAACTTGGCAATAATACCTGATTACGAAGGCGATATGGCAATATCTGGAGACCTTCTTCAAGGTGAGATGGAAGAAAGTTTATTTACGTCAATAGGAGAGCGATTAAACCCACTTCAACAAAAAATAGAAAGAGTAATTGTAAGGACAGACACCTTGTTTGGTGGTTTAAATAAAGTGTTAAGCGACAATACTATTAACGGAATTAATACATCTATTGCTAATTTATCCGCAACGATAATAGATATCAGAAAAACTATTGAATCCGTGAATTCTATGGTTGCAGATAATCAAGAAAACCTAAAAATTACTATAGAAAATACAAGAAACATTACAGCGAATTTTAGCAAAGTATCAGAGAATATAAACGCTGTAGACTTTAAGAAAATTATAGATAAGGCAGACGAGGCTGTGGGCAATTTTAACGAAATGTCAAAAAAAATAAATGCCGGAGAAGGAACCATTGGTCAGTTGCTTAATGATAAACGAATGTACGATAATTTAGAGGCGGCTACCGGAGAGTTAGAACAGCTGCTGAGAGATATTAAACTAAATCCAAAAAGGTATATTCATTTTTCAGTATTTGGGAAACGACAACTGCCTTATACTGAAAAGATAAAAAACTAATTTATAATCACTAGTACTATCAAAATGCAATATTTACCAAATACATTTTTTGTAATCGCATTAATTTCTGGTCTGAGCTTTTTTGTGATGAATATTCGTAAGATTTTTAGAAATATAAATCTAGGGAAATCTATAGACAGAACAGATAATAAATCCGAACGTTGGAAAAATATGATTAAGATTGCTTTAGGGCAGTCTAAAATGGTTAGAAGACCTTTTTCTGGTTTTTTACATATTGTCGTATATCTTGGTTTTGTAATTATTAATATTGAGGTCTTAGAAATTATTATTGATGGAATTTTGGGAACACATAGAATCTTTCAAGGTTTTATAGGAGCAGGTTTTTACGCTTTTTTAATAGGAACTTTTGAGATTTTAGCAGCATTCGTTTTTATAGCGGTTATTCTTTTTTGGACGCGAAGAAATATTGCAAATATTAAACGTTTTCTTAGCTCAGAAATGAAAGGTTGGCCAAAAATGGATGGCAATATTATTTTGTACTTCGAAATGGTATTAATGACACTGTTTTTAGTAATGAATGCGACAGATACTCCATTTCAAAATGCAGGTATTGGAAACCCTGTAAGTCAGTTTATTGCTCCTTTATTTGATGGGTTCTCATTAGAAGCGCTTCACGTAATCGAAAGAACTGCATGGTGGATTCATATATTAGGAATTCTTGTTTTTTTAAATTATTTATTCTACTCAAAACATCTGCATATTTTATTAGCCTTTCCAAACACCTTTTTTGCAAATTTAAATGTAAAAGGCCAATTTAATAATTTAGAATCTGTTACTAAAGAAGTAAAGCTGATGATGGATCCTGATGCAGACCCTTACGCAGCTCCTTTAGAAGGAGAAGAGGAGGAAGTGCCAGAAAAATTTGGTGCATCAGATGTTTTAGATCTAAATAAGATGCAACTTTTAAATGCATATACGTGCACAGAATGTGGTCGTTGCACATCTGCTTGTCCGGCAAATTTAACAGGAAAAAAATTATCTCCTCGTAAAATTATGATGGATACAAGAGATCGTTTAGAAGAGGTTGGTAGAAATATAGATACAAACGGTGGAGTTTTTAAGGATGACGGTAAACAATTACTAAACGATTACATCTCACCAGAAGAACTTTGGGCTTGTACAAGTTGTAATGCTTGTGTTGAAGAATGTCCAATAAATATAGATCCACTTTCGATTATTATAGATATGAGAAGATATTTAGTAATGGAAGAGAGTGCCGCACCGCAAGAATTAAATGCTATGATGAGTAATATTGAGAATAATGGCGCTCCTTGGCAATATAATCAACAAGACAGATTAAACTGGGTAAACGAAGAGTAAAAAAAATAAATTATACGTTTTTAATCATGAGTTCTAACAACTTAACAATAGCTTAAAAATTATGATAGTACCAACAATGGCAGATATGATGGCTCAAGGAAAACAACCAGAAGTATTATTTTGGGTTGGTGCTGCAGGAAGTTATGACGATAGAGCAAAGAAAATATCTAGGGCATTTGTAAAGATATTACATGAAGCAAATGTTGATTTTGCAGTTTTAGGTACCGAAGAGTCTTCCACAGGGGATGCTGCGAAAAGAGCAGGAAATGAATTTTTGTTTCAAATGCAAGCAATGATGAATATCGAAGTCTTAAATGGTTATGAGGTAAAGAAGATAGTTACATGTGACCCGCATTCATTCAATACTTTTAAAAATGAATATCCTAGTTTAGGTGGTAAGTATGAAGTTTTTCATCATACACAGTTTATACAAAATTTAATATCTGAAGGACGTCTAAAGATTGATGAGAGTGCACTTCAAGGAAAAAGAGTAACCTTTCATGATCCTTGTTATTTAGGCAGAGGCAATGATGTTTACGAATCTCCAAGAGATTTAATTCGTAGATTAGGTGTTAATCTAACAGAAATGAAACGCAATAAGAAAACTGCTTTATGCTGTGGGGCAGGAGGTGCGCAAATGTTTAAAGATGCAGAGGCAGGAGATAAAGAAGTAAATATTTTAAGAACAGAAGATGCTTTAGAAACAAAGCCAGATATTATCGCTACGGGTTGTCCATATTGTAATACTATGATGACAGATGGTATTAAATTCAAAGAAAAAGAAGCTGAGGTTGTGGTAAAAGATATTGCAGAGTTAATCGCAGAAGCAAATAATTTATAAGATGAAGAAAATAATTTTGGTGTATTTTTGTATTGCTATTTTTTCATGTTCTAAGACTGATAAAAAGAAAGAAATTCATAGAGAAGAGTCAAAGAAAGAGGTTACTGTAACTCCTGTATTAGTAAAAAATAAATTAGTTTTTTCTGTGCAAATTGCCGCTCTTAGAAATCCCAATGCTAAATTAGCAAGTTTAGCAAATATGTATATTTATAACGAAGATGATTTATTAAAATATAGAGTTGGATCCTTCAAAACATATGACGAAGCAAAAGTATATACGATAGCTTTAAGGATAAAGCACCAAGGTGCTTTCGTGCAAGCCATGTTAAACGACTTACCTATCTCAATTAAAGATGCTTTACAATATTAATTGGCATGACAGATTCTTTTCAAAATATTTCAGTTACTTCTTTTCCAGATATTACTAGAATCGAGTTTAAATCAATACACAAGAGATATTTAAAAGTATTATTAATTAATGTTTTTTTAGTTTTTTTAGTTGTATTTCCAGTCCTATTTTTTGTTGATAAAAATGGGCTTTTTGAACTTTCACGAAACTCAATTTGGATATATTTAGCTCTTTTTTTAGTTTTTATTGCTGTACTTTCAATAAAAACGATCGGTTTTAAAAAAAGGAAGTATGCAATAAGGGAGAAAGATGTCTCTTATAAAAATGGTGTTTTTTTTAGAAGTTTAACAACTGTGCCTTTTAATAGAATTCAGCACATAGAAATTGATCAAGGACCTATTTCTAGATTTTTTGGTTTGGCTTCTTTAAGTGTTTTTACTGCTGGAGATAGTAGTGATGATTTAAAAATCAGTGGACTTTTAAAAGAGGATGCACAACAAATAAAAGAATTCATCAGTAATAAAATAGATGGATAATAAAGAAGACTTTAGTCAATTTAGAAGACAATCTCAAAAAGGGATTCTTGTTATTTATATAAACATCCTTTACAAAGCTTTGAAAGCTTTTTGGTTTCTACTATTTTTATTCATTCAAAAATTCTCTGAGATTTCTGAAGACAAATTAGTTTACATCTATATAGGTGTTGCTGCTTTATTAATATTTTTTTTAATTAGAGCTTTTTTAATTTTTAAGAACTTCCAATTTAAAATAGTACACAACCATTTTATTCTGAAGAAAGGTATCCTCAAAAAAACAAATACTTCGATTCCTTTTGACAGGATTCAAAACATCAATTTTAAACAAAATATTATTCAGCAAATAATAGATGTGCATGAAGTAAATATAGAAACTGCCGGATCTAGCAAGGCAGAAATTTCTATTAAGGCATTATCATACAAAGAAGCAAGTGCTTTAAAACAGGCAATTACTGTTTTAGATACTAATAGCTGCGCAACATCCAATATTGAAACAGTAGAGAAACCACTATTAAAAGTTGGTTTTTTTGCTTTGATAAAGGTAAGTCTTACAGAGAATCATTTGCAGAGTTTATTGCTGTTACTTGCAGTTTTAGTAGGTTTTTTTCAACAAATTAATGATCTTTTTGACCGTTTAGGTAAACAAGATATATTAGATAATTACATCACTAAGAATACTTCTTCACTAGAAAGTAATGTTCTTTTAATAGTAGGTTTTTTAATATTGTTATCAGTTATAGCAGTTTTAAGCTCTGTAGTGCGTGTAGTGCTTAGACATTTTAATTTAACTGTTTTTGTAAAAAATAGTACTTTAGAAATTTATCAAGGATTAACAACTAAGAAATCTGTTATCCTAAAGAAAGACAAGGTACAGCATATTACCATATCTCATAACCCTATAAAAAAGAGGTTAGGTATTTCATTTATTACTTTTAAACAGGCAATAAGTGGCAAAGTGAAAAAGAAACAGGATAAAATCATTAAAATTGTGGGTTGCAAAGTAACACAAGTTTTAGCAATTAAAGACTTACTTTTTCCTGATGAAAACTTTGATGATTTGGTTCAGAATTTCTCAGATTCGTACTTTAGAATGCGCTTGTATTTTAGATGTGTCTTGGTGCTTATTATAATAAATATAGTTCTTTATTTAGGTTTTGGAAACAGCGCCATTTTTTGGATAAACAGCTTGTTAATCCCTATCTTTATAGGCGCAACAGAAGCTGTCTCTTATACACATCTCCGA
>OJEO01000212.1_pt1 | contig 26200 bp, 21 predicted proteins | sample 1593621 | NCBI WGS metagenome assembly OJEO01 (sample SAMN05416875, study PRJEB24817) | seawater metagenome | isolation source: Sea water | place: Canada:Atlantic | collected 2013-11
ATGAAATGCTTTCGAAAAGGATTGGGCAGTTCCAAAACCAGCTTCTTTGGCAATTGCTTTTATAGTATATGACCGTGTTTTTTTATTTGTCTTTAACCGCTCTACCATATAATTTATACGCAATGTTTTCAAATACTGACTAAAATTTTTCCCCTCTTTTTCATTAATCACCTTGGACAAATAAGAAGTATTTGTATCCAGTTTTTTTGCTAATTCAGCAAGAGTAAGATTTTTAACAAAACCATTGTTTTTTTCAAACTCCTCAAAATTCTTTTTTTGTATTTTTTGTTTCAGTCGAAAATAGAAAACCAGTAAAATCAAAACAACCGCGACTATAACAAGACCAGCTATTGCTGTATTCCCAAATTTGTTTTTTCTTGATAATTCATCAATCGCTTTTTGCTTTTTTTTGAGCAAAAGCGGAGTGTCATACTTTTTCACCAAATCTAGCTTCAACTCTTTTGATTGAGAAAGAGCACTATCAATTTCTAGCGTCTTATTTATATATTTTAATTGTTGGTCAAAATTTTCCTTTTCTTCATAGTATGTTATTATATGCTCGTAAGCATCTCGAAGTTCTGTGAATGAAAAATCTATTGATTTTGCAATAGAATCAGTTTTTTTAAGATATCTAAAAGCGTTTTGTTCTCTACCTTGTTTTTTAAAAATTTCTCCCATATAGTAATATGCTATTGCTTTTGAGTAATCATCAATATGTGGAAGAGACGTTTCAAGACCTTCAAATGCTTTTTTCTCTCTTCCTGAAAAATATGCTATAACACCTTCAAGAAAAACAAAATTATAATAGAAACTACTATCTTCTACTCTTATACTTTCTGTTATTCCTTTTCTGGAATAAATTTTTGCTGAATCATTTTTTTTAAGTTTTATATAAACATTAGATGTATTATAAATTACACTCAAGTAATCTATATTATCAAAGTTCTTTTCGTACTTGATAGTTTCTAATGAGTCTAATATTTTCTTGTACATAACAAGTGCTTCGCTATGACTACCTGCTCTGTCTTTTAAAATAGCTATCACTGTAAAGTTATATGACTGTTGTTCTTTATTACCCCTTTGTTTAGCGATCGAATCCCCTTTTATATAGTCACTAAGCGCTTTCCGGTATTTACCCATTTCATTGTGCCAATATCCTTTTAAAAAATATCCAGTGGCTGGAAAGTTTTTGTGTTGCACATTCTTAGTATACTGAAGGATTGTATCTGCATAAGCAAGCCCTAGCTCAGGGTCGCCATACATAGTGGAAAAATAGTAATATCCTCTTGCTATATTAATACTGTCATTATTTCTTTTTGCCTTGGCTATGTAAGCACCAGCAATTTTCTCTTTTAACGCAATTGAATCCTTAGGAACTTTTAGATAGAGTTGCTTGATTTCTTCATAAGATTTATCGGTCAATCGGTCTATTTCTGGGTTTTGAGAAAAAGCAATTCCAGAAACTAAAGAAATAACTAAAATCAGTATTTGTTTATGTAAGTCAAAAAGACTTAACGCAATAATATCATTGGTTTTAGAGGGCATTCGCAATGGTTTGTTTTTTCAATTATTAAGGACTATAAATTTACAAACTATAGGTATAAATTTATAAATATCAAGATACACGAATTGTTTTTTTAAAAAAAACATCAAATATTTGATGTAATAAAAATCAACCGATGGTTTTTGCTTTAAAGTATTAACTGGGGAGTTAAATGGTGAAAGCCTAGGTTGTTTTTTTTTATTTAAGAATATATATGTCAAGAGAGAAATTATAAAATTAAAATTTTTCTCGCTTATCAATAATAACTTGCGGCTTCCTATCCGTCTTTGATCTTCTCAGTTTTTCAATCACCTCAACTTTCTCAAAAGCTAATTTTGGTGTGACGCGTAATTTTGCCCTAAAATGGTTCTTAATATCTTGAATCAATTGTTCCGAAGGGTTTTCTGAAGCTATTTTAATTACAATTTCGTCGGTCCCCAACTCATTGGTTGAAATTTCAATCACAAAAGTTTCCACGGCTTCAAAGTTCTGTAACACATTCAACATCGCTGGCGGATATAGAGTGGTGCCTTTATATTTTATCATTTGCTTTTTTCTCCCTACAACTGGGCCCAATCGCAACGTATTTCTTCCGCAGGAACAAGGTTCTGAATGAACCTTGAGCATATCACCCGTTTTAAAACGCAATAACGGCATACCTTCCACGCCTAATGTGGTAATGGTCAACTCACCTACTTCACCTTCAAAAACGGGTTTGTTTTCTTCATCTAAAACTTCAGTAATGATCAACTCCGGATGATGATGACCGCCAATGTGGGCTTCACATTCGTTAAAAGCGGTGCTCATTTCGGTGGAAGCATACGTAGAAAAGAGCTCGATATTCCATTTAGATTTTATTTTTTCAGAAAGTGCATTCAAGGAAAAATCTTGGTTACGGATGGGTTCGCCAATACAGATGGCTGCTTTTACACATGTTTTGTTTACATCTATATTATGCGCTTCTGCATAAGTTATTAGTTTTAACAAAAAGGAAGGTACGGTAATTAAATAGGTGGGGTGAAATTTTAAAATGGAATCCCATTGCAATTCAGGCACACCAGACCCTACACGGATAATTCCTGCTCCCAATTTTCGAGCTCCTAAAAAATAAGCCATCCCAGCCATAAAACGGCGATCCATCGTGGTCATTAATTGAATGATATCGTCTTTTGTTACCCCTGAACACGCAAACGAAATCGCTTCGTTATACGCCAATCGATTTAAATCGGCATCTGTTAAACCAACCACTACTGGCTCGCCCAACGTACCGGAAGTAGTCACGTAATCGACTACCTCTTGTTTAGGAACACATAAAAAATCGTCGTTATACTTTTGCAAATCATCTTTGGTGGTCACCGGAATAGGTTGTAAATCTTCTAACGTCTGTATGCTTTCCGGACTAAGATTATGCTTTGCAAACAGTCTTTTATAATATGGCGAATTGGCATAAACATAGGCAACAAGCTTTCTCAATTGCTGCTCCTGAAACTGTTTTATTTCGGCTTGGGATGCTTTTTCTATTTCAGGAATCATTAGCGTAGTTTTCGTTTTGTTTTTTTAAGGTATTTTTCCACTTTTTCCTTGTCTGGCACCGTTGTTATTTCTTTGCTCATCGCTAAAGTAAAGGCTTTTAAAGCTTTTTTATATTCTTTATGCTCGTAAAAATATTTGCCAGCAAGAAAATGCGCTTTCCAATAATCTGGGTTTTTGGTTTCCAATGCTGTAAGTTCCGTTGATGTCATTTCAGCATCAGTTTCAAGAACGTTTTCTGCTTTCCGTTCCAAAATACGGTATGTTTCATAATCTTTAAATGCTTGGGAATGTACAAAAGGATCTTCAGGAATGGTTAATTTTTCTTCTGAAATGGGCTGACCTGAAAATCTCCTATTCTCATTAAAAATAGTGTTCAAATCATAAGCAACAAATTCCCCTAATTGATACGGATTTGAAGACACCCAAACGGTTAAATCTTCGGGCTGAAATATAATTCCATGGTGCGCCAATAATTGGTTGAGTGCTTTTTCATTGCCGTAGCCCAAAGGTGTATCGTTCAGTCCTTTTTTGTTCCGAAGGATGGCTACCGCTTCTGTTGGATTGATTTTGGGTTCTTCATTTAATAATTCTTCCATCCGATCAAAGCGATATTTCGAATCACTTTCTTTAATCCATTTTATATTTTTTCGGTCGTTGGCAAAGGTTTCGCTTTGAAAGTGGTTGGAACAAATTAATTCACTGGAATTTTCCACTTGATAGATGCCTAAATCGTTTGGCGACACTTCAATAATAGCCGCTTTTTTATCGTTTGCGCTTCCCACAAAAATAGCTTCGGAAACAAATACCTCTCGCTTTTTTGCGATTTCAATGGCTTCATCGATCGTAGAGGCATATTGCAATATCTCTCGTGTAACCAACGAAATAGGTGTTTTTGCAACTAACGGGATATCCGATTTTCCTGCATTAATCGTAACGGTTAATCCTTGATTGTTCATTCCGGAAACCACACCCATCATCCCGCCCCAGGTAACCGACATAAAAGAATAGCCTTGATCGGGCTTTACAAAAGCGATTATTTTATCTTCGGCAAAAGCATCGCCGGCGTAAAAGTCGAAATTACGGGCGATAAGTAAGTTACCATCTTCCGATTTTTCACCCCAAACCGCAAACGAGCTGCAACCCACCAACATTAAATCTTTCAATGCATGTCCAATATCATGGGCGCCGTGCAGATACAGTGCGCGTAAATACGGTGGCGCGATATTGTTGAATTCATTTGAAGCATATCGGGAAACGCCATAGATTTCAGTTTTGTATTCTTCGGTCACATGTTTGTATAACTTGCGGTTGTACCACGATAGAAATTTCCGAAGAAACTTTTGTTTCCCTTTTGATGGCACCAATTCTTCTACCTTATTTAAAAACACGCGTTCTTGTTTCTGTAACAACTCTTGCGTTAAGCTTCCAGTCAATAAGCCTATTTCAAGTGGGTCGCCTTCTACATACAATTCCCATTGGCCGTGTTTGTTTTTGGTCAAAAAGTTGTTTCCGGCAACGTAGGTTGAATCATTAATCATTTCCCGTTCGGGAATGTCTGCGTTATATTGACTGATATCCGGTCGATCTTCCAACGATTTTTTAACGCCACAGGAAGTCAACACCAACAAAAGGGAAAGACAAATAAAATAGTTTATAGCTGGTTGATTACGCATTTTCATTGCGTTTTTTAAACTTTTTATTCACTCGTTTTATCATACTGCTTTCTTTATAATCTACCCATTTGCTACCAGCCACATAACGCATGATGTTTTCAAAATTTCGCATAAACAACAGGTTTGAAAGCAATTTCCCTAATTTTTTAGGTTTCCGTGGAAATGCTCGAAGGCTAATGGAAAAACCAGCATCTTCATACGTAATATAATGCCAATAGCCACTTGGCATATACAATGCATCGCCGTGCTTCATTTCAACTGAAATTCCCTCAGCTTGTTGTAATGCTGGATAGGTTCCAAAATCTGGGTTGTCCATGTCGATTGCTTCAATATTGTGGACGGTAAACGGTACTCTGTATAGGTTTTTCGCTTGCTTAGGTTCAAACAACATCGCTTTTTTGGTGCCTTGGAAATGTACGTGCAGCAGATCTGCCAAATCCATATCGTAATGCGCCAATACTTTAGATCCTTTTCCGCCAAAAAACATAACCGGCAGTTTTTTAAAAAATGGCAAGCCAATATCGGGGTAGTCAAAATCTTTGGTCAACGCTGGCATTTTCTGAAGCACATTATAAAAAAACATGCGTAAATCCGTTGGACCCGCTTTTAATAGCTCAATATAATCGTACAACTTCATTTTTTTTGCTGGCACGACCGACTTTTTGTGCCCTTTGGTGGGTTTGTTGTTGTACAGCGGTACAATTTGGTCGCCCGCTAATTGCTGAATATATTCCAAGTTCCATTTTTCGTAGGCGGGCCATTCTTTTGCAAAACCCTCAATTAACACAGGACGTTGCGGCTTGTAATAATTATTTACAAACTCCTCTTTCGAGATGGATGTCACGCGTTTTATTGGTGTAGTTTTAATGGTTTCCATTACGTATTATTTCTTTTTTAAAAGTAAGAAGATTAAACAACAAAGGCTGAACGACAAACGCAATTAACACAGCTGAAAAAATACCGATTACTGAAACCAAAGCAACTGAATGCAAGGCAGGATGTTTGGCAAAAATCAAGACCCCAACTCCTAAAATAGTAGTAATTACTGAAAGTAATATTGCCGTTTTATGCGTTGCCAAGGTGTTTTTTTGTTCTTCTTTTAACAAAGCGTTGGTGATAAATATGCTGTAATCGACTCCCAAACCAAAGATAAAAGCCGAAATAATACTGTTAAACACATTAAATTGCAGTTGAAATACTCCCATAATCCCAATGGTCAACAGCCACGTTAGACAAATAGGTACAGTTGTTACAACAACCAATTTCCAATTTCGGTAAAACAACAATAACGCTAACACGACCACGCCAAAACAATACCACAACAGTGAATTAAAATCGTTTTGTAAGGTATTCAGTAGGGTTTCATTTAATTGCTTTCTATCTATTAGTATTGTATTTTGAAGCTGTTCAACCTTCTTTTGAATATTTCCTATTTGATTTTCATTGGCTTTTACAACCGAAGTCACCGTTACAAATTCGTTTGCTTCTGAAATGTAATCGGCTATCATATTGCTTCCAAATTGAGGGTAATCAGATAGCTTCAAAGGTTTAAAGTTTGAGTTCAGGTGTTTATAAAATGATGCAAATGCATTCGGTTTAAATCCTATTGCTTCGGAAGTGCTATTAATAGAACCAGCTACATTTTCTAGTCGTTCTGCTTTCCAAAACTGATTCCATTCCTGAATCTTCTCGTTTTGTTTTTCTTCCGAAGCGACCAAACCGCCTATTGAATTAAAAGTTTCAATTTCTGATTGTGTTTCTAATCCTTTCAGCAAACTATACGCTGAATCATTTTGCCGTAATGCTTTTTCTAAAGTAGCTCCATACACAGCTACATACACAGATTTGGATACTGAATTGGTTATCGTTTCCAGTTCTTCTTCAGCTTTTACAAGTTGCTCTGGTTTGTAGTTTAATTGTTCTAAATCTTTATTGAATTCAACCGAACTATAGCTAAAACAACTTATCACTAACAAAACAGCCAGACAAACGACCACCATTTTGTTTTTATGTATGGGATAGGCTGTGATACGATTAAAAACTGTTTTCTTTTTTGTATTTGAAACCGTCTTCTTTTTATACACCTGCGGAATAAACAACAATGCCATCACCGAAGCGCCCAACACACTCACTGCGGCGAAAATTCCTAAATCTTGCAACGCCTGTGACTTGATAAAAAGCAAACATAGAAAAGCCAAAGCCGTTGTCAAGCTGCTCATTAATATAGGCTTGGTAATGCTTTTGTACAATTGCTTGCCGGTTTCGCCATTTTTTATGTGTGTAAGGATATGTAAAGAATAATCTAAGGTAATGCCCAACAAAATAGAGCCAATCCCCAACGAAATAGCGGAAAGTTGCGGCCTAATCACTACCAAAAAAGCAATCGATACTAACGCGCCAAAAATTGTAGGGAATAAAATGATTAATGGAATCCAAACACTGCGATAAAAGCCAATAAAAATTAGCAATAGAATGGTTAATGCAATCCCGATTGTAAGTTGAATGTCCTTTTTAATCTGCTTTGCATTTGCAGCAGCAATGAAGGCCGCTCCATAATAATCACTAGATACTTTTCTATCAAATGTTGTGTTTAATTGCTCTTGTAGTTGGTACAGTTTCTCAGTAAAAATGATGTTTTTTTCAGAATCAGACGAAGGGAATTTTGGGGTGATGAATAACAAAATATGTTGCTCATCATCGGTCATTACAAAGCCATTTTTCAACTTAAACCCGTCTTCAATTCCTATATTTTTAAGGTTTTGCAATGCTAAGTTGGTAAGATGCAGTGGGTCTTTTAGAATTTCTTTTTTTGCAAGCATTCCCGAGGGCGACACCAAGGTTTTGTAATTCGCTTTCATGGTTTTTGAAATGCTATCTTTAGATAAATTATTTTTCAGAATTGCATAATCTGTTTCTGTAAAAAACAACGGAAGATTACCATACACAAAATCCATGGTTTCGAAAAGGGTTTCTTCTTTCGCAGTACCTTGAATGTTTTTAATGTAGTCTCCTTTAAGTGAATCTAGACTGTCCTTTAGTTCCGATGCATAATCAACTAAATCTTCGGTCGTACCGTTTTCTTTCTTGATGTTTATAATTACCTTATCGGTAAAACAGATGTTCTTTAAAACTTTTTGAAGTTGTTCATTTTCAGAATTGGAAGGTATTAATTTAGAAATATCTTCTTCAAAAGAAACTTGAAATGCTATAGAAGCCAATCCGGTACACACTACAGCCAAAACAATAAAAAAGACTGCTTTCTGTTTCTGAATCGATGTATATAGCTTAAAGAAAAATCTATCCATCTGGCTGTATTTTCTTAGTATCGAAAATGTAAAAACACAAATAAGATAGACTCCCCAAAATAACTGCAGCCCCAACCGAAAGTGTGATACTACCTATAAAATAGGCTTTCAACGACGTTATTACTTCAAAATTATCAGTGACGCTTGCCAAAGTGGCTTCAGTATCTTCTCCCAGCACCCAATAACCGGTGGTCAAGCTAGCCAGGAAAACAAATGGAATAAAAGGAGGCAGACTTATATTTGAAAAAGCAAAGGCAATGACCTTGTTTAGCTTTAAAAGAATCGCTAAAAAAATAACAATAATGGTATGAAAACCCCATAAAGGAGACAGCCCGATAAAAAGACCTAAGGCAACAGAAAGTGCTTTTTTTTCTGGCGAGTCATTACTTGCTAATATCTCTTCACGCAGAAAACGACGCAGCCCCTTTTTTTTTAGTTTTCTGAAAAAATCACGCGGACGAATATAAAAATATTTTACAATCAAAAACCAAATTATCAATATGGTAATGCGTGCAATATCCATAAATGGCCGAAAATGCGAAACGCGTTCTTTTAAGTCATACAACACATGAATTGGCACATTTTGCACCGACATACCAGCCCAATGTGCTTTTACGAGCACCTCAACTTCAAACTCAAATTTTTTAGTATTTCTGAAGAAAAATAGTTCTTCCAACTGTTTTATTGGGTACAGTCTAAAGCCCGCTTGGGTATCGTGTAACTCTAAATCTGTTACCGCTTTCACCCAAAAACTGGACACTTTATTTCCTTTTCTACTTTGTGCTAATACATCGGCCTCGTTCATATTTCTATCGCCAATCAATAACAGATTTTTATTTTCTGAAGCATCCAAAGTATTTACAAAAATTGGAATATCTGATGAAAAATGTTGCCCATCACTATCTAACGTAATCGCGTACTCGTACCCTAATGAAACAGCGTGTTTAAAACCTTTTTTTAACGCGTATCCTTTGCCTTGATTTTTATTGATATGAATTTGCTCAATTTGCGGATACGCCTCAAGGATTTGCAACGTGGTATCGGTAGAGCCGTCGTTGACCAACACAATAGCTTCGGTATATTCCAAAACCCCATCCAAAACTCGCTTTAGCGTTTTATAATTGTTGTAGGTAGGTATCAACACACAGCAATTATACTGCTTGAGTTTTTGGGTTATTTCAAGGTGGATGGGTTGAATTTTATGTTGCTCAGCCGTTTTCATGCACACGGTTTCTTTCCACAAAAATAGCATTACATTTTAACACGACCGTCCCATCTGGAAACGTACTCGTGTTTTTTATTTTTATTGAATCTTTTTCTCGAAGAAAAGACAAATTCACGGTAAGATTGGATTGTATTTCAGGATTCATCACCGCTGTGAATTTTACATTCGATGTTTTTTGAAGAAAAAGGGATGCTTCCAAATGTTCTTCTGAAAGTTCTTTAATTATTTGAAGCATACACACTCCAGGCATAACTGGATCATTCGGGAAATGGCCTTCAAATACGCAATGATTTTTATTCACTGCTACCGTAACCGAAACAGCATCTGTATCAATTACTTTTTTCTCTAAAACCTGATATAAATTGGGCAATAACATCTTTTACATTTTAAAAACCGAATCGTGAACCGGTACATTAATCTGTTTGTTTTTAAAGGTAATCAATGTAAAATCTTCTGAAGGTTCAATTAATTTCAATTGCATTACTTGATAATCTTTTTCAGAAAAACTTAGCTGAAACGAGGCGATAAAGCGCTTCATTCTCTTTTCCTTCGGAATAAAATGTACTTGAAACCCATCTTCTACTTCAAAGTAGTAAATTTCAAAATTTTCATCATGAAACATATCGCCTTTAATACTATTAATAAGCAAGGAATTGAAGCTTTTAAACAGTTTATTCGAGCTTAAATCGATATTTTGTGTGCCATTCCCATCGTTTACCAAAAGCTGATTGTTCTTAAAAATCACTTCATATTTGTCTGGCGAGGTATATTCCCAACGAATGGCATCGGGTGCTTTAAACGTTAATGTTCCTTCTGAAACAACACCATCATTTAAAAAATCCAATTGTTTTTCCTGTACAAAATCACTTACAATGGTTTCGGTTTGTTGAGCGGTTTGCTTTACTTGTTTTTTAAAAGTTGAAATTTCAGTAGAAGTTAAGGGGGATTGTGCAACTGTTAATTGAACAAATAGACTTAATAGTATCAGTAATGCAGGTTTCATATTAATTTTTAGTTAGCAGCGTTTCAATGGTTACAGCTTCGTATCCTTCTTTTTTCAGGAATTGCAACAAACGTTCCACAATTTCTGGGCATCGGGAATGGGTATCGTGCAATAAAATGATGGAACCTGGTGAAATGCGCTTTTTTAGGCGGTTTAAAACTTTAGTAGGTTTTTTTATAACCGTATCGTACGAACGCACATTCCACCCAATTACAGTGTGATTTGTTTCTGTTAAAGCCTTTGCGATAGACGGGTTTGTAACTCCATAAGGCGGTCTAAACAATGTGTTCTTAGCTCCGGTTATTTTTTCAATTAAAGTATCGGTTTTTGAAAGTTCTTGCACAGTCCTCTTTTTTCTGAAGAATCCAAAATTTGTGGCGTGTGAATACGAATGATTCCCAATCGTATGCCCTTCGGCAACTATTTGTTGTACGATTTCTGGGTTCGCTTCTATGTGTTTCCCAATGCAAAAAAACGTGGCTTTTGCGTTATATGGTTTCAGCAGCTTTAAAATTTGAGGTGTGTATGCTGTATTTGGTCCATCGTCAAAAGTAATTGCTACTTGTTTTTTCGTTTGACTTCCTTTGGTAATGGTAGAAGTGAAAAATTGCCATCGCATGGTGAATGAGCCTAATGCTACGACTAAAAGCCAAAGTAGAAATATTGTTACATATAAAATAGGTGATATTTCGAAGAAGAAATCAATTACGCCAATAGTGAGTAAAGCGATGGTGGCAACAACTGTTATTTGACCAAATTTTAGCATTGTGTTAAAAGTACAAAACTGTGTTGGCTTCCTTTAAATTGGTTGTATAATAAAACAGTTTTATATGGTTTGCTTTCAGCTTTACGAATAAAAAAATTCTTTGGAAGCGTGTATCCTTCTATTAATTGCGCCCCCATCCAAAAAGCAAATCCTGAAGCTGTAAAAAACTCGCCCACGTATTTTTTATACTGAAGGCAATCTGTTTCAGGGAAAAGTTGTTGCTGTAAGTTTTCGTAATATACATCAAAAGCATCTCCATTATTTCCTAAAACCACCGCATCGATTTCTGAAGGCTTCACCTTGTTTGTTTTCAGAAAATCGTGCATTTCAGTAATTATATTTTCTTCAGCAATTTTTGAACGGATTTCAACCGCTTTTAAAACCGCTACCGCTCCTTCCTTTTTTTCTGAAGACAATACACAAAACGTAGCTCCTTCACTTAAAGACACTTGAATGGGTTGCATCTGCTTTTGTTCAACTAAATGAACGTAGTCCATAAATTCGGTTCCCAATTCGTCCACGCCACCTACCAAAATGTTCTTAGCTTCTCCTGCTTCAATCTGTAATTGCGCATCCACTAAAGCCGACTCAAACGAAACCGAACCGTGCGCATAGGTGGTGTTATAAGCCTTACACTTTAACCCTAATGCAATCTGTCCGGCAACCGTGTTGTGTGTAGATTGAATAAAAGCCGTTGGTGTTGAAAATTGCTCGTCGTTTTCCAGTAAGGTATTCAAAAACGTTTCGGTATCGGCCATACAGCCCAAACCAGAACCGGTAATGATAGCGTCAGGTTGTTCTACATTACCTTTTTCCAATGCTTTTTTTGAAGCAGCAACCCCCATTTTGACAGCCGGTGACATTCGACGTAATTGAGAAAGCGGAATAAAATCGCGATACGGTGGATGAACTGCTGAAATTTTATAGTCTGAATATTCTCTAACTTCAAAAATAGTATCGTTTTCAGAAAAACTGTCCTGTGCCGAAATACTCACTACGCTATGGATGTAACAGGTTTTCATTATTTGGAAAATAGTAAGGTGGAACAATTTCCGCCAAAACCAAAGGAATTAGACAGTACGTGTTTTAGTTCTTTTTTCTGAAGTTGGGTAACCGGAACCAAGCCTGTTTCAGGCATAGCTGTTTTAAAACCTAAATTGGCGAACATGCTATTTTTTTGCAAAGCCAATATAGAAAATACAGCTTCCACCGCTCCAGCTGCAGCCAGTGTATGACCAGTAAACGCTTTTGTGGAACTAAAACTGGGGATTTTTTCTTTAAAAATTCGTTGCAGCGCGATGCTTTCGGATAAATCATTATTCTGCGTTGCGGTTCCGTGAGCATTCACATAATCAATCTCTGAAGATTTTAAACCTGCGACTTCCAATGCTTTTTTCATGGCCAAATATGCCCCTTCGCCCGTTTTAGAGGAAGCCGTTTGGTGAAATGCATCGTTGGCATTGCCATAACCACTTACATAGGCTAAAACAGATTTGTTTTGTGCTGCAACTACCTCATCAGATTCCAACACCAAATAGGCCGCGGCTTCGCCTAGATTTAAACCGCTTCGGTTGGCATCGAAGGGCGTGCAATTGGTTTCGCTTAAAATCATAAGCGATTTAAAACCGTTGATAGTGAATTTTGACAAGGCATCGGTACCGCCAACTACAACCCGGTCGAGTTTTCCTGCTTTAACAAGTCGTGCGCCCAACATAATAGCATTGGCCGCTGACGAACATGCGGTGCTAATGGTAGTTACATAGTCGGTAATTCCTAAAGATGCTGCTATTTTTTCAGTGCTATCACCCGCATGATGACTCGAAATATATTTTTGACTTTCTGGGTTTGAAGCAAATTGTTTCCAGTATTTTTCGGTCATATCCATTCCGCCAACGGTGGTGGCTGAAATGAGTCCAGTTTTATATTCTGAAATAGATTTAATTCCCGCATTTTGGATTGCTTCTTTTGCTGCTAAACATCCTAATAATGATGTACGGGTGAAGTTATTATCTTCTGAAAGTTGTAATTGTGTTGCTATTTCAGTATTGGTAAAACCAACCTCCCCTATTTTAATAGCGTTTTTATGATGCGTTTGAATGTGTTTTGAAATCCCTAATCCACTTTTTGAAGTAAGAAGCGCTTGTAGGTTTTCTTCAACCGAATCGCCAATGGCAGAAACAATGCCCATTCCGGTTATAGCGACTCCTTTTTTCATTCAAAAATTATTTAGTGCGATGCTCTGTAATATATTCTGCTAGGACATTAATAGACTGGAAAATCTCTTTGCTTTTTTCAGGATCGGTCAGTTTTATGCCGTAATCCTTATCCAGCATAACAATTAATTCCAAGGCATCGATAGAATCTAACCCTAAGCCGTCGCCAAATAACGCATCGTCATTATCAATATCTTCAACGGTGAATTCTTCGAGGTTTAATTGCTCGATAATATTCTCTTTTAGTTCCTGTTTTAATGCGTTCATCAACTTGGGGTGTATAATTTTTTAATTGTTTCTTCCGTATGCGGAAGGGTTCCGTTTGGGGATGCCAAATATAAAAAAGAATTATATCCTTTTTCATCTATTTCGGTCCAACCACACAAAACCTGTCTTGCTTTGTTGTTTTGTGTTAAACTTTCGGCATATTGCTTCAAAAATAACGGATTAAAATCATCAAAGACAAAAAAAGCATTTTCGCCTTGTATTTTATGCCGAATGCACACTTCACCCATCCCAATATTAGGCAATGTATACACAAATACTGCTGGACTGGGATAAAAATTTTCAATACTGTTTATAGAATCTTGATATTTTCTATCGGTATCCAAACTCGCACTTTTATTGGACAATACAACTGCCAAATTTTCTTTTTCTTCAGAAGAAATTGTTAGTTCATTCAATAAAATTTCAGCCGTTAAAAAGGTGAGTTTACTTAGTCGATCCATTTTAAAAAACTTAGGATATTCCCATTGTTGGTCTTTATAAACTTGCTTTGCAAATTCTGAAAATGTTCGTTCCTTTTCAAAAGATACAATTTTCTTGCCATTGCAAATAATTGTTCCGTTTTGCACGCTACACCACGCTTGTATGTTTGGTTTATTGTTCAAAAGATACTGTTTTAAAGAGTACGGCCGTGTTACTACCACCAAAACCAGAAGCTGTTTTTAAAAAGGTGTTGATAGTTTTATTTTCTACTTTTTGAATAATATTCAACGGTTTTGAAATCCCTGATTCATCATATCCCAACGAGGTAAATAACTTGTTTTGCCTCATCGCTTCAAAACCGACAATAGCTTCTACCAACCCTGAAGCGCCCAACGTATGCCCATAATAGCCTTTTAAACTATGTAAGGGAACATTTTGCAAGTTCGCCCGGTTGAACGCAATAGCTTCCATTTCGTCATTATAAATTGTTGCGGTACCGTGGGCGGAAATTAAGTCAATATCATTTGCTGAGACTTTAGCTTCTTTCATAGCAGATTGAATACTTTTCAGCAAACCTTCTCCCGTTCGTGATGGACCCGAAATATGGTTGGCATCGTTACACGAACCATCACCAACTACTTCAATAGCTGTATTTTTATTCTTTTCAGAAGAAACCACGACTGATGCCGCCGCTTCGCCAATACTAATTCCATTTCGATATTTTGAATAGGGTTTGCAAGGGCCATCACTCAGTGCTTGAAAGGTGTTAAACCCGGTAACAGTAAATTTAGAAACTAAATCGCCCGCAACAACTACAGCATTTTCATATACATTATTCTGAATAAGACGTTTAGCGACAGCAACCGCTAAAATTCCCGAAACACACGCATTGGAAACCACAATCGGTTCTTGTTTAAAACCAAAAAAAGATTGAATTTTCTTTCCTAAAACTGGTAAATACGCTCGTTCTTCTGAAAAAGAATTATCAGGATCGAGCGCGTCGATACTTCCCTTTGTGGTTGCAATAATCAGGGCGGTTTTTTCTGAAATATGAAGTTTTGATTTTTCTAATGTTTCAGCAACCGAAAGCAGCATCATCTTTTCCAACTTCATATATTTTAAAGGATCGCCAAGTTTTTCAAATGTAGCATTGACCTCTTCTGAAGCTATCATCGCTGCGTAAAAAGGGGTGTCTAAAATATCCGTACAATGTTGTTCTTGAATTCCGGATTGTTCCTTTTCGATAGCAGATACGTTTTCAGAAACTGAAAACCCCAAAGGGGTAATAAGCGAAGCTTCTTGTATGTAAACAGGTTTCTGCATTACGGTTTTAACATCGTTTTCATTTCGGTGGTCGCAATCACTTCTTGCTCTAATTTAGTTATGGTTTTTACCAAAGTAATTCCTATCGCTGCGTGAATAATTTTCACTTCAGTTTCAATGGTTTCATTGATAGCTGGTGTTTTTAAAATTTCAGCTTTTTTAATGGCACCAATATAGCCTTCTTTGGTCGGTTTTTCTTCTAAATATCCCGTATATCCGGTGTGTAAGGCCACCGATTGAGCAATGTGTTCCAATAACCCTGTTTCAGATAAAAATCCATCAGCAACAAAAATATTTTCTTCGGAAATAGTCAGTTCTGAAACTAAGGATTTTTTATCGTAATACATTAAAGCATCGACCATAATCATAGGTTGGCGCTGTGGAAGGAGTTCTTCCAATACAAAAGGATCAGTAATAGGGAATCGTAATTCTTTCAAAACTCAATTGCATTTAATCAATATCATCCCAAAAGTCGTAAAAATTAAACCATTGCAGCGGATATTGGTTTAAAATCTCTTCTAAACTTTGGGTGTATTTAGTTAATAAACCACTAGCATCGCGTCGCGTTACGGCCACTTTTCTTGCGTATAAATGGTAATGACGTTTCGGTTCGCGCATCACATATACAAATAATACCGGGACCTCTAATCGAGTTGCTAAAAGGAAAGGACCTACTGGAAATTTTGCTTGTTTTCCAAGTAAAGAAGCTTCTATGGTTTTGGCAACATCCATATACCGGTCGCCAGAAATACAAACCATTTTATTTTGAGTTAATGCGGCGTTTATTTCGAAAATGTGGGACATATCATCTTTTACAATGATAAAATTATCTTGCTTTCGGTTTATTACCGAACTTACATATTCTTTAATATTCTCGTGATCTTGATCAGTAATAACAATACTGATGTTGGCTTCTTCATCTAAATCATTGAAAAAGTACTGCGCCATTTCAAAGTTGCCAACATGAGCACTAATCAGTATTCCACCTTTATTGAGTGCTAATGTTTCTTTTAAATTTTCAATGCCGTCAAACTCGTAGGTGTATTTATCCCGAAGCCCGGATTGAATGGCAATTCTATCAACCAAGGTTTGGCCAAATTGGTAATAGCCTTTATAAATATTCAGCGAACTTTGAAACCAAGAATAGTGTTTCCGTTTTCTGAAATAATAAAAAAGTCCGCGGACATTTTTTCTTGAAAACAAACAAAAATATGGAATCGGTAAGTGCATCAAGGCATACGCAGCGCGAATACCAAAGTTTTTGATAAAGAAAACAAACACTTTAAACCCGAAGACCGTCCCTCGAGATTTTCCGTCCCACTCTGCCGCCATGTGCGTTTTTAGATTAGCAATTAGATTCGTGGTAAAATTACAGGATTTTTTGGCTTAGGAATAGATTCCGCCATTAATATTAATGACTACGCCCGTGATATATGATGCTTTTTTGGAAGCTAAAAAAGACACTAAATGTGCAACTTCCTCGGGATTGCCAAAACGATTTAATGGAACCAATTTTTTGAGTTCTTTTTCGTCTAGATCTTCCGTCATCTCGCTTTTAATAAACCCCGGCGCCACTGCGTTTACGGTAATATTGCGTTTTCCTACTTCTTGCGCAAGTGATTTGGTTGCTGCAACTACTGCGCCTTTCGCGGCAGCGTAGTTTACTTGTCCAGCATTGCCTTTTACACCAGCCAATGAAACAATATTAACAATACGCCCGTATCGATTCATCAACATTTTTTGAATAAGGTGATTGGTTACATTAAAAAAGCCGTTCAGATTGGTGTTGATAACAGAATTCCAGTCTTCTGGTTTCATCCACATGAAAAGACCGTCTTTTGTAATTCCGGCGTTGTTCACTAATATTTCGATAATCGCTTCGGGATTGTTTTCTTGAAAACTTTCTAAAGCGTTATCAACTTCTTCTTTATTAGAAACATCAAACGGAAGTAACGAACCTTTCCCACCTGTTTTTTCAATGGTTTGCAATGTTTCGGCAGCAGCCGTTTTATTTTTATGGTAATTTATAATAATATGGTACTCGCTATCGGCAGCTAATTGTAAGCAAATTGCTTTTCCTATTCCTCGTGAACCTCCTGTAACCAAAGCATATTTCATAGTTTATAGTTCAGAATTAATAAGATGTTCTTTTACTTTATTTACATATGGATACATCACTTCATCTTCCTTAAACGCCGGAACAATCGCCCTGATTTCGTCATATAATTTCTTCGTTTTTGAAGAAACTTCATCTTGAATTTCTAAATATTCTATTGCCTGAACCACTGTTATTAATTCGATTGCAACCACTTCAAAGGTGTTTTCTATAACTCTTTTCGTCAGTAAAGCTGCATTGGTGCCCATGCTCACAACATCTTGGTTATCGTTGTTGTTGGGAATGCTATGTACATACATTGGGTTAGAAAGTGTTTGATTTTCCGCCGTGGTGGAGACAGCTGTAAATTGCACACCTTGCATTCCATAATTTAGCCCCAACTCACCCAAATTTACAAAAGGCGGAAGAATTCCGTTGAGTTTTGAATTGAGTAAGTAATTTAACTGTCGCTCGGCAAGCATGCTCATTTTAGTTACTACCAATTTCAGTTTATCCATTTCTAACGAAACATAATCGCCATGAAAATTTCCGCCGTGATACACTTGCTGCTTTTCAACATCGATAATTGGGTTGTCGTTGGCTGAATTTACTTCTTCCAACACAATTTTCTCCACATTTTGAAGGGTGTCTAACACTGGTCCCAAAATTTGTGGAACACAACGCAGCGAATAATATTCTTGCACCTTTTCTTCAATAACCGTTTCGGTATGTTGTCCATTGTACAGGTGATGTTCCCGCTTTCGAGTCAATTTGCTATCCTGCAAATGACTTCGCATGCGTTCGGCAATTTGCTGTTGTCCGTTGTGCTTTTTGGCTTCATTTAATTCTAAAGACAGATGATCGTCGTACGCTTTTACAATTTCGTTGATCGCAGAAGAGCAGGTCACTACCCAATTAAGTAAACGTTTCGTATAAATAGTATTTAGAATACCTACCCCAGACATAATGGATGTACCATTCATCAATGCGAGTCCTTCACGTAAGGCAACTGTAATGGGTTGTAAGTTTTCGGTTTTAAAAACTTCGGAAGTTGGTTTTTGTTCCCCTTTATATATCACTTCGCCTTCGCCAATCAGTACCAATGAAATATGTGCCAACTGCACCAAATCGCCACTTGCACCCACGCCACCGTGTTCATACACAACCGGAATAATATCTCTATTTATAAGCGTTGTCATTAGCTCAATTACCGATGGATGCACGCCAGATTTGCCAAGAGCCAGTGTATTTAAACGCGCCAACATAGACACTTTTACGTATTTTGGCGGAATGGGATTTCCCGTTCCTGAAGCGTGGCTGCGTATTAAATTATATTGAAGTTGAATGCGTTTGGAATCGTCAATTTTATATTGCGCCATCGGGCCGAAACCCGTATTAACACCATAAATAATTTTATTTTCTGAAAATGCCGTTAAAAAATCGAAACTATCCTGAACCGTTTTTAAAACCGAATCATCAATGGATATTTTTGTTTCAGAAAAAACTACATCCTGAAAATCTTGAAGTACCAACCCTTCTTTACCTATTATCATTTGAAATAAATTGGAAATTTTAGCAAATTATCCTGCAATAACCAACGTAATGTAGTTATTTTGGGGTGTAAAATTATAATAAAAAACTATTCTTTTACCCTTATTGAATGACTGAACAAGAAATTGACATCTTAATCATTGGCGCTGGACCTTCGGGCTCGGTAGCAGCAGCCTATTTACACCAACAAGGATTTACTGTAAAAGTAGTGGAAAAAAGCAAATTTCCTAGGTTTGCCATTGGTGAAAGTCTGTTGCCTCGCTGTATGGAACATTTTGAGGAAGTAGGGTTATTAGATTGTTTAAAATCTGAAAACTTCCAGATAAAAAAAGGAGCCCGCTTCTTAAAGGAAGACAAAAGCTGTCATTTCAATTTTAAAGAAAAACATACAAAAGGTTGGGATTGGACGTGGCAAGTTCCGCGATCACAATTTGATAAAGCTTTGACCGATGAACTGCAAAAAAGAGGGGTTCCCATTTCTTTTGAAACTGAAGCTATACATATTGAGTTTGAAACAGATGGAACTTCAAAAACCACAATAAAAACCAAAGAGGGAGCCACTGAAACAATTAAAGCAAAGCATTGTATTGATGCTAGTGGTCCCGGACGTGTTATTCCAAGATTATTAAAGCAGGTAAAACCTGCTACTTCAAAAGGAAATACCTCCATTTTTACCCACGTTAATGATAGAAAAAGACCAGAAGGCAAAGAAGGCACCTTAATTACTTTTGATGTGGTTACTGAAAAAGCTTGGCTGTGGGTGATTCCGTTTTCCAATGGAAACACGAGTATTGGTTATGTAGGACCTTCGGAATTTATTGATTCTTTTTCGGGTGCTTCTTCTGAAAAACTTCGAAAGTTATTACAACTTTCAAAACACTATAAAAAAAGGTTTGAAAATAGCGACTTTTTATTCGAACCCAAAGAGTTTAAAGATTTCTCTTCGTCCATGAATGCGCTTTATGGAAAAGGTTATACCATTACCGGGAACAGTGCAGGTTTCTTGGATCCTGTTTTTTCCTCAGGAGTAACGTTTGCAACGGAATCTGGATTATTGGCCGCTAAGTTAACAGCCAGAAAATTTCGAGACGAAGCAGTGGATTGGGAAAGGGATTACGAAAACCATTTAAAGCAAGGGGTTTCTGTCTTTAAAACATATGTTGATGAATGGTATTCCGGCAACCTTCAGAAAATATTTTTTACCGACACCATAAACCCTGAAATAAAAAAACAAATCTGCTCCGTTTTAGCAGGATATGTTTGGGATACTAGCAATCCGTTTGTAAAAAATCACCAACGGTTGGTTAAAACCCTTGCCCAAGTGATCGAAATTGAAAGCAATAATTAAAACAAAAAAAATCCCGAACTAATGAAAGTTCGGGATTGTTGTTGGCCCACTAGGGCTCGAACCTAGACTCTTCTGTACCAAAAACAGACGTGTTGCCAGTTACACCATGGGCCAATACCGTAATGCGGTTGCAAATTTAATACAAACTTTTTCTTCCGCAAATAAAAATACCAAAAAATCTTACTTCAATGTAAACTTTTTAAAAAAATCATAAAATAACACATTGTTTCGGCACGTTACATAGTTTTGGTGGTTTGCACTACGTATATTATTAGTAAATTCGCCACAACAAAAACCGTACGAGCTTATGGCTTCTTTCAACTTTAAAAAATGGAACCAGATTTTAGGTTGGTCCGTATTTCTTATATCCCTTATAACCTACTGGCTTACAGTAGAACCAACTGCTAGTTTTTGGGATGCTGGTGAGTATATTACCACAGCTAGTAATCTTGAAGTTGGGCATCCGCCCGGAGCACCTCTTTATCAGATTCTAGGGGCCTTCTTTTCAATATTTGCTACAGAAGCTTCAAATATTGCACTCACTATTAATTTAATGTCGGTTTTTGCTAGTGCCTTTACCATTTTATTTATGTTTTGGTCACTTACTATTTTACTGACCAATGTCGTTTCAAAACATCAAGAAATCACAAGGAGTAACTCAGTTGCTATCTTAGGTAGTGCTTTTGTAGGCTCTCTTAGTTTTGCTTTTACAGACAGCTTTTGGTTTAGTGCGGTAGAAGCCGAAGTATATGCCTCGGCAGCATTTATCACAGCCGTTTTATTTTATTGTGCCTTACGTTGGGAACGGGAAATGAACACTCCACGTGGCGATCGTTGGGTTATATTAATTGCGTTTATAGTCGGGCTTTCATTCGGGATACACTTTTTAGGATTGCTTACCATTCCTGCTATGGGCTTTTTGTATTTCTTCAAAAATTATAAAAAAGTTACCATTAAAAATTTCATCGTTGCCAATATTGTAATGGTTGCTATTTTACTATTTATATTTAAGTTACTGCTTCCTATGACCATGAAGTTTTTTAGTGCTTCAGAGTTGTTTTTTGTAAACAGCATAGGGTTGCCATTCCATTCCGGAACACTTATAGCTGGCATTATTTTTATAGCATTATTTTACTACGGCTTACGATATACGCGTAAAAAAAACCACACTCAATTTAACACCTTATTGCTTTGTGTGCTCTTTATATTTATTGGGTTTTCAAGTTGGCTTATGCTTCCTATCCGTGCCAATGCAGGAACAGTTATTAATGAAAACAATCCTGCCAATGCCCGTGAGTTATTAGCATATTACAACCGGGAGCAATACCCTAAAACGCATTTATTTTACGGTCCGTTATTTACGGAATCATACGCCGGTTTAGACCCTGATAATCCGTATAAAGATGAAAAACCGAAATATGAAGAAGATGAAAAAGCAGGGAAATATGTAATCGTTAACGATTATAAAAACGCATTACAAAATACCGATGATGCCCAAAAAGCATATTTACCAAGAATGTGGAGCGTTGAAAACAGCGAAAATTATTTAGAGTTTACAGGCGGCCTAGATTTCACTATAAAGCCCGAATACCGAAATGAAAAACGATTGGTTCAAGAAATCAATAAGTTTAAGCAAGCGTATAATGAAGGCGTTGTTGACAGTAAAGACTACGACAAGTTTATGCGTGAGTTTGGCTTAGCACTCAATATCGAAAAACCCTCGTTTGGTCAGAATCTTAAATTTATGTTTGAGTTTCAATTTGGCTATATGTATTGGCGTTATTTTATGTGGAATTTCGCCGGAAGACAAGACGATGTACAAGGGCAGTATACAAACTTACACGGAAATTGGCTGAGCGGAATCAAATTTATTGATGAATTACGCCTAGGCTCACAAGATAATTTACCAAGTGATGTTAAAAATAACAAAGCCCGAAACACCTATTTCTTCCTACCACTAATATTAGGGATTTTAGGCGTTATTTTTCTCTTTAAAAATGATAAAAAGAAATTTTGGGTACTGCTTGTTTTATTCCTATTTACAGGTTTAGCCCTTAAAATATACCTCAACGAACGCCCTTTTGAACCCCGGGAACGGGATTATGCACTGGTAGGCTCATTCTACATATTCGCTATGTGGATAGGCTTTGGGGTTTATGCCCTTTTTGAAATGGTAAAGGAATATCTGTCTCCAAAAATAGCCATACCCATAGTGTTAAGCGCTACTTTGTTAGCTTCACCGGTGTTATTGGCGTATCAAAACTGGGACGATCACGACCGTTCCGGTAAATACACGGCCAACTCCATGGCTAAAATGTACCTCGATTCGGTTGATGAGAACGCCATTCTATTTACCATTGGTGACAACGATACGTTTGCCCTCTGGTATGCACAGAATATTGAAGGCTACCGCCAAGATGTCCGTATCATTAACACCAGTCTCTTTCAGACCGATTGGTATATAGATGATATGAAAAAGAAAGCATTTACCAGCGATCCTATTCCATCACAATTAACACATGATAAATATCGATATGGCACACGGGATTTTCTGTATTATCAAGAAACAAAACAAGATACCATTGATATAAAAACGTGGATGAACTGGATTGCAAACGATAGCCCTGCCACTCAGGTAGAACTAGAGAGCAATCAAAAAGCGTTCACCTTCCCTTCAAAAACGATTCGAGTACCGGTAGATAAAGAAGCCGTATTGCGCAATGGAATTGTTCCACAGAAAGATGCTGATAAAATTGTCGATAATATTTACATTGAATTAAAAGGAAATGTTATCTACAAAAACCGAATGTTGATGTTAGACATTCTTGCCAATAATAACTGGGAGCGTCCTATTTACTTTAGTGGGGGTGCTTTTGGAGATGACGATTATTTATGGATGAAAGACCATTTGCAATTAGATGGTGTTGTATACAAATTAGTACCTATAAAAACTCCAGTAAATCCACGAAATCCATTTGATATGGGCCGTGTAGATACCGAAAAAATGTACAATATTGTCATGAATTGGGATTGGGGAAATAGCGGCAGTCCTGATATATATCACGATACTGAAACCCGAAGAAACGGTATCACCTACCGTAGTAATTTAGCCCGTTTAGCTGAAAACTTAATTAATGAAGGCAAAAAACAGAAAGCTGAAAAAGTACTAGATCTGGCCATGGAAAAGATGCCCGTCAAGTACTTTGAGTACTATTCGCTACTCGAACCCTTTGTTTTAGGATATTATGAAGTAGACAAACCTGAAAAAGCCAGAGAATTATATGAAAAGGTTTCTAAAAAATATCAAGAAAACCTCTTGTATTACAGTGGAATGAAAGTTAAAAGACAGTATGAAATTGCCGATGATATTATTAGTGATATGGAACGGTATCGCGGATTGGTGGATATTATTATTGTGTATGACAAGGAGGCATTTGCAAAAGAAGAAGCTTCAGAGTTTAATGATTATTTAAAGCTATTCCGTCATTTTTATAATGAAAACGAAGGTGTTAATGTAGAAAAAGATCTTCAAGAAAAAGAATCCATCCAGATTATGGCAGATTCTGTTCCTAATGATGTTTTAAATGAAGCCATAGAAAAATAAAACAGTGAAACTGCGTTTGGTAACAGTGCCCAAATTTGTGCAACGGATCTATCCGAAGCGAATTTGGGCATTGCCAAATAAAGAAAATAACGTGTATCTCACTTTTGATGATGGCCCCATCCCCGAAGTGACTCCTTGGGTATTAGATACCTTAAAACAATACAACGCTAAGGCTACTTTTTTCTGCATCGGTGATAATATTCGTAAACATCCCGAAATTTTTAAGCGTATCCTTGCAGAAGGTCATTCGTTAGGCAATCATACGTTTAACCATTTAAATGGCTGGAAAACGGGTACTCAAAGCTATATTGATAACGTTTCGCTTTTTGAAAAAGAGTTACAAGCAAAGAACGTTCGTCATGCATCACTCACACCTCGTACTTCGTTGTTTCGTCCTCCCTATGGTAAACTCACATCCAAACAAGCCAACCTGCTTCAGAAAAAAGGCTATAAGATTGTCATGTGGAGCGTATTAAGTTACGATTACAATATCTCTGTTTCAAAAGAAGAATGTCTTCAAAACGTAGTAGAGCACGTACAACCTGGAAGTATAATCGTTTTTCATGATAGTTTAAAAGCACAAAAAAACCTCCAGTATGTGTTACCGAAGGTTTTAAAAATTTCAAAATTTAACTTTGAATCTATTTTTTAATTTACAATAAGATTATAGGAAGTGACTAAAAACTGTTCATTCGCTGCTGAAATCTTTCTTCCATATATTTCGATATAATCATCAGTTTCAACATCAACTGTCCCTAATATAGAAACTGACTGCCGTGCATCAGTCACCAAAACATCAACAACAGTCTGAGTTCCAACTACCTGTACGCCATTTTTATAAATTGAAAACCCTAATCGAGTTCCGGCTGTTGCAGTAAATGAAACCGCTGCAAAAACATTTAGAGACCTACCCTTTTGCCCTTTATATACTATTCTATTTTCACTATTTACTCCCGTACCCTCCGCGGTTCTAAAAAGTCGTATCGCGTCGGTATTTACAGGTAACTTAAAAGGATTCGTATTACTTAAACCAACAACTGAAGATGAGTTGAAGTATAAATTCCCTGTCGCAACATCATCACTCTCTCTAGGTATACCGGGACTGTCTACTGTCCAATCATTTGTGAAATTATACCCTGTATAAGGTGAACTCCCATTTATATAATTACCTCCTCCAGAAAAAACAACACTTTCCATAACCGCATCTCCTAATACATTAGTTACTCCTGTAATATCAACTCCTGCGGCAGCTCCTATAACTTGAGAAAACCCACTCACTTTTTGAATCAAGGTAAACTCCCCTTTAAGTGTTTCATAAATACCTTTATTATTACCTACCCAAGCTTGGTTGAGTAATAATAAATTATCAATATCAGAATAAGTTATTCCCCCATTGTTATTTACAAATTGAATAATATTTGTAAAGTATGTACCTACGTTTGAAATTGTACCTACACTAGTCATATTTGCAATAATACAGTTCTGAATAAGTAAAAGGTTTCCTCCTGTAATATTAAAAGCTGTTCCATTAGGAGATGCTCCTCCAGTAATAGTTACATTTCTAATAGCACCACCCATACTTCCAGCAAACACAGTTCCCGAAGACACCAAAACATCTTCATTAGCATCTAACCCAGAAAGGTAAGCGTTGTTTAAATCAATAGGAGCTGCTAAAACAATGGTTCCATTAATTTCATAATATGTATCTTCATCCAATAAGTATTTAGAGTTACCACCTGCCACAAGTTCAGGGGCTAAATCTGCAGCAGACTTAACAAGTTTATAATTATCACGCTCAACATTATTGGCAAGTAGTTTCACCCACCTAATTCCTGCCATATCATAATAATAAAAAGCTGTTTCATCAGTGTCAAAAACCAATAAACCATCAGCTGGATTAGTAATAGCCGTTCGTTGGGTAGTAGTCATTCTCGGAGCTAACAATCCTTGCGAGTCAGAAGTGATATCTAACATAGAAGATGGGTCTGGGGTTGTAGTACCAATTCCTACTTGTGCGTAGGAACATACACTCATTAATAAGAATAATAGGGATAATACGGGGAGTTTTTTCATAATTATAAGGGTTTGTAAATAGATTCGACAAGCTATCTTTCAATTAACATACGTTAATCCTAAAAGTTAATCATTTGGTCGGAAAAATAGGTCTTTATTTTATAATATTTAGTAATAAATCAACTTTTTTTAACAAAATTTTAAGTGTTTGCTCTTTTGGGGTCAAAGAAACAATAAAAATTTAGTTATTACAACATAATAATTTAATATCTGTCTCTTATACACATCTCCGAGCCC
>OJEO01000215.1_pt1 | contig 25910 bp, 23 predicted proteins | sample 1593621 | NCBI WGS metagenome assembly OJEO01 (sample SAMN05416875, study PRJEB24817) | seawater metagenome | isolation source: Sea water | place: Canada:Atlantic | collected 2013-11
CAGGATATCGAAACGGTGTACATAAAACTAAGACTAACTTTCAGACGTCTGTATTTTAGGCGCTTCTGATTAATTGTCAATACTATTTAATCAAATCGCTCATCAAAGCAGCCGATTATTAATGTTAATTTTTAACCACATAAATAAGTGCCTGTACCGACAGCAATCAACTCGTCTTTTTCGTTTCTAAGCTCCATTCGGGTTACCGCGACTTTATTACCAATGCGCAACAACGTTGAGCCAATGGTAAATTCTTTACCCTTACCCGGCTGCAAAAAATCCACTCGCATATCAATCGTACCTAATTTAGCCAAGGTTTTAGGACGCTCTGCTTTAGGCACTTTATGTTCTTTTAAGCGCTTCCAAGCCGCCACCATTGCCATCGCACCGCCGGTTACATCAAGTGCGGTAGAAATAGCTCCTCCATGAAGAATACCTTGTAAAAAATTGCCAATTAAATCGTCTTTCATGTTCATTTTAAATTCACAATAATCAGCACTGAGCTTAGTAGGTCTTAAACCCAGCAGCTTATTGAAAGGAATTTGCTCAAGAAAATTGATCGCAATATTGTATTCAGTGCGATTAAAACCTTCGACCTCAACGGCTTTTTGTTGCCCCTGATCGTTTATGCCTGTCGATGCTTTTTCGGTGCTCACATGTATTTCCTGAGGTATCACTAGACTGGTCAGTCATAGCTATCATAGTTATTATTCGTATTGCTGACTGTTTGTTTGAATTATTTAAACCAGCAAAAGAAAAAGCAGCGTCTAACGCTGCTTGCGATTGTACCACTCAACCATGGCAAGTAATTTCTCGGATACTTGCTTGCGCTTCCATTGGCCAGCAACAAACTTATTGGCTTCCATATAGGTTGGGTACGCATGAATAGTACCTAATACTTTGTTCAGACCCAAGCCATGTTTCATACCGACAACAAACGTTGCAATCATATCGTCGGCTCTGGCCCCCACAATGGTAGCGCCCAAAATAGTATCTTTACCTGGAACGGTTAATACACGAACAAAGCCAGCAGCGGCATCGTCAACAATGGCACGATCTAGGTCGTCTAATTGGTATTGAGTGCTTTCGTAAGCAATACCTTGCTCTTTGGCTTCTTTCTCACTTAATCCCACTCGTGCAACTTCTGGGCTAGTGAATGTTGCCCAAGGAATTACTCGATAGTCTGCTTTAAAACGTTTAAAGCGACCAAACAAACTATTAACCGCAGCAAACCACGCCTCGTGAGCAGACACGTGAGTAAACTGATAACCGCCAATAATATCACCACAGGCATAAATCGTTGGGCATTCTGTTTGTAGATATTCATCGACGGCTAAGAAACCATTACGATCAACGTCTAAACCAACATTTTCTAACCCAAGGTCTTGAGTATTACCTTCACGACCAATGGCTAATAACAATGCATCGAATACAATTTCATCACCGTTATCCAGCTTGGCTACACCATGGCCATCAACCGCCTCAAGCTGCTTAATTGAACGCCCCGGCACATGATTAACCCCTTCCGCTACCATGGCATCTGCCACCAACTGCGAAACATCTTCGTCTTCTCGCGGCATTAAGAAATCACCCTGATCAACCAAGCTCACAACTGACCCCAAGCGCGCAAAAGCCTGCCCTAATTCACAACCAATCGGGCCTGCTCCCAAAACCAGTAAGCGTTTTGGTAGTTCATTAATCTGCCATAAGGTATCAGAGGTATAATGGGTAACCTGCTCTAAACCAGGAATGTTAGGAATGCGCGGACGCCCGCCAGTAGCAATAATAATATTAGCCGCACTGCGTACTTCGACTCGGCCATCGGCGTGGGCTATCTCAACTTCCCAAGGCGATACAATTTTTGCCTGCCCTGTGGCACAAGCAACGCCCATACCTTCGTAACGCTCTACAGAATCGTGCGGCTCTATCGCTGTAATTGAGCTATGCACGTGGTTCATCACCTGTTTAAAATCAATATCTGCAGGCTCACCGGTCAACAAGCCTTGCTGATGGCTCTGTCTATTTTCATGCACAATTTTTGCCGCATGAATAATAGCTTTACTGGGCACACAGCCGGTATTCAAACAATCACCGCCCATTTTATGCTGCTCAATTAACGTTACTTTAGCCTTCACAGCCGAACCAATAATAGAACTGACCAAACCGGCAGCACCACCACCTATTACAATTAAATTATCGTCAAAATGCTTAGGCTTGCTGCGACCATTACTGCGTTTTAGTAACGCTCTTTTGGCTTGTAATCGGCCCATGACTGCGCGCGCGATCCATGGGAATATCGCCAATAAAACCAATGCACCTAACAGTCCTGGGGTCATGACTCCAGCCAGTGAGAAGCCTTCGCCGCTCATAATCACTTGCCCTAGCTCTGCACCGGCGTTCACATAAACCGCTGTACCTGCCAGCATACCTAACTGGCTTACCCAGTAAAAACGCCATGCCGAAATGGGCATTAATCCCATTAATAAATTAATGGCAAAAAACGGTACAACGGGAATTAAGCGTAATGTAAATAAGTAAAACGGTCCGTCTTTTTCAACCCCGGCATTAATGGTTTTTAAATGATTGGCAAATTTGCTTTGCACCCAATCTTTCAGCAACAAACGCGACATAATAAAGGCTAACGTTGCCCCTATTGAACTGGCAAACGAGACGATCAATAGTCCCTGACTCAAACCAAAGACCGCACCTGCAATCAGTGTCATTAATGCTGCACCAGGAATAGAGAGTGCTGTTACCAATATATAAATAGTAAAAAACAGTCCCGCTGTTTGCAGTGGATGGCTATGATATAAAGCTTGGTAAGTTTCGGGCTGTAACCATTGATCCCCTAATACATAAAAGCCCGATACCAAGCCAATAATTAAGCCCAGCAGTAACAGTTTTTTCATTGTTGTTCCTTATCGTTATCGTTTTTATTGCCGTGAAACCTGTGCCGCACAGATTATGATTATTCGGCAAGGCGTTAAATGAGTAGTAAGAATACGGATTATGTTCATTTTTGGTTTAAATGAACCATTTCTCGACATTTTTGCCATAAAATCTGTCATAAATCAGCGATTTGATCCGCTGACTCAGCTAGAATAGTGAGCATATTGATTATCTAAATTTCTATTATTTACAGCTGACGAAAACACGATCAGCTGCTTGGAGAATACCCGTGGCTTTTAATGATGCACAGCGCTTTTATCCAGAAACTCGTCTTCGTCGTAACCGCAAAGATGATTTTTCGCGTCGTTTAATGCGTGAAACAACGCTCACAACCGACGATTTGATTTACCCAATGTTTGTTTTAGAAGGTAAAGGCGAGCGCGAAGCCATTCCTTCTATGCCGGGTATTGAGCGTTTATCCATCGATTTACTGGTAGCAGAGTGCAAGCATCTGGTAAAACTGGGTATCCCAGCAGTGGCTATTTTTCCTGTCACACCGGCCAGCGCTAAATCTGAGTTTGCCGAAGAAGCCTATAATGCCAATGGTTTAGCCCAGCGCGCGGTAAAAGCAATCAAAGACGCCTGTCCGTTATTAGGCGTGATCACCGACGTAGCCCTTGACCCTTTTACCATCCATGGCCAAGACGGCATTTTAGATACCAGCGGTTACGTATTAAACGATCGTACGGTTGATACTTTAGTACGCCAAGCTTTATCTCATGCAGAAGCAGGAGCGGATGTGGTTGCCCCTAGTGATATGATGGATGGCCGCATTGGTGAAATTCGCGGTATTTTAGAAAACGAAGGTCATGTAAATACGCGCATCCTAGCTTACTCTGCAAAATACGCCTCAGCTTATTATGGCCCATTTCGCGACGCAGTAGGTTCCGCAGCCAGTCTGGGTAAAGCAGACAAGAAAAATTACCAAATGGACCCAGCCAATAGCGATGAAGCCATGCACGAAGTGGCAATGGATTTGGCTGAAGGCGCCGATATGGTGATGATCAAGCCAGGTATGCCCTACCTAGACATTGTACGACGCATTAAACAAGAATTTGGCGTACCCACTTTTGTTTATCAAGTGAGCGGTGAATATGCGATGCACAAAGCCGCTGCACAAAATGGCTGGTTAGATGATGTTGCGGTCATGCATGAATCTTTAACCTGCATTAAACGTGCTGGCGCTAATGCCATCTTGACTTATTACGCCAAGCAATTTGCTGAAGACCTCAATAATTAGTACATAAAAAGGAAGAATAATGTCAGCGACTGACGAAACAGTGATTGATCTACACAATCCAGAATATTACATCAACCGAGAGTTGAGTCATCTGCAGTTTAACATTCGTGTATTAGAACAAGCACTCGATGAAACGCATCCGTTGTTAGAACGTTTATTCTTTCTTTGTATCTTCAGCAGCAACCTAGACGAATTTTTTGAAGTACGGGTTGCAGGGTTAAAACAACAACTGGCATTTGGCCGTGAAACCGCCGGTGCAGACGGCCTTCATGCGGGGCAAGTGCTGCGTCAAATCAACGAGATTTGTACCCACACCCTAGAACGCCAATACGACATTTTAAACGACGTTATGTTTCCCGCCCTCGCCGAAGAAAACATTCGCTTTCTTCGCCGCGCCGCTTGGACCGAAGAACAGCAAGCTTGGGTTAAATCGTATTTTGAAGATAACGTCTTGCCTATTTGTAGCCCGATTGGTCTTGATCCTTCACACCCGTTCCCACGCTTGGTAAATAAAAGCCTCAACTTCATTGTTAGCATGGAAGGCAAAGATGCATTTGGCCGTGAAACAGGCTTGGCATTAATTCCTGCACCGCGCTCACTGCCGCGCATCATTCGCTTACCCGATGAGTTGTGTGAAGACGGTGATAACTTTGTATTTTTGTCGTCTATTATTCACCATTTTGCCGATGAATTGTTCCCAGGTATGACCATTCGTGGTTGCTACCAATTCCGCGTTACCCGCAACGCCGATTTAGAGATTGATCACGACGATACCGTCGACCTTGCAAGTGCCTTAGAAGACGAATTGCATTCACGTAATTTTGGCGAAGAAATGCGCTTAGAAGTCGCAGATAACTGCCCAACCGAGCTGGTTGAGTTTTTATTAAAACAGTTCGATTTAAAAGAAAGCGATCTGTATCAAGTAAACGGCCCAGTTAATCTTGGTCGTATGATGGAAGTAATCTCGCAAATCAACCGCCCAGACCTACGCTACCCGCCTTTTACCCCTGGCTTACCAAAACACCTCAGCTTTAAAAAGAGCATTTTTGAAGCGATTCGTGAAAAAGACACACTGTTAATGCACCCGTTTGAGTCGTTTACTCCGGTAGTAGATATGCTGCGCGAAGCGGCAAAAGACCCCACGGTATTGGCGATTAAGCAAACCTTGTATCGCACTGGCGCAAAATCTGAAATTGTAAATGCCTTGGTGGATGCTGCTCGCCGCGGCACAGAAGTCACGGTGGTGATTGAACTACGGGCGCGTTTTGATGAAGAAGAAAACCTCTATCTGGCTAACCGTTTACAAGAAGCTGGCGCAGTTGTGGTATACGGCGTTGTAGGTTACAAAACCCACGCAAAAATGATGCTAATTGTGCGCAAAGAGCAAAACACATTACGCCGTTATGTTCACTTAGGAACAGGCAACTACCATGCCGGTAATGCACGGGTTTACACAGATTACAGCTTTTTAACCGCCGACGATTCCATCGGTGAAGACGTTCACAAAGTATTTCAACAGCTCACCGGCATGGGCAAAGCACTGCGCATCAAAAAGCTATTTCATGCACCGTTCACTTTGCACAAAAAGATCTTAGAATTAATAGATCGCGAGCGTGTTAACGCAGAAGAAGGCAAGCCAGCGTATATTCGAGTGAAGGTAAACGGGCTAACCGAAGTCAAAGTCATTCGTGCACTTTACCGAGCGTCGCAATCCGGTGTTCAAATCGATTTAGTTGTGCGCGGAATGTGTTGTTTACGTCCCGGTATTCCAGGCGTTTCAGAAAATATACGCGTGCGTTCTATCGTCGGCCGTTTTCTTGAGCATACTCGGGTTTATTCTTTCTGTAACGACGGTAAAGACGAATTCTACGCCGCCAGTGCCGACTGGATGGAACGAAACTTACTGAATCGTGTTGAGGCCTGCTTCCCTATTGAAGGCAACAAATTACGCAGCCGCATGAAAGCAGAATTTGAATGTTATTTAGCCGACAATAGCCAAGCGTGGGATTTAGACCGCGACGGCCATTACATTCAAGCGCAGCCGCAAAAAAATGAAGTAACTGGCGAAACTACGGTTATTCGTGCTCAGCAAATACTGTTAGAGCAGTTGTCGGCGGCTAACTAAAATAAGCGAGAGATTAATAAACTAATCTTCAGCCGTAATTAACTCAATGCCACCCGCTTTAAGATAATTTGCTTCAACTTGCAAATCATCCAACATAAGAGGGTTTTGCTTAAACCAGCCCTGTGGAAAGATCAGCGTTAACGATGATTTTTTTCCTTGGCATTCAATTTTAGGCAGCTGAACCGCACCACGACTGTGATTAAGCACAGCGGCTAAGCGCAATATAACACTCAAATAACGAGCTTGCTGTCGTACAACAGGGCTGAGTGTTTCTATTAATGCGCTGGGGAATTTACGACGATGTCCGCGAATCAGTACTGCCAACAACTCCTGCCCTTGGCGTGTAAAACCCGCCATATCACTGTGCTGAACCAAATACGCGCCGTGCTTTTGAAATTGATGATGGGTAATACTTAAACCTACTTCATGCAATTCGGCCGCCCACAATAACCAATTTCTAGCGGTATTCGGCAACTTCCAATCTTTTTCTACTTGATTAAGTATATTTAGCGCGTGATTTTTAACTCGACTCGCTTGCTTTTCATTCACATGAAAGCGCTGTTGCATCGCCGTTACTGTGCGCTGGCGAACATCTTGATGACCAGAATGACCAATTAAATCCCATAAAGCACCTTCTCTTAAAGCGCCGTCTGAATACTGCATGGTGTTAATTTTAAAGGTATCGAAAATGCCTTTCAAAATCGCTACACCAGCGATGAATACCTGCTGACGCTGCGGTTTAAAACCAGGTAAATCAATATCACTAATTTTTTTATGGGAGGTTAACCACTGACACAGTTTATTTAAGCCTTCTCGAGTAATGCCTTGCTGGCTCCACCCCATACTAACAAGAGCGTGCTCGGTAGCGCGAATGGTTCCTGATGATCCAATCACCTCACTCCAGCCAATGTCTTTATACGCTTTTTGGATTTCCAACAACTCTCTGCGCGCGCGGGCAACAGCGCGATGAAAATTCAATTCGCTGATATCACCATTAGGAAAAAACAGCCGCGTATAAGACACACAGCCCATGAACAAACTTTCTAATACGTCGGTTTCAAAACGCTCGCCAATAATAAATTCGGTACTGCCACCACCAATATCAATCACCAAACGTTTGCCACCATCGTCAGCTTCCGTATGGCTCACACCTAAGTAAATTAAGCGGGCTTCTTCTCGGCCAGCAATGACCTCAATCTGAAAACCCAATATTTTTTCAGCGCGAGTAATGAACTCGCTGCGGTTACGTGCAACACGCAATGCATTGGTTGCCAACACACTCACAGCTTCTGGTTTAAAGCCTCGCAAGTGCTTAGCAAAACCACGCAAGCACTCTAGCCCACGCTGCATTGCTTCTTCACTCAAATACCCTTGCTCATTTAACCCTGCACCCAGCTGAACTTTTTCTCCACGTTTTTCTAATGTGCGCAACTCACCTTGTAACTTTTGCGCAATAATCATGTGAAAACTGTTGGTACCAAGATCGATCGCAGCTATCTGATCGACTCTTGATTCCTGTGCTGCTGGATGTAAGTCTGGCATAGTTAAATTCTTACCCGTAGGCCTTATGTAAACATGTTGTCGTTATCATACGTGATTCATCCAAGGTTGCGTAACACCTCTTTTATGCTAATTAGATACTTTTTGACTTGCGTCTAAGCAATCGCTCCGTACAATGCTCACCTTTCTTTATAAATAACCAAATTTCGGAGATATTCCATGAGTGATAATATCCTAACCGTTTCTGACGATTCTTTTGATGCAGACGTCCTAGGTTCTGATTTGCCTGTATTGGTTGATTTTTGGGCTGAGTGGTGTGGTCCTTGTAAAATGATTGCCCCAGTATTAGAAGAAATTGCAGACGAGTTTGCCGGCAAGATCAAAGTAGCCAAATTGAATATCGACCAAAATGAAGGCACAGCGCCTAAATTTGGTATTCGCAGCATTCCAACGCTAATGATTTTTAAAGGTGGCAATGCTGAAGCAACTAAAGTTGGCGCATTAAGCAAGTCTGAATTAGTCGCTTTCATCGAGCAAAGCATCTAACTTAGACCCATGTAAGGCCTATGCCTATTACTGTTAAAATAGGCAAAAAGAGAGATAAAGCATGATTAATAGTGCTTTATCTCGGTCTTCCTCTAGACAGCCTATGGCAAAACGTCTATATTTAATTTGTTCAATATTTAGTCTTAACCGACATTCCCCTGATGTATGCCAAATTCTTAAGGTGTATATTTTATTCTTAAATAAGCATTAAACTTCTTATCCTATCTATGAATCTTACCGAATTAAAGCAAAAATCCGTTCCAGCACTGCTGGATATCGCCAAGGAAATGGGCATCGAGCACGTTAGCCGTTCTCGTAAACAAGACATCATTTTCGCAATCTTAAAAAGACACGCCAAAAGTGGCGAAGACATCTACGGCGATGGCATTTTAGAAATATTACAAGATGGCTTTGGCTTCTTACGCAGCGCAACATCTTCTTACTTAGCCGGCCCTGATGATATTTATGTTTCACCCAGTCAAATAAGACGCTTTAACTTGCGCAAGGGTGACACAGTGGCGGGTAAGATTCGTCCACCAAAAGAAGGTGAACGTTACTTTGCCATGTTGAAGGTCAACGAGATCAACAACGATAAGCCAGAGAACGTTAAGAATAAGACTCTTTTTGAAAACCTAACGCCACTATTCCCTGATGAAGCGTTAGTTCTAGAAGTCGGCAACGGCTCTGCAGATGATTTATCCTCTCGTGTTATTGATCTAATTGCTCCTATCGGTAAAGGCCAACGCGGTCTTATTGTTGCCCCACCTAAAGCCGGTAAAACCATGTTGCTACAGAGCATTGCTCAAGCAATCTCCCGCAACAACCCAGAATGTGAATTGATCGTACTATTGATCGACGAACGCCCTGAAGAAGTAACCGAAATGACTCGCTCAGTACGTGGTGAAGTGGTTGCTTCTACCTTTGATGAACCACCTTCTCGCCACGTTCAGGTAGCCGAAATGGTTATCGAGAAAGCCAAGCGTTTAGTTGAACACAAGCGTGACGTAGTGATTCTTTTAGACTCTATTACGCGTCTAGCGCGTGCTTACAACACGGTTGTTCCTTCATCAGGCAAGGTACTTACGGGTGGTGTTGATGCCCACGCATTAGAAAAGCCAAAACGTTTCTTTGGTGCGGCTCGTAACATCGAAGAAGGCGGCTCGTTAACCATCATCGCAACAGCGCTGGTAGATACCGGCTCTAAGATGGATGAAGTGATCTACGAAGAATTTAAAGGTACCGGTAACCAAGAACTGCACCTTGATCGTAAAGTCGCTGAGAAGCGCATTTACCCAGCGATTAATGTACGTCGCTCTGGTACTCGTCGTGAAGACTTGTTGATGTCTGAATCTGATCTTCAGCGTCTATGGATCTTACGTCGTCTGCTTGCCGAAATGGAAGATGTACCAGCAATTGAATTCTTATTGGATAAGCTGCGTCAAAGCGAAACGAATAATGAGTTCTTTGATTCTATGCGTGGCGGTAAAACGTCTAAAGCTAAGAAGTAAGCGCAGCTCATAACTAGCTAATCTGGCGTGTTAAAACGCCAGACACAAAAAAGCCGCTATCATTTTTTATGTGATAGCGGCTTTGTTGTTTCTGGAATATCAGACTAAACAGTGCCAGGGTGCTGAGACTGTCGTTATGCGAAGTTAAGCGACTTCTGCCTCCATGGCATCACGTACTTTCTTCATTGCATTCTTTTCTAGCTGGCGAATACGCTCAGCGGATACATCGTACTCTGCTGCTAGTTCGTGCAAAGTCGCTTTATCGTCGGTTAACCAACGCTGCTGCAAAATATCACGACTGCGTTCGTCTAAGTTTGCCAAGGCTAAGTGCAGGCTGGTGCTGGACTGTTGCTCATTAGCATCGCTTTCCACCACTACAGCGGGGTCAAAACGCTTATCTTCTAAATAATATGCCGGAGCCTGATACGCAGTTTCGTCGTCTTCATCAGCGCCGGCATCAAAAGCCGCATCACGTGCTTGCAGGCGACCTTCCATTTCAAATACGGTTTTTTGTTCTACACCCAACGCTTCAGCAATATCTTGTGCTTCAGTTTGCGACAACCAACCTAGCTTCTTCTTAGAGCTACGTAAGTTAAAAAACATTTTGCGTTGCGCCTTAGTGGTCGCAACTTTCACAATGCGCCAGTTACGCAAGATAAATTCGTGCATTTCGGCTTTGATCCAATGCACAGCAAAGGAGACCAAACGTACGCCAACAGCAGGATCGAAGCGCTTAACCGCTTTCATCAAACCTACGTTACCTTCTTGTATAAGATCACCTTGATTCAAACCATAACCGGAGTAGCTTTTTGCGATGTGTGCAACAAAGCGCAGGTGCGACATAATTAAACGACGCGCAGCTTCTAAGTCTTCTTCATAATGAAGGCGACTGGTTAATTCTCGCTCTTCTTCAATACTTAGCACGGGCACAGAGTTAACCCTAGCCAAGTAGGCTTCTAGGTTAGCGCCAGGGCTTAGAGCATCAATAGATTGCAAGGCAGTGTTCATCAATTATTCCTATTCAATTTATAAGGACACGTGGAGTGTAGCACTCGTCTTTATTGAGTTCCATAATGGGATTAAGTTCATTTTTGGAACAGTGCTTTTACTTTTCTTTGCATTAAACCCATATAGATTGGCAAATAACGATTTTGCGTATCGGGGTTGTTTATGTCGTTTAAGGATATCTGAGGCAGGAAGCCGAAGCTAAGCCTACAGGGAAGTATTTACGGCGTTCCGCAAAAGGACATAAACCATCACGATAGAAAGCAAAATGATCCGCTTATGGCTCAATCGCTACTAAATGTCGCTGTACCGACCACCATGAGCCGATTAAGCCCAATAACGATGCGCTCAATATTAACCAACAAGTTGGTTCAAAGGGAAGAGGCTGTAGATAAAAGTCAGCTCCATATAACGCAGCAATGTCGGCCACCGGGCCTTGTAGCAGAATCCAGCACAATCCCAACATCAGCCAAGCGAGAATACCGCCAATAGCACCGTACCAAAATCCTGAATATAAGAAAGGACGGCGCACATAGGCATTGGTGCCCCCCACCAGCTTAATTACGCGTATTTCTTCGGTGCGCGCGGCTATTGATAAACGAATGGTATTGCCCACCACCAGTACAATCGCTAAGGCTAACAAGACGCCGACAACGGCGACTAATCGCTGAGCCAACGCAAGCAGAGCCAATAACCGCTCAACCCAAGCCATATCAACTTGTACGCTATCAACGTGCCTGAATGATTTTATCTGTGCGACCAGTACATTTAATTCTTCTTTATCAATGCCTAGTGGTGGTTCTACTAGCAACACAGCGGGCAAGGGGTTTTCATCAAGAAAACTCAACGCTTCTGAAATGCCACCGTATTGGGTAAATTCTTCTAACGCTTGTTCGGGTGAGACATACACCACTTTATTGACTTGATCGAGTCCAGCTACCTTTAAGCGCAAGGCACTGCTGTCTGTTTCACGAATATCGGCCGCTAAAAAAACTGTCATCTGGCCAGAGGCTTCAAAGTGACCGCTTAGCTGCTGTAAATTGTTCACCGCCATATACAGCGCGCCGGGAAGCGTTAAAGCAATGGCGATAACAAGCCAAGTTAATAAGCTTGAAGCTGGCGTAGATAATAGTTTCGCTAACGATTCCACCGCCACCATTTGATGATTACGAAAGTAGGCGCTGAATTTTTCACCTGCGCTTAACTCAGCCGCAGATGCGCCATGCTGATGAATGGATTTGTCAGACATGAGACACCCCTTCACTGGTACTGGTGTGTCCGGCAATCATTTGGCCATCTTGCAAAATCAAACGACGTTTATTCATGCGCTCAACCAAATCGATGTCGTGGGTTGCGATTAATACAGTTGTTCCGACCTGCTGAAATTCACAAAATAAGTTCATTATTTCAGCAGACAATTCAGGGTCTAAGTTACCGGTTGGTTCATCGGCAATCAGCAGTGCCGGCTTATTCACCACGGCACGTGCAATACCAATACGTTGCTGCTCACCACCCGACAGTTGAATTGGGTTCAGTTTTTCTTTACCCAGTAAACCGACTTTATCCAGCGCTGCCCGCACACGGCGGCCTGTTTCGCTGATCGAGGTGCCTGCAATTAATAGCGGTAAAGCTACGTTTTCAAAAACGCTGCGATCGAAGAGCAGTTGGTGATTCTGAAAAACGACACCAACCTTGCGTCTATGATAGGGAACAAGCCCTTCTCGCATCCGCGATAGATTACTGCCATCGACAATGACTTCGCCACGTGTTGGCACTTCCATGCGCATCATGAGTTTTAGCAGGGTACTTTTTCCGGCACCGGAGTGGCCGGTTAAAAATGCCATTTCACCCCGGGCTAGCTCAAAGCTAACACCACTGAGGGCTTCATTACCCGACGGATAACGCTTACTGACACGATCAAAACGAACCATTGGCAAAGTATAGGCTCCTTGCTACAGCTTAGGTTTAGCCCAGTATGGGTCGCGCTTTCGCTTGCCATCGCCACTAGGTATATCCTTTTGCGACACGCTGTAGATACGTCCCTGTAAGCTCACTAAAAGATCCCTCTTTTAGATGGTCTTAAACGACACACCTACTAACAATGCGCGAAAGCTGGAGCATTTAATTTATTATTATAAAAAACTAATTTCGGCTAATTTCACTTATTAACGAGCTGCTTTTATAAACTTTCTTTATTGAACAGCGCACGAGTAAAGTCATTAGCATCAAACGGACGCAAATCATTAATGCCTTCACCAATACCAATAAAACGAACCGGTAAACCAAGCTGTTTAGCCAAGGCGAAGATAACACCGCCTTTTGCTGTGCCATCCAGTTTGGTCACGGTTAAGCCCGTAACACCCACCGATTTTTGGAATTGCGTTGCTTGGTTTAGCGCGTTTTGCCCTGTGCCTGCATCCAATACCAGCATCACTTCGTGAGGGGCTTCAGGATCAATCTTTTTCATCACACGAACGACTTTTTCCAGCTCGCCCATTAGGTTGTCTTTAGTATGCAAACGACCCGCAGTATCAGCGATTAAAATATCGGTACCACGGGCAGAAGCCGCTTCTAAAGCATCAAATAATACCGAAGCACTGTCGGCACCGGTATGCTGAGCGACCACTGGTACATCGTTACGCTCGCCCCAAACCTGCAGCTGTTCAACGGCAGCCGCGCGGAAGGTATCACCTGCTGCCAACATCACCGATTTGCCTCTAGCCTGGAACTGCTTGGCGAGTTTACCAATTGTTGTGGTTTTACCAACACCATTAATACCAACCATTAAAATCACATACGGCTTTTTGCTGGAGTCGATTACTAATGGCTGCTGGCAAACCGACAACATACCTTGCAACTCTTCAATTAAGGCTTCAAATAGTGCATCAGAATCGGTTAGCTCTTTACGACCAACACGCTCGGTCAGCTTCGCCATGATTTCACGGGTCGCTTCCACACCGACATCCGCCATTACTAGCTGAGTTTCTAGGTCTTCAAGCAGATCATCATCGATCTCCTTCTTACCCAAAAGAAGGTGGGCAACACCATCGCTAAAGCCTGAGCGAGTTTTACTTAAGCCCGTTTTTAAACGACTAAAGAAACCTTTCTTCTGATCTTGCTCAGCTTCTACTTCTAATTCTGCTGAATCATGAAAAAACACAGTGTCGTCGCTGGCGGGAATACCCATTTTTTCAGTTATAGCCGCTGGCTTTGCTTCAACCGAAGACTTCTTTCCTAATGCATCGGCAACCATAGCTGTGCTGTCTGCAGTTGCATCTGTTGCAGAATCAAGGCTTTCAGTCGCTTTTTTCTGCTTTTCAGCTTGTTCTTTTTTACGCTTAAAAATATCAAACATGATGGGTTCTCGAATCTATCGCTCGAATTAGATTTGGTTGCGGTCTATCCTACCACCTATCGACTGTTGTGAATAATATAAGGACACAGAATGAAGCTGAGATTTAGCCGTTCAACCCTCAATTTGATTATTTTCACCTGCATTATTTTAATAGGCTGGGCTAGTATTGATAAAAATAAATTAAAAGACGGCCTAAATTCTGACATCTCCGAAAATTCATCATCTGCAAAAATCGAATTAACACCGCTGGATTCTCTTAATCTGCAAACGTGGACTAGCCAAGAAGGTGTTGCTGTTATTTGGCAAAGTAGGCTGGATACTGACTTCCTCATCCGCATAAGAGCACAGCGTGACCACTCTTTGCCCAATGTTGACTATAGCCACATCAACTGGCAACCCCACTATTGGCAATGGGATATTAATTTAGGCAACGACTTTAGCCACGGCGTGATTGATTTGCGTAAACAGCTAAACCAGTTTCCGCAGGCACTTAAGGGCCAAGCCGCCACAATTATCATGCAAGGACCGTGGAGCGCAAACATCACACAACTCACCAGCGCCCGTATTATTAAAGACTTAGCACTCACAGCGTTGCCTTTTAGGCAAAACAATTTGGCCTATACTTGCCCATGGCAACCCGTCGCGGCACAATTTTGGCTACAAGATCAGTTGTTACAAGCAGAATTTAGCCAACCCAGCATGCTGCAAAAAGTGTGGCAGATCGATCATCTTCCGCAATTCAGTAATATCACACCCGCTGCGCTAACAGCCTGGAAAACCACATTTATTCAGCAGTGGCGTACCAATTGGATAAAACCGCAAAAGCAATTCGACATGCTAAGCGACCTCGCATACTATCGCCTACCCGCCAATTACCTACTGCAAGGTTATTGGCAGATTAATGAGTTAACCCCAGCTGTGTTAGAAGAATATCTGGCTCAGTGTCGTCGAGATGTTAGGTAACCCCATGGCGAAAAAGAAAGGTTTTGTTCCTTCCACTAAAAGCAAACACATAACCAGCAATAAAGAGAACCAGCGCAAGGGTCCGCAGCAACTACGGATCATTGGTGGCGACTGGCGATCTCGTCGCATCCGCTTTGCCGATGCCCCAGGTTTGCGCCCGACTATGGATCGTGTTCGCGAGACTGTATTTAACTGGTTGCAGTGGGATATCGAGGGCAAGTATGTACTTGATTGCTTTGCTGGCAGTGGCGCTTTGGGTTACGAAGCTTTAAGCCGCAGTGCAAAAGAAGTGACCTTCATCGAGCTAAACCCTAAAGCCGCTAGTTGCATTCGCGAATCTCTTGTTTCATTAGAAGCAAACAATGCTCAAGTGTGGCAAAGCGATGCCTTAGTCTGGCTGGGGCAGCAAGAGAGCTTAGAACAATTTGATGTGATTTTTCTCGATCCGCCTTTTGACCAGGAACTGCTCGCACCAGCGGTTGAGCTGATAGCCAATAAAGTAAAGTCAGGTTGTTTGATTTATGTCGAAGTCGAAGCGAAAGCTGACTTATCTTGCATTCCTGATAACTGGCTAGAAACCAAGCGCAAAGACGGCAAAGAATTTAACTTTATGCTGTTCGAGGTAGAATAAATCCTACCTCCAACTTGCCTACTTGCAAGCCAGCGTTAAAGCCAATCGGGTTTGGCAATAAAGGCTTCTTGCATCGCCGTTACTTGCTCGCGATATTCCTCGGTTAAGTAAGGGCGCTCTAATTGAAAGACTTGGTAAATGCCGCCTTTCAGCATATCCAAGGTAATGCCTTGATCTGCATCTGATAATAAGTTGCACTGTAAAAAAGAATACCAAGAAGTCACCACAACCCAAGTGTTTAACGCCAAACCTTCTAGGTCACGCTGTTCAATATTAATAATATTGGCGTCGTGTAAACCCTGATAAATAGTTTCAGTTTTTTTCTGACAACGGCGAAAGAACTGGCGATAACGGTTATGTAAGCGCTCTTCCGACATTAACAAATGCTCCATATCGCGATGCATAAAGCGATATTCCCACAACCCCTGAAAGACTTTCTGCAAATATCTCAGTTTATCTTCAATGGTCAGCTGGCGGTCAGTTGGCACATCAAGAGTGCTATCAACCATTACTTCATAACTTAAAAAAAGCTCGTAAATAATCTCTTTTTTATTTTTAAAGTGGTAATAAAGGTTTCCTGGTGACATGCCTAGGTGAGCAGCAATATGATTGGTAGTTACCTTGCGCTCTCCTTGAAGATTAAACAGGTGCAAAGCGGCAGCTAAAATTCGATCGCGTGTTTTCATTCCGTGTTAACAATACCTTATTCAATTAAGCGCATTATGCCTATTTATCCGACCAATCCACAGACTATTTCATGGACGATCGTACAAATTAAACCATAAAGAAAGCATAATTGTTGACTAATTAGAGTAATAACTCTAATAATGCTCTCACAATAATTATTCACTACCCCATTTTGGAGATTGCTCATGGTTGCTAATACTGCCGAAGCATCAGCCTTTAATACTGCACTCGATCCTGAAATTGCGCGCTTGAAAGAACTCTTCCTGCGTCAGCAAGAATCGTATCGCAAAGCACCTATGCCAAGTGCAGATCAACGTATTGGCCATTTAAAAGCACTCAAAGAAGTTACGATTAAATATCAAAATAAACTTGCGGCAGCTGTTAGTGAAGATTTTAGTGGTCGGTCTAGAGACGAAACCTTAATCGCTGAAATTTTGACCAGCGTCGAAGGCATCAACATGGCGATTAAAAAAACTCGCAAATGGATGAAGCCAAGTAAGCGCGCTGTCGGCATGTTATTCGCACCGGCTAAAAATGAAGTGCGTTATCAGCCTTTAGGTGTAGTCGGCATTATTGTGCCGTGGAACTACCCCATATTTTTAGCGATAGGTCCTTTAGTTGCCGCATTATCTGCGGGCAACCGAGCGATGATTAAAATGTCGGAATTCACTCCGAACTTAAACAAAGTTCTAAAAGCAATGCTTGCTGAGATTTTTGAAGAGAACCGTGTATGTGTTATCGAAGGTGAAGCCGATGCAGCCATTGCCTTTACCGAACAGCCGTTTGATCACATTCTATTTACCGGCTCAACCACTGTTGGCCGCTTTGTTATGGCAGCCGCAGCGAAGAACCTAACACCAGTCACACTCGAATTAGGCGGTAAATCCCCTGCGATTGTGTCAAATCATATTCCAATGAAAGACGCAGCCGAACGTATTTGTTTTGGTAAATCGATGAATGCCGGCCAAACCTGCGTCGCTCCCGATTATATTCTGGTGCCTAAAGCCAAAGAACAAGAGTTTATTGCTGCTTACCGCACGGCGTTTAGCTCGATGTACCCAACCTTAAAAGACAATGACGACTACACCGCTATTATCAATGACCGCCAGCACCAACGCTTAACTGGATTGTTGGCTGATGCCGAAACGAAAGGCGCAAAACTGACCGAGATAAATCCTGCTAATGAAGATTTATCTGCTGGCCGTAAGCTGGCTCCGGTTATTTTGCAAAACTTAAAGCCAGACATGACTATTGCCGAAGAAGAAATTTTTGGCCCTATCTTGCCTATTATTGGTTACGACAGCATTGAAGAAGCCATGGATTACATCAACGACCGTCCACGCCCTCTGGCCTTGTATTACTTTGGCTACAACAAAGCCGAACAAGACCATGTATTAGACAATACACATTCTGGCGGTGTGAGCGTAAACGACACATTGATGCACTTAGCACAAGAAGATATGCCATTTGGCGGTATTGGTGACTCAGGTATGGGGCACTATCACGGCAAAGAAGGTTTTATCACTTTATCGAAAGCAAAAGCCGTTCATCGTAAAGGACGCTTCTCAACAGGAAACCTAGCGTATCCTCCTTACGACAACGCTATTCGTAAAATGATTTATACTTTTTTTATCCGCTAATAATAACAATTACAGAGAGCTATGATGAAATCACCAATCGATCAAGCACTGCCAACAACTCGCCGAGGTTTTTTACAGCTCGGCTTAATGGGCACAGCCACCCTAGCACTTGGCAGCACAGTCGCAACACTTACCGGTTGCGCAACACCTTTAGAAAAAAATTCAACCTTCAAGTTTCTACAGCCAGAAGACAGAGAATTCTTTGCCGCTCTGATTCCACAAGTTCTGAGCAAAAGCTTCCCGGGCCAGTTAAGTGAAAAATCCGCCATGCAGCGCATGCTTTTATCCTTAGATGACCTAATCTATACCCTGCAATACCACAACAGACACCAAATGCGCCTGATGCTTAATGCACTGTCTATGGCACCTGTACGAGTGCTCGCTGGTGCTTCTTGGACAAGCTGGAAAGATATGTCACCAGAACAAGTGAACGATTTCCTATATGACTGGCGCGACAGCAGCATTAGCCTAAAGAATATGGGCTACATGTCATTAACTAAGCTCATCAACATCAGCTGGTATTCTCAGCCAGAGTCTTTTGCAGCCACAGGTTATCCTGGGCCTCCAGTCAAAATTCCAACTCCTGTATCAGCAAAAGTATCTTCTACAACCCAATCGGCAGCGGAGTATAGCTAATGGCTAAGAAAAACTTTGAAGAAATCCGTGGCATTAGTGACCCTATATTAGAAGGCATTAGCAACGGCTGGATCACCTTAAACGCTGGTGATTATAAACAATCAGCCATGTTAGAAGCGGACGTAGCGATTATTGGTACTGGCGCTGGCGGTGGCGTCACTGCTGAGATTCTATCGCAAGCTGGCTTAAAAGTTTTATTGATTGAAGAAGGGCCGCTTAAAAGCTCTAACGATTTCAAAATGGACGAGCGCGATGCCTACAAAGACTTATACCAAGAGAATGCCGGCCGTATGAGTAAAGACGGTGCTATGTCGATTCTACAAGGTCGCTGCGTCGGTGGTACTACCGTCATCAACTGGACATCCAGCTTCCGTACGCCAGAGCAAACATTGCAATACTGGAGCGACGAATTTAAAACCGAAGGCGTGTCAAAAGAAGAAATGGCGCCTTGGTTCGATAAAATGGAAAAGCGCTTAAACATTGCACCCTGGGATTTTGAAGCAAACGAAAATAACAAAGTACTGATGCGCGGTGCCGATAAACTCGGTATTTCGTGGCAAGCAATTCCTCGCAACGTTGCAGGTTGCTGGAACCTAGGTTATTGCGGCACCGGTTGCCCAACTAACGCTAAGCAATCAATGTTGGTAACCACCATTCCAAGTGCAATGGACAAAGGCAGTCAGCTTTTATATAGCGCCCGAGCTGAACGTTTAATCATAGAAGACGATAAAGTCACTGGCATTGAAATCACCGCTTTAGACAAAGCCTATCGTCCAACGGGCGTTAAACTAACCGTTAAAGCACCGACTGTTGTGCTGGCCGCAGGCGGTATTAATGGGCCAGCAATGATGTTGCGATCTGATGCTCCTGACCCTAAAGGCTTAGTGGGTAAGCGTACCTTTTTCCACCCAACCATCTTCTCGTTTGCTAAGTTTGAGCAGGAAATTAACCCTTATTACGGTGCCCCTCAAGCCATCTACTCTGATCACTTTCAATGGCAAACGGTTGATGGCCCAATCGGTTATAAATTAGAAGTGCCACCACTTCACCCAGGGCTCACCTCTGCTTTACTAATGGGCCATGGTGAATCTCACTTTGACGATATTCGAAAATTACCCAACATGAATGCCGTGATTTCTTTATTACGCGACGGATTTCATGAAGACAGCATCGGCGGGTCGATTGAGCTAGCCAGTGATGGCTCAGCGGTGATCGACTATCCAATGACCGACTACCTTTGGGAAGGCGTTAAACGTACACACCTAAGCATGGCTGAAATTCAATTTGCAGCAGGAGCTAAAGCAGTTAAACCTGCTCACGTTGATGCAAAATTTGAGACCTCTTTAGAGGCGTGCAAAGCGGCAATTGATAATCTAGCTTACGAAGAATGCAAAGCATTGGTCGGCAGCGCCCACGTAATGGGTGGCATGACAATGGGTGAAGACTTAGACCGCTGCGTAGTTGATAGTAAAGGTAAGTATCATTATCTAGACAACCTTTACGTGATTGACGGCTCACTATTCCCAACCAGTATTGGTGCCAACCCACAGCTATCTATTTATGGCATGGCTTGTCGCTTAGCAACGGGATTAGCTGAAAAACTAACCGGTAAAAAATTAAGCTAAATATTTGATCTAGCTTCGGCAGTAGGAAAGTTTCCCCTGCTGCCGGACTTGCAATCTAAGCGAAACAGGGTACTTTGCAGCTATCACGAATCTGAAATTCTACCCATCCTTCTAAATTATTTAAAATCGAGATAAATCATGGATTACACAGCCCTAAAGGCTTCCCACATTGGCCTAGCTTACCTAAGCATTATGTTATTCATTATTCGCTTTGGCTTATTCAAATTAAAGCCTGCGCTTAAAAACAATATCGTATTAAAAATATTGCCGCACATCATTGATACCTTCTTACTGGCATTCGCTATTTGGTTGTGTGTAATGATTGCTCAATATCCGCTTACAGATCACTGGTTAACCGGCAAGGTTATCGGCTTAGTGGCTTATATAGGTTTTGGTATTGTGGCTATTAAACAAGGTAAAACTTGGGCCTTTATTGCCGCACTGGTATCGTTTACCTACATCTTCAGTGCAGCCAAAACCCACAGTGCGCTATCGTTTTTTAGCTATTTCAGTTAAAATATCGCGCCTAATTTTTAAAGTGCATACTTTTAAATTTACTTTAACCAACAGAATGATGAGCCCACTATAATGAACATAGTTGTCTATCCTGGAACATTTGACCCAATCACCAACGGCCATACAGACTTGGTAGAACGGGCCGCACGCATGTTTGACCACATCATTCTGGCGGTTGCTGATAATCCAAAGAAAAAACCAACACTCGATATCGATACCCGTGTTGACCTAGCACAAGAAGTACTGGGTCATTTGCACAATGTTGAAGTGGTTGGTTTTAGCAACTTGCTTGCTGACTTTGTTCAAGAGAAAAGTGCCAACATCATATTGCGTGGATTACGCGCCGTGTCGGATTTCGAATACGAATTCCAACTGGCTAATATGAACCGCGTATTGGCACCGAATGTTGAAAGTATGTTTTTAACGCCAGCCGAGCGTTATTCTTACATTTCATCAACCTTAGTACGTGAAATTGCCGCCCTTGATGGCGATATTAGTAAATTCGTTCACCCAGCGGTTGCCAAAGCCCTGAAAGAACAAGCGTAAGGAAAAGAACATGTCTTTAATCATTACCGACGAATGTATTAACTGCGATGTTTGCGAGCCAGAGTGTCCTAACGAAGCGATTACTCCGGGAGAAGAAATTTACGAAATCGACCCTGCTAAATGCACTGAATGCGTAGGTCACTACGACGAGCCTCAGTGCGTATTGGTATGCCCTGTTGATTGCATTCCCAAAGACGAAGATAACGAAGAAACTCAAGCTGAACTAGAAGCTAAATATGAATTGTTAACAGGCAAATCTATTTAATTCTACCCCATCTGTTAGAGATCGCTTTTAGAACTTGCCATGAAGGCAAGTTCTTGCCAAGGTAGCTAAAAATATTGCCCTTAGGAATATATTCAATGCTACCTTCCTCATTTAAACCCTTTAAAATATCCCTTACTTTAGCCACCCTAATTGGCTTAAGCGCTTGCTCGCCGACTGAAACTGCCTCTGAACCTAAAACAACAACCAGCAATACGGCAGCGCCTGTAGCAAACACAGTTGCATCAATACCCGGCAAAGCCGCGATTGCCAGTGCTCATCCACTTGCGACTCAAGCCGGGATGGATATCCTCGCCCAAGGCGGCAATGCGTTTGATGCGGCAGTGGCTGTGGCGGCGTCATTAGGTGTGGTGGAGCCCTACAGCGCGGGTATCGGCGGCGGTGGTTTTTGGCTAATCCATGATGTCAAAACCAATAAAAATATCTTTATCGACGCTCGTGAAAAAGCTCCTGCTGCGGCTCATGCGGATTTATACCTTAACCAAGATGGCAGCGTTAACCGTGACTCAGCGGTTAATGGCGCATTAGCTGCAGGCATTCCAGGGCAAGCCGCGGCCTTTGTTCACTTAGCCGAGAATTACGGCACACTGCCGTTAAAGAAAACCTTAGCCGCTGCCATTAAGCAAGCGAATGAAGGCTTTCCGGTTTATGAGCATTATCAAAAGCTAATGGGCTTTCGCTTGGATGCTATTAAGCGCTACCCAAACAGTGCTAAAACATTTTTAGATAACGAACAAAACATTCCCGAGGTTGGTTATTTAATCAAACAACCAGACCTTGCATGGACGTTGCAACAAGTTGCCGACAATGGCTTTGACGGTTTTTACAAAGGCGAAAGTGCCCGTCGTTTAGTTGCTGGAGTGCAAGCCGCTAATGGTATTTGGACGTTAGAAGATTTGGCTAATTACAATGTGATTGAACGTGATCCGATTGAGATTGAATATAAGGGTCATAAAGTCATTAGTGCGCCCGCGCCTTCATCGGGCGGAATTGCCATCGCAGCAATGCTGAACATGTTGTCGCAATACGATTTAACAATTCTCAACAATGCGGATAAAACCCACCTCATTGTTGAAACCATGCGCCGTGCATATAAAGACCGCGCGGAATTTTTAGGAGACCCTGATTTTGTTGATATACCCACTCAAGAGCTAATCAGCTTAGAACGCGCAAAAACATATGCAGCGTCTATCGATATGAACAAAGCCACCAGCAGCTTAAGTTTAAAAGGTCCAAAAAATATTCAGGAAGGTTTCCATACCACACATTTTTCAGTGATCGACAAATCTGGCAACCGCGTCTCCGCGACTTTAAGCATTAACCTGCCCTTTGGCTCGGCGTTCACCGTTCCAAATACCGGTGTTGTATTAAATAACGAGATGGATGACTTTTCGGCTAAACCTGGTGAACCCAACGCCTATGGCTTAGTGGGCAATGCGGCCAACGCCATTGCCCCGAATAAACGCCCACTTTCAAGTATGACGCCATCGTTTGTGGAAAGTGACAATGCAGTAGCTCTCATCGGAACCCCCGGTGGCAGCCGTATTATCACTATGGTGATGCTCGGTATGCTGGAACACTTTGATGGCAAGCCTGTGAGTGATTGGGTTGGACGCTCGCGTTTCCATCACCAGTATTTACCCGACGTAATTCAACACGAGCCTAATACCTTTAGCGTGGCTGAAGTTAATGCGTTAGAAAGCAAAGGACACAAACTGAAAAGCGTCGGTCGCGCCTACGGCAACATGCAGGCGGTATTATGGAATAAGAAAAGTGGTGAAGTGACCGCTGCCTCAGACCCTCGAGCTTTTGGTGAAGCCCAGGTTTCTAAGCGGGATACGGAATAAATAATGGAATTAGGTTTCATCCTCAAAAAACTGATCAGCATGTGGCTCATGCCACTGCCGCTTTGCTGCTTAATAATTATCTTTGGGCTAATTATTAGTTTTTGGCGCGCTCAGATTGGCCGCGCCTTCGCTTTTGCTGGCGTCGCGTTATTGATGCTATTCAGTTGGCAACCGTTCGCAAATACCGTGCTTTACCCGCTCGAAAATCAATACCCTACCTTTGACATTTTGCAGCCCGTGGATGCTATTGTAGTACTGGGCAACTGCCACCAAGTGAATGAAAATATTCCAGCCATCGCGCAACTGTGTGGTTCTGGTTTGTATCGATTAATGGAAGGTTATCGAATTTGGCAAGCTAACCCAGAGGCCGAATTATTTTTGTCGGGTTATGCAGGTGATGAAAGTCGACCTTATGCTGAAGTCGTGGGTGAAATTGCCTTAAGTTTGGGGGTACCCAAAAAGAAAATTCGCTTATTCCCCACCGCTCAGGATACTCAACAAGAAGCAGAGCTTACTGCGCCATTGCTTAGCGGCAAGCGCTTTGCTTTGGTCACTTCGGCGTCACACATGCAGCGCTCGATGAAATGGTTTCAGCAGCAAAACATTGAAGGCCAAGGCTTAAAGCCAATACCCGCACCCGCTTATTTTGGTGCACAAGAAACTTCATCAAATTGGAAGATAGAGACGAGCGCTCTGCTGAAAACAGAGCGCACTTGGTATGAGTTATTAGGTCGAGGGTGGGCAGCAATTAAGTCGCACTAAAGTACGCCCCACACAAGCAAAGTTACTTCTGGCACCCTGGGCAATACACCGTAGTTCGCTGACCTTGGCGGATTTCTTTTAAGGTCTTTTCACACCCCCTACATTGCTCACCACCGCGGCCATACACGTTTAACTGTTGGGCAAAATACCCCGGTTTACCATCACCGCCCACAAAATCTCGTAATGTCGTGCCGCCTTGTTCAATGGCAGCGGCAAGCACTTGCTTGATATAACCTACCAACACCTCCATGCGCGCTTTGCTGATTTTTCCTGCTGGCGTTGTGGGTTTAATACCCGCTAAAAACAGGCTTTCGTTGGCGTAGATATTCCCCACACCCACCACGACTTTTCCATCCATGATGAAGGTTTTTATCGGCGCTTTACGGCTGCGGCTTTTTTCGTACAGGTACGCAGCATTAAAATCTTCACTTAAGGGTTCTGGGCCAAGATGGTTGATGTAGTTATTATCCACAGGGTCTTCAACCCAGAGTAATGCACCAAAGCGACGAGGGTCGTGATAACGTAAAATTTTGCCGCTGGAAAGCTGCCAATCAATATGATCGTGCTTGCCGAAGTTTTCAACTTCGCTCGGTTCGACTAAGCGTAATGATCCCGACATCCCCAAGTGCCAGAGCGCATAACCAGATTCAAACTCCACCAGAATATATTTGGCGCGACGAGTCACCGACTTAATAACCTGACCTTCTAAAGCTTGAATTTCTTCACTCACAGGCCAACGTAAACGCCCCTGACGGATTTTTACACCATTAACGACATAACCCTTGAGGTACTTTTCAATTCCGCGCTTGGTGGTTTCTACTTCAGGTAATTCAGGCATCTGGTCTCTCTCTTCGAATTACTGCATCAAAATCATAGATTACATTTTACTACGCTACTGAGCTCAGGGGCGTCACAGGGTGTTTCTTTTTGCGGCACGCGTGAATACTTCCCTGTAGCTCTCTTCGGCGTCCTGCCTCAGAAGGCCTTAAACGAAACACCCTATACCACCCAGCACAGTAGCTAAATGTCTCAGATTCTACCTCAGACAAGTTAAAAAATCTGAGAGCTCTAATTATTCAGAAACCTGTCATTGATAAATCTGGAAGTGCGTAATGGTGAGGTTGAGTGTTTTGCACTCTAGGCCGTCCTCGGGAGGGATCCCGAGGCCGAGTATACAGGGATGTACTTGCTACGTGCCGCAGAGGGCGATACCTCAAACCGAGCAAAAAAGGCATTTCACAGCAGGATAGCCGTTTTGAATTTCGGAGAAACCCGAAGGGTGCCTTGCATGGATGCAGCTCTAAACAACAGGCATACTAAAACGGCAGGATAGCCGTTTTGAATTTCGAAGAAACCCAAAGGGTGCCTTGCATGGATGCAAGGCATAAAAAAACCCAGCGTTGTTAACTCTTACAAGCCAACAAGACTGGGTTTTCCAATGACAAAAAAGCTTACTTAATTTTAGCTTCTTTATACATTACGTGCTTGCGTACAACTGGATCAAACTTTTTGATTTCCATTTTTTCAGGCATCGTACGTTTGTTTT
>OJEO01000217.1_pt1 | contig 25808 bp, 27 predicted proteins | sample 1593621 | NCBI WGS metagenome assembly OJEO01 (sample SAMN05416875, study PRJEB24817) | seawater metagenome | isolation source: Sea water | place: Canada:Atlantic | collected 2013-11
CTATGGCTGAACAACGTACCCCTAGATACAAACGCATTCTTCTTAAATTGAGCGGCGAAGCGCTAATGGGAGATTTGGGGTTTGGTATTGATCCAAAAGTTTTAGACCAAATAGCGTTAGAAATTGGTCAACTTGTGGGTATTGGTGTGCAGGTAGGGATTGTAATTGGTGGTGGTAATCTATTCCGTGGAAAAGCACTCAGCGAAGCCGGTTTAGACCGAGTCACAGGCGACCACATGGGTATGCTTGCAACCGTTATGAATGCATTGGCCGTGCGTGATGCATTAGAACGCTCCAATATTACGACTCGAGTTATGTCTTCGATTCCAATGAGTGGTATTGTTGAGCATTATGATCGCCGTAAAGCCATGCGTGGTTTAAACAGTGGTCATGTGGTTATATTTTCAGCGGGTACCGGTAACCCATTCTTTACAACAGACTCCGCTGCGTGTCTGCGTGGTATTGAAATTAATGCCGAAGTGGTTCTTAAGGGCACCAATGTAGACGGCGTTTATACGGCCGATCCTAAAAAAGACCCAGAAGCAGTAAAGTACGATACTTTGACTTACACCGAAGTGCTTGATAAGCAGCTTGGGGTAATGGATTTGACCGCTATTTGTTTAGCACAAGATCACAATATGCCACTGCGTGTTTATGATATGCACGAAGCCGGCAATTTAGCGAAGATTATCATGGGTGGCGATTTAGGCACTCTAATTGTTAATGAGGAAAGTTAATAATGATTGAAGATATTAAAAAGGATGCGCAGCAGCGCATGGTAAAAAGCATTGGTGCGATGACAGATGCTTTCAAGAAAATTCGTACAGGTCGTGCTCATCCTTCTATTTTAGATGGTGTGATGGTTGATTATTACGGCTCACCAACACCCTTGGCTCAGTTGGCTAACGTGAACGTTGAAGACGGTCGTTGTTTGGCCATTGTGCCTTGGGAAAAACCGTTGGTTCCGGCGATTGAAAAAGCGATTATGAAATCTGACTTAGGTCTTAATCCGTCAACAACGGGCGACAAAATTCGTGTGCCTATGCCAGCACTGACTGAAGAAACACGTAAGCAGTTTATTAAGCAGGCACGTGCAGAAGCAGAAAAAGGTCGCGTTTCGATTCGTAATATTCGTCGTGATGCTAATGGCATGATCAAAGATCTTTTGAAGGAAAAAGAAATTTCTGAAGATGACGAGCGTCGTGGTCAAGATCAAATTCAGAAAATTACCGATCAGTATATCGCTGAAGTAGATTCTGTATTGGCGGGTAAAGAAAAAGATTTAATGCAGGTTTGATCTGCATTAAATTTTTAAGGTAAGACGATGTCGACCAGTATATCTGATGCAGAAGCCGTGGCGGGGGGAACACCTCGTCACGTTGCTATTATTATGGATGGTAATAACCGCTGGGCAAAAAAGCGCCTTTTGCCGGGGGTTGCAGGTCATAAAGCCGGTGTTGATGCAGTTCGCGCTGTGGTGGAAACCTCAGCAGAGCAGGGGATTGAAGTATTGACCCTGTTTGCTTTTAGCAGTGAAAACTGGCGTCGCCCAGAAAAAGAAGTTAATGCTTTAATGCAGCTTTTTATTGTCGCGCTAGAGCGAGAAGTTAAAAAGTTGCACAAGAACAATATTCGCCTAGTTGTGATGGGTGATAAAACGGCGTTTCAAGAAAAAATTCAAACCCTAATTGCAGACGCTGAGCAGTTAACAGCTGGTAATAACCGCATGACATTGGTCATTGCGGCCAATTATGGTGGGCAGTGGGATATTACCCAAGCAGCAAAACGCATCGCACAAGACGTTGCCGCAGGTAATTTGAGTGTTGATGACATAAATGAGCAGGTGTTTCATAAATACACTTGGTTAAATGAGTTTCCAGCCCCTGATTTAATGATTCGTACCGGTGGTGAAGAACGCATAAGCAATTTTATGATATGGCAAACTGCGTATTCTGAGTTTTATTTTTCAGATGCCCTTTGGCCCGATTTTAAACAACAAGAATATAAAAAAGCATTGGCCGCGTTCGCTAACCGCGTTAGACGATTTGGTCGGACCGATGATCAGTTAAAGGAAGGGTAGCCGTTTGCTTAAGCAACGTATCATTACAGCATTAATTTTAGCGCCATTAATGGTTGGCGGTATTTTTTTCTTACCGATTGAGCAGTTTGCTTATTTTATTGGTTTTATCGTTACCGTCGCCGCTTGGGAGTGGGCTAATTTAGCCGGATACACATCGCAAGTGGTTCGTTTAGGCTATTCTGCCGTTGTCGCAGCGACTGTTGCGGTCACTGGCTACTTTATGGCGCAGGTTGAAGCCTTATCGACAGTGGTTTTATCTGTTGGTGCAGTTTGGTGGCTTTTTGCCTGTTTCTTAATTACTCAATACCCTAAAAAAGTTGCCTTATGGCAAGCCAAGCCAATTCGCGCAGTATTGGGTTTTTTGGTGTTAGTTCCTATGTGGGTTGGTTTTATGACATTAAAAAGCCAAGAACACAGTTCGTTAGTGATTGTTTATGTGATGCTGCTGATATGGGGCGCTGATACAGGTGCTTATTTTGCTGGTAAAACATGGGGTAAAGCAAAGCTTGCGCCTAATGTGAGCCCGGGTAAATCTTGGGCGGGCTTTTGGGGTGGCTTGGCAACAACCGGTTTGATCGCAGTTATTTTCTTATTATCGGTCGATTATTGGTTGCGCCCCGTTACGGCTAACGACTTTACGCTATTGGTTTTTATGACCGTGATTACAGCGGTTATTTCTGTGATGGGTGATTTGCTAGAAAGCATGATGAAGCGCCATCGCGGTATTAAAGACAGCTCGCAATTGTTACCGGGCCATGGCGGTGTATTAGATCGAATAGACAGTATGGCATCGGCGGTTACGGTTTTTGCCTTTTTAATGCTGCTATTGGGTTGGCAGTTAGCCGTTTAGGTTAGCTGATTAATGGTTATTTTATTAATGAGCGAGCAAGCATGACTCAGTGGATTACCGTATTAGGAGCAACAGGCTCAATCGGTAGCAGTACCCTCGATGTTGTTCGACGTCATCCAAACCGTTATCGCGTGTATGCGTTAACCGGATTCTCGCGAGTCGCTGAATTAGTCGCGGCAGCGGTAGAATTTAATTCTCAATTTATTGTCGTGCCAACTGACTCAGCTGCCAAGCAGGCAAAGCAGCTATTGGCATCATCTTCTTGCGAGTGTGCGGTTTTGGTGGGTGAAGAAGCGTTAGCTACGGTTTCTTCCGCAGCCCAAGTTGATATGGTTATGGCTGCTATTGTTGGCGCAGCGGGTTTGGTACCGACATTGGCTGCAGCAGAAGCGGGTAAGCGTGTTTTGTTGGCTAACAAAGAAGCTTTAGTCATGGCTGGCCCATTATTCATGCAGGCAATTCGTGATAATAATGCTGAGTTACTGCCAATCGATAGCGAACATAATGCGATTTTTCAAAGCTTGCCAGCCAATTATGATGGTGATTTTTCTCAGCACGGTATCGAAAAAATTCTGTTAACTGCTTCTGGCGGCCCTTTTCGCAATAAAACCAAATCTGAATTGATAGACGTTACCCCAGCGCAAGCGGTTGCCCATCCCAATTGGTCGATGGGAGCAAAAATCTCTGTTGATTCAGCAACTTTAATGAATAAAGGTTTGGAATTAATCGAGGCCTGCTTCTTGTTTAACTGTCGGGCAGATCAAATTGAAGTCGTGGTGCATCCACAAAGTGTTATTCACTCTATGGTGCAGTACAATGACGGTTCTGTGATTGCTGAGTTGGGCCAGCCCGACATGCGAACGCCTATTGCTTATGGTATGGCATGGCCAGAACGCATTGATGCCGGCGTTAAGCATTTGGATTTATTTGACATAGCCCGTTTAGATTTTGTACAGCCCGACCATGAAACATTTCCTTGTTTAAATTTAGCCAAAGCCGCTTTTGAACGGGGTGGTATATTTCCTGCCGTGTTAAATGCTGCAAACGAAATTGCTGTTGCTGCTTTTTTAGCGGAACAAATAGGCTTTTTGGCTATCTCAGATTTGATAGAAGCCGTTATTCAGGAATGTCCTGAGCAACAAATTACATGTTTAGAGGATGTTTTATCGGCTGATCGTTGGGCCAGAGAACACGCTAATGCATGGTTAACGAATTATTTATTGGATCATTAGATACGTCTATTATGAGTACGTTATTATCTTTCCTTGTTGCTATTAGTATCCTTGTTGTTATCCACGAATTTGGACATTTTTGGGTTGCCCGTCGTTGTGGCGTTAAAGTCCTTCGTTTCTCGGTGGGTTTTGGTAAGCCACTTTGGTCGTATACCGATAAGCTGGGCACAGAGTTTTCGATTGCTCCGATTCCTTTGGGTGGGTATGTGAAAATGCTCGATCAGCGCGAGGGCGAAGTTAAGCCAGAAGAGCTGGATCAGGCTTTTAATAATAAAACTGTTTGGCAGCGTATTGCTATTGCCAGTGCTGGGCCAATTGCCAATTTTATTTTTGCTATTTTTGCGTATATGGCCATTTATTTAATGGGCACCTCGGGCTTGGCTCCGGTAATCGGTAAAGTCGAAGTAGCCAGCCCAGCGTATGCGCAAGGTTTATTAAAAGACGACCGCATTGTGCGCGTGGGCGATCATAATGTGGGCAGCTTTCAAGAAGTTTCTTGGCAGCTAATTTCTTACATTGGCGAAACTACCGAAATACCATTAACGCTTGAAGACAAAAATCAGATTCAACGCCAAGTGTCGATTCCTATTAAAGATTGGTTAACCGATCAAGCGGCTCCAGACCCGTTAAAAGGTTTGGGTATAGCGCCTAGAACATTACCCATTGATGCGGTTATAGGCCAAATTGCTGACGGTGGTGCTGCCCAAAAGTCAGGATTGCAAGCCGGTGACAGAGTCACAGCAGTGGTGGTTGCAGGTAAAGAAAGTGCAATTAATGACTGGCGCGAATGGGTTGAGCTTGTTCGCCAACACCCCAACCAAACTATGGATTTGTTTGTTGAGCGAGAGAGCAGTGAATTAAACAATACCCCTCAAATTTTGGTATTGCAGCTGGTGCCAGAATTAAAGAAAACCGATGCCGGTGAAGAAATTGGTTACGTAGGTGCGGGTATTGACCCAAGTGCTATTCCAGAAATTCCTAGTGATTGGATTACCAAAACACAATTTGGCCCAATTGATTCATTCGTCCAAGGCACAATTAAAACCAAAGATTTGATTGTTTTTACTTTAGAGTCACTTTGGAAGATGATTTTGGGTGATCTTTCGGTTAAGAACTTGAGTGGACCTATTACCATTGCTAAAGTAGCGGATTCTTCGGTAAGCAACGGTGCTATCGCCTTTATCGGCTTCTTAGCTTTGCTAAGTGTGTCGTTGGGTGTGTTAAATCTTTTACCCATACCGATGCTAGATGGTGGTCATATTTTGTTCTATGTCATCGAAGCAGTTAGGGGCAAACCACTATCTGAACGTGTTCAGTTAGTTGGATTACAGATCGGCATGGCCTTGTTATTGAGTCTCATGGTTATCGCTTTTTATAATGACATTAGTCGCTTATAGTTTTTTGATTTTTTATTAACTGTTTGTCGTTCTATCTATTTGGAATTTAATCGCATATGCGAGCTTTGTTTTTGACCTGTGTGTTAGCCGTTTTTAGCCAGTTTGCGGCTGCGGAATCTTTTGTTGTTAGTGATATTCGCATCGAGGGCTTGCAGCGCATCTCTGCGGGTACGGTATTTGAGGCCTTTTCTGTTGACGTGGGTGATACGGTTGATAGTGCTCGGCTAGCTACTGCGTCTAAGCGGTTGTTTAAAACAGCTTTGTTTAATGACATCTCTTTAAGACGCGATGGCAGTATTTTGATTGTGCAAGTGGTCGAGTTACCCACCATTACGCAGTTAGAAATAAAAGGTAACCAAGCCATTACAACAGAAGCATTAACCGATGGTTTAAAGCAATCGGGATTAGCTGAAGGCTTGGTATTTAAACGTTCTACGTTAGAGCGCATCTCACTTGAATTAGAACGCCAGTACGTTGCTCAAGGTCGTTACGATGCCAATATAACCACCGAAGTGACGGCGTTACCGAGAAACCGCGTGGGTCTTGTAATTAATGTTGACGAAGGCACGGTTGCTTCTATTCAGCACGTTAATATTATCGGCAATAACGTTTTTTCTGATGAAGAATTACTTAAATTATTTGAACTGCAAACCAGTAACTTTTGGTCTTGGTATGCCAGTGATGATAAATATGCGCGTGAAAAACTTTCCGGTGATTTAGAAACATTAAGATCGCACTACTTAAACCGTGGTTATATACGCTTTAATATTGAGTCTACTCAAGTTTCGGTTTCTCCAGATAAAAAAGGTGTTTATATCACCATTAATGTCAGCGAAGGTGATGTTTACAGCGTACGAGAATTATCGCTTGCTGGCGACCTCGTATTGCCAGAAGAAGATCTGGAGCGTTTTTACATTATTCAAGAAGGTGATGTTTTTTCTCGTCAAAAAGTAACCTTAACCAGTGACTTGATGATCAAGCGCTTGGGTAACGATGGTTATACGTTTGCAAAAGTTGATGGCATTCCTAAAATTGACGATGAGAATAAGTTAGTTGATATCACGTTTTTCGTTGAACCGGGTAAGCGTACTTACGTTCGCCGTATTAATTTTGCCGGTAACGAAAGCACATTAGATGAAGTATTGCGCCGTGAAATGCTGCAAATGGAAGGCGGTTGGGCGTCTACCGAGAAAATTGAAGCCGGTAAAAGACGCTTAAACCAATTAGGCTTTTTTAAAGGTGTAAACGTTGAAACGCCAGCAGTGGCGGGTGCCGATGATCTAATTGACGTTAATTACAGCGTAGAAGAGCAGCTAAGTGGTAGCTTAAACTTTAACGTTGGTTATGCCGGTGGCAGTGGTTTTATTATTGGTACTAGTATCAGCCAAAATAACTTTTTGGGTACTGGTAATCGTATGTCATTAGCCCTGCAAAAAAATGACACGGTGCAGTCTTATAATTTCTCATTCCTTGATCCTTATTACACCATCGATGGGGTTAGCCGCGGATTTAATTTATTTTATCGCAAAGCAGATTTCTCGAGCCAGTCGTTTACCAGTGATTATCAAACCAACACCTTAGGCGGCAACGTTACTTTTGGCTATCCTATTAGTAATCGTGAACGTTTATCTTTCACTTTAGGTGCTTCTGAAACAGATATGTTTGAAGGCCGGACGGTACCGGCAGAAATCAGCGACTTTATCAGCGATAACGGTGATCACTTTATTGAGTATTCATTTGGTGCGAGTTGGAGATGGTCTAACCTCAACCGAGGCTTATTCCCAACCGAAGGTGCTCAGCAAAATTTATCATTTGACTTAGCCATTCCAGGAAGTGATTTAACTTATTATAAAATAGGCTACAAGGCTGATTACTATATTCCTTTTGATACCCAGTGGGCATTACGTTTTCGTACTGAGCTAGGTTATGGTGATGGTTTTGGCAATCTTAACCAGTTGCCTTTCTTCAAAAACTTCCGCGCTGGCGGTGTGGGTTCGGTACGTGGTTATCGCACCAGTTCATTGGGTCCGCAGGGATTGCCGGAATACAACTTGGTTGATTTAGTCGAAACAACCGCCGACGGTACGCCAGAATTTAAAACCGATAATTTAGGTCGTCCGCTGGTTGAAAGTGGTTCGCCAACCAATATTTATTATAAAAACTTAGACGGCGATATTGTCCGTGCTATTAACTCTGCAGGTTTTGCACCGGTTTATGTCACCGATCCTAATAGCGGTTCTATCGCTCAGGCACCCGCCTATGTTGAAAGTGCATCTGCATTGGGTGGTAATATATTAGTAGAAGGAAGTACCGAGTTAATTTTCCCATTTCCTTTTATAGAAGATCACAGCTCATTGCGCAGTGTCGTGTTTATGGACGCGGGTAATGTGTTTACAGACCAGTGCTACAAGCCCAGTAACGATGAAGTTGTTGGCTTTGATTCTCATCCGTTTTGTTCTGAAGGTGTTGACCTGAGTGAACTGCGTTTGAGTACCGGCGTTGGGGTGACCTGGGTAACGGCTATTGGACCTTTAACCTTTACCTATTCTTTCCCATTGAATGATAAAGAAGACGATAGAACCGAAGGGTTTGAGTTTTCTCTTGGGCAAGTTTTCTAAACTAAATTTTAAATATTCATAACACAAATAATAACTAGGAAGATAATATTATGCGTTTTTTACAAGTAGCTTTATTAGCAATGACCGCCACCTTTGCACAGGCAGAAATGAGCGTTGCAGTGGTTGATATGCAACGTGCTGTATTAGCCTCTGACGAAGCAAAAGCGGCAATTGAAAAATTTCGCCAAGAAAAACAAAGCGACATTAGTACCATTACCAAGTTAGAAACTGAGTTAAAAGGTATTCAAGATAAAATCGCTAAAGATGGCGAAATCATGAGTGAAGATGAGCGCCGTAAGTTAAAAAATAGCTTTGAAGAGAAAGCGACAACCTACAAGTTTCATCGTCAGAATATGCAAAAAGCAGAGCAGCAAGAGTTACAAAATCTAGCTCAAATGATGGAACCTAAGATGCAAGCGGCATTAAAGGCTATTATCGATGAAAACAAATACGATTTAGTCGTGCGCCCAGAAATGGTTATTTATAATGGCCCAGGTACCGATATTACTAAATTGCTACTTGAAAAATTAAACGAAAAATAATTACGCAGTCAATATAGAAGGTCAATACCATGGCACAAGTGGCTATCACTTTAGCGCAAGTCTCTATTACTTTAGCGCAAGTCGCTGAAAAAATTGGGGCAAAATTAGTTGCGCACAATGAGCAGCTGGCCGTAACTGGTATTGGCACATTAGAAGATTCAACGGCACAGCAGGTTACTTTTTTAGCTAACCCAAGCTACCGCAAATTATTGGCCACAACCGAAGCTGCAGCTGTGATTATTCATCCTAATATGCTGGATGAATGCACCACAGCGGCGCTAGTTATGGACAACCCTTATGTTGGCTTTGCTAAGTTATCACAGATATTTGATAACTTGCCCATACAAGCATCGGGTATTCACCCGTCTGCAGTCATTGCAGAAACGGCTATTTTAGCTGAAGGTGTTGCCGTGGCCGCCAATGCTGTTATTGGCGAACACGTAGAGCTAGGCGCGCATACGCGCATTGGCCCCGGCTGTGTTATTGGCGATCATTCTATTATCGGAAAACACAGTTTATTGCACGCCAATGTTGTGTTTTATCACGACGTGGTTGTGGGTGATGAGTGTATTTTTCATTCTGGTTGTGTGATTGGCGCAGATGGTTTTGGCTTTGCACCAGACGCTGGTAAGTGGCATAAAATTGCACAAATTGGCGGTGTTGAAATTGGTGATCGTGTGGAAGTTGGTGCCAATACTACGATCGATCGTGGCGCTTTGGATAATACAAAAATCGGTAACGATGTAAAACTCGATGATCAAATAATGATTGCGCATAATGTGGTGATTGGTGACGGCTGTGCAATCGCAGGCACAGCCGGTATTGCTGGCAGTACAACGCTCGGAAAAAACTGCACAATAGCCGGTGGTGTTGGTATTGTTGGTCACATAGAGATCACTGATGGTGTTCATATTACCGGCATGACGCTAGTATCAAAATCGATTAAAGAAGCTGGTGTATATTCATCAGGAACCGCAATTATGCCAGCATCTGAATGGCGAAAAAGTGCTGCTCGTTTCCGTCAGCTAGATGATATGGCTCGACGAATAAAACAATTAGAAAAGAACCTATAAGGTGAACACAATGCCCGCTTTGGATGTGCAAGGTATTAAAGAATTACTCCCTCACCGCTATCCGTTTTTAATGGTCGATAGAGTTAATACGATTGAGATTAATAGCGAGAGCGAAGGACGCATCGTTGGAATTAAAAACGTTACCATTAATGAAGAATATTTTAATGGTCATTTTCCTCATCATCCAATCATGCCGGGTGTATTGATCGTAGAGTCAATGGCTCAGATAGCTGGCATTTTAGGATTGCATATGCTCGGTGAAAAACGCACTGATAAAACCAGCTATTATTTTGCCGGTGCCGATAAAGTACGTTTTAAAAAACCGGTTGTTCCGGGTGATCAGCTCATTTTAGAAGCTGAATATGTCAATAATAAGCGTGGCATTTGGAAATTTTCATGTCGTGCTCTCGTCGATGGCCAGGTCGTGTGTTGTGCCGACATTACCTGCGCTGAAAAGGATATTAATAATGATTAATCCCTTAGCTCAAATAGATCCCAGTGCAATCATTGCTGATGATGTAGAAATTGGTCCGTGGTCTATGGTGGGTCCTGATGTTGAAATTGGTGCGGGTACGGTGATTGGCCCTCATGTCATTATTAAAGGGCCGACTAAAATCGGTAAAAATAATAAAATTTTTCAGTTTTCATCAATTGGTGAAGAGTGCCAAGATAAAAAGTACGCAGATGAACCTACTCAGCTAATTATTGGTGACAATAATATTATACGTGAGGCTTGTACTTTTCATCGCGGCACAACTCAAGATCAAGGGTTAACTCAGGTCGGCAGTAATAATTTATTAATGGTGAATACCCACATCGCACACGACGTAATGTTAGGCGACAACTGTATTTTAGCCAATGATACCAATGTTGCAGGCCATGTACATATTGGTGATTTTGTTATTTTAGGTGGTGCTACTCAAGTACATCAGTTTTGCAAAATAGGTAGCCATTCAATGACAGGTGCAGGTTCTGTTGTGTTAAAAGACATTCCTGCTTATGTTATTTGTAATGGTTATCCGGTTGAGCCGCATGGCATTAATATTGAGGGTTTAAAGCGCCGCGGATTTGAAAAATCTTCAATCCAGTTACTGCGTAAAGCTTACAAAGCTTTGTACCGTCAAGCGTTAACTTTAGAGGAAGCATTAGTAGAGATTAAAGCCTTAGCTGCTGAAGACGACGCCGTTAAAGTTTTGCTTAACTCGATTGAACAAGCAACTCGTGGAATTATTCGTTAATGCGTATTGCCATTGTTGTGGGTGAAACATCTGGCGACATGCTGGGTGTTGGTTTAATTAAAGCCCTCAAAAAGCATTATCCTAATGCGACGTTTGAAGGCATTGGCGGACCCTTAATGGAAGCCGAAGGTTTTCAATCGTTTGTGGCGATGGAACGTCTTGCGGTCATGGGCTTAGTTGAAATATTAGGCCGACTGTTCGAATTATTAAACGTGCGTAAGCAACTGGTAAAGCGTTGGTTAGCAAGCCCACCCGATGTATTTATTGGTATTGATGCACCAGAATTTAATACTCAGCTCGAATATAAACTCAAACAATCGGGTATTAAGACCGTTCATTATGTTAGCCCTTCTGTCTGGGCATGGCGTTCTAAGCGGATTCATAAAATTAAAAAGTCAGTAGATTTGATGCTGACCTTGTTTCCCTTTGAAGCAAAGTTTTATCAGCAACATGATGTACCCGTTTGCTTTGTGGGCCACAACTTGGCCGATAGCATTCCGTTTAAAAGTGATACTTCTGAAGCTCGCCAATTTTTTCAGTTTAATGCTGATGAAAAAGTGGTGTGCTTGATGCCAGGCAGTCGTGGCAGTGAAGTCGACAAGTTATGCCCGGTTTTTATTCAAACAGCAGAGCAAGTATTTGCGCGCAATCCAAATGTGCGATTTATTTTACCGGCGGCTAACGATGCGCGTAAACAGCAAATTCAGCAGTTTATCGACACCTTACAGCCAGCGGTCAGTATCAGCGTTATTGATGGCCATTCGAAAACCTGTATGCAAGCAGCGGATGTTATTTTGCTGGCGTCTGGCACCGCTACTTTAGAAGGTATGTTACTGAAAAAACCGATGATTGTGAGTTATATCGTGTCGCCAATTACGGCCATGATCATGCGTCGTTTAATTAAACAAGATTTCATCTCTTTGCCCAATTTATTAGCTGGTAAAGAAGTTGTGCCAGAAATTTTGCAAGAGCAGGCTACCGCCGATAATTTAGCCAAAGCGGTGAATGAACGCCTTGAAGATGAACAACTAATACATCAGCTACAAGAGACTTTTTTAGCCATTCATCAACAGCTCAAATGCAACGCTGATGAACAGGCTGCGCAAGCGGTAGTGACCTTATTAGAGCCTAATAGCAGCGTTTTACAGGCGAGAGTTGATAAACATTAATGTCTGACTTACTTGAACAATTTAATGTATTAACCGAAGTAGAAGCCCAGCTATTAGAGCAACGTATTGTTTTTTGTGGTGTTGACGAAGCAGGTGCTGGTCCACTATGCGGTGATGTTGTTGCTGCTGCAGTTATTTTAGACCCTAATAATCCAATTGCTGCACTTAATGATTCAAAAAAACTCAGTGAAAAAAAACGCGAAGCGTTGTTTCCAGAAATAAAAGTAAAAGCGCTGAGTTATTGTATTGCTCGGGCCACGGTTGAAGAAATAGATACAATTAATATTTTGCATGCACGCATGCTGGCGATGACCCGGGCCGTTCGTGGTTTAAAAGATCATGGTTTAAAGCAGTTGCCAGAATACGCATTAGTAGATGGTAATCGTTTGCCTGAATTGGATATGCCAGGATCGGCTATTATCAAAGGTGATGCCTTGGTAGCTGCTATTAGTGCGGCCTCTATTTTAGCTAAGGTTCAGCGCGACCATGAAATGATAGCGATGGATGCGCAATACCCAGGTTATGGTTTGGCCAAGCACAAAGGATACCCAACCAAAGCGCATATTGCAGCGTTAGAGCAATTAGGTCCTTGTGAGATTTATCGAAAAACGTATGGGCCGGTTAAAAGGCTGCTCGAAGGTAAAAAGGTAACCCCGTGAAATATGATGTTGTGATAGTAGGTGCAGGCGCTGCCGGTTTAATGTGCGCTGCTGTCGCCGGACAACGTGGGCGTTCTGTGTTGGTGTTGGACCATGCTAATAAAGCGGGTAAAAAAATCCTTATGTCGGGCGGTGGCCGTTGTAATTTTACAAATTATTATGTTGAACCCGATCGTTACCTTTGTCATAACCCTCACTTTTGTAAAAGTGCATTAAGTCGTTACACGCAGTGGGATTTCATCGGTTTGGTAGATAGCTACAAAATTCCTTATCATGAAAAACAAATGGGTGAATTATTTTGTGATAATAAAGCCAGTGACATTTTGGGGATGTTATTAGAAGAATGTAAAAAAGCAGGGGTAACAATTCAGCTTAAAACCTCTGTGGATTCTGTAAAAGCGCTAAAAGTAGAATCAGTAGTAGAGGAAGAAGATAAAGCAAGTCGGAACATTGATCTCAATAGCGCTGACGATAATAGCGCTGACGATAATAATGCTTATATTAAAAATACAGGTTATAAATTAGTAACAACTAAAGAGGGTTCTTGTGCTGAGTATGTGTGCCAGTCTTTAGTGATCGCTACCGGTGGTTTATCTATTCCTACCTTGGGTGCGACAGGCTTTGGTTATCAAATTGCTGAGCAATTTAATTTAAAAACCTATGCTAAGCGTGCAGGCTTAGTGCCTTTTACTATCACCAATCAATTCAAAGAAGTATGCGTAGCACTTGCTGGTAGTTCTTGCGAAACGATTATTGAATGTAATGGACAAAGCTTTCGCGGCAATATTTTATTTACCCATAGAGGTCTTAGTGGCCCCGCAGTTTTACAAATATCATCGTATTGGCAAGCAGGTGACAGCCTTACGATTAATCTTTTACCGGATGTCGATCTAGCGCAAGCATTACGCGAAGCGCAACACGATCGACCAAAAATGTCGCTGAAAAAATTCTTAGCGCAATGGCTCACCCAAAAAATGGCAGATCAGTTAACCGATGCCCTTTTGCCCCATTCATTTAATCGCCAGCCAGCATTAACATTAGCCGCGTTAAATGCAGAGCAAATGGATCTTATTGCGCGCCAATTTAATGCATGGTCGTTAATTCCTTCTGGCACCGAAGGTTATCGCACAGCAGAGGTTACTCTGGGCGGTATTGATACCGACGAAATAAGCTCTAAAACCATGATGTCTAAGCAGCAACCAAACCTATATTTTATTGGCGAAGTACTGGATGTGACTGGGCATTTAGGAGGTTTTAATTTCCAGTGGGCTTGGGCAAGTGGTTGGGCAGCAGCTCAATACGTTTAATACGCTTTTGTACAACACTGATTTGCTTCACGAATCAACCGTGACCTGTTGGCTTGCTCAATGCTAGAATGCTTGCTTCAAAATGCACATTCTAGGTATAACTCCACATGAAATTTGTTGCGAATGTTGATTTTAACGGGGGGCAATTACGCCCGTTAAGCAATTCTGATATTGACTCTATTGTTAAACTTTACCAACACCAAACCCTAGCAGGCCAAAGCGTTGCTGCCAGCAGAGAGCATGCAGAGCGTATGATTGCTTTATCCGTTCAAATGGCAGCTACGCAACGTGGGCTGATGTGGGCAATTGAATGCGATGGTGAAATGCAAGGCATGTTAAGCCTTTATGATTGGCAACCGACATCCTTAAAAACATTAATGCGATTAGATGTGCTGGATAATTTTGCCGCGTCGTTGCAAGAAGCTGCTGTATCGGCTGCCATTGAATTTTTAGCTCGTAAATATCATTTAAGAAACTTTTCGTTTCAATGCTTACCAAATAAAGATGAACCCTTAATGGCCGTGTTAGAGCGTGTTGGCTTTACTCAGCAAGCTTGCCTTCGTGATTATCGTCGTATTAGTCAAACCGAGTATACCGATATCTTACTTTATAATCGTATCTTAGAGCCTTTTGCAGCAGGAGAAGAAGTATGAACTGGAATTTAAAAACCGATCATTACTACGTTCGCTTCGCCCATGAAAACGATATGGATTGTCTTTATAAACTGCTTAGTAATAAATCAGTGGTTAAATCAATACCCAAAAACCCGATGGTTGTAGAAGCTCAGGCGTTGGATCTAGCACGTCGAATGGTGATGCAGTTTGATGCTAAAGAAGCTGCTTTTTGGTTGGTCGAAGAAAAAGCCACAGGTAATATAATTGCCCGCATTAGTTTGCAAAAATTTAACTGGGTTAATGCCAGCGCACAACTTCAAATTGAAATTTTCGCTGAATTTAAAACTCAAGATATTTTGGCAGAATTGACTTATGCTGTAGCAACCTTAGCCTTTGAAGATCTGTCGTTACACCGAATAGAGTGGCTTGTTATGACCAGCGATTCACATACAACTGATTTGGTGCGTGGGCTAGGCTTTAACGAAGACGGTTGCTATAACAGTTATTTTGAATTTGAAGGCAGCTGGGTTGATTATCAAGTTTTCAGTTTATTAAATACCGATCTTGTTTGGCAGCAAGCAATTACTAATGACGGTTTGGCCAAAAGTCACTAAACTGATTGTATGACTCAAATAATTATAAAGTGAGCTAGTAAATATGGCTTTGACATCTCAGCAAAAAGTTTCTTCGCCGTTACAAGATTCGCAGGCCCTTGCGCAGGATTTTAATTGTCCTGAATGTGGTCTTGAAAGTCCTTGGACTTCGGAGTTACTTTCTTTGCGTGAGCAAGTCATAAAAGACCCATTAACAGGATTATTTAATCTCCGCCATTTTCACTCTGCTTTAGATGCTGAATTAGAAAGAACCACTCGAACCGGCATTCCAACCAGTTTAATGATGATTGATTTAGATCACTTTAAACAAGTGAATGATCAATGGGGCCATGAAGTTGGTAATCAGGTATTACAACTCACCGCTAAGCTTATTCAGCAAGAAACACGTCAACTTGATATTCAATGTCGTTATGGTGGCGAAGAGTTTGTGGTTATTTTACCCTCAACCAATGTCTACTTGGCCAGCCAAGTAGCCGAACGTTTGCGCCAACGCATAGAAAGTAGCGATGTTGAGGTCGTAAACGACGTATTAAAAGTGACGGCTAGTATTGGTTTAGCAGTGCGCTTACCGCACGAGCAAGGTTCACCTTCTAAATTGATTAAAGCGGCAGATCAATGTCTGTATCAAGCGAAAGAATCAGGTCGTAATCAAGTACACTTTGTCGGGGTTGCTGCGGATGATGCGTTAGCGGTGAGCCATGATGAAAAGGCCGCTCTAATGGGCATGTTTTCTGATCTAGATGACGATGACGATACGGATTTCTACAGTGAGCTCGAATAGTATTCACAGCAAATTAATAGAAGATTAAAACTGCCTTTATAAAAACCAAAAAACCTCTTACTGCTTGCAAGCAATAAGAGGTTTTGTGTTTCAGTCGCTATTGGATAAGCGACATCCGTTAATAGGTTAAATTTTAACAGGTGAATTTTTTTATATATCACCTAATAAGGCAGAATTACGACCAGGGTGTAAGCTAATGAATGGCTCGCTAGCAGTGTTTTCTGTGTAACTGTGACGCAGTCTGAACGCAGAGTCTAAGCGTCGCGTACACAGAGTTAAGCGCACGGTTAACCAGCGATAATCACTCTTAGTTTCGGCATGTATCACTACCGATGCATCGTTATCAATAATAGCCTGACAAATAGGCACTAAGTTTTGTCTAATTGCGCGATCTCGATTTGAAATCATGTCGTTGGGCAATGGGAAAGTTGCAATCGGCTCTGACGTTTCTTCGCCTTGACCAATCGGGCTAACATCACCTATTTGAATGGGGGTTGATATGCGCTCAGCTCGAGCAACCGGTGCTGGCTTAGCTTGCTCACGTTGTGCAGCAGCGCGATCTTTATTTTCTTGCGCTTCTTTTTGCGCAGCCAGTGCTAACAAGCGGGCTTTTTCAGTTTCAGCAGAAGCCAGTTGTTTGGCTAGCTGTTTTTCTAATTGCTGTTGCTTGGCCTCATTTTTGGCCGTTAATTCCTTTTGCTTCTGTATTTTTTCATTATCGATACGACGCTGACGCTCGGCGGCTTGTTTTGCTTTTTTATCAGCGGCGGCTTGTTTTACTGCTGCTGCTTTAGCTGCTTTATCCGCTTTTTGTTTTCTTACACGTTCAGCATCAATGCGTTTACGTTCAGCCGCTGCTGCATCGGCAAGTGCTTTTTGTTTTTTCAAATCTTCAGCACTGGGGCCTTGTGAAACGGCTTTGCGGCTGTTTGATTTACCTTTGCTTAACGTGTCATTTTTTTCTTGCGTCTCTTCAAGGCCAGGAGTCAATGAAGCTACTTTCCAGGCCATGTCTAAATAGCCTTGGGCTTGGCTGAAGTCTTTATTATCGATGGCTTTATTAGCCAAAGCCACGTAGGATTCGCCAAACTTAAAAATGAGTGGTGTAATGCGAAAATCGAAGGGTGCTTGAGCTCTAAAGGCGTTAATCCCTTCAAGTGCATTATTACCCGCAGGTTTTGCTAATCTTTGATTGCTAATGTCGGCTTCGATTTTACTAAGTAATTGATCCAAGTCTTGTGTTGCAGCGTGAATGTTCATACTAAGAGCAAGGGCTGCGGCGATAAATATGTGCTTCATGATAGCTAAAAGTGCCTGCTTGTTATTGTAAAATGGACTTTAGAGTTAGCCTAAGATGAAAAGATTAGCGCTTAATGTCAAGTTAAAGTACGAGAAAAGAGGTAAAAAGTATGATGCGTTGGGGTTCAATTATCTTTTCGTTACCGGCAATTCTGCTGCTAAGTCTTTATGGCTGGGAGCTTTCGACGGTAAATGACTGTATTGACCAAGGGTTAAGTTACAGTTTTGCACAAGAAGCTTGTATAGATGAAAAGCAGGATGTGAGTTCACCTTTTTATGCTCGTCACACATATTTAGTTAATAGCATGTTGCTGTTATCGGTATTTGGTTCAATCATGATGACAGCGGCAATGATTCAACGCGGCATGGTGCGTAATCAATAACAAGAACTTGGCTGCAATCTTTATATTAAGTGCTGCTTTATAAACAGCACTTTTTAAATTTTTTACCGCTGCCGCAAGGGCATTCGTCGTTGCGGCTTGGTTTTAGTGCTTGTGGTTGATAATCGCCACTGTGATAAAACCAATGACCGTTATCGAACACAAACTCAGATTTTTCTTCCAGCAAGTGCCATTGTTTTTGCTCTAGGTAATAGGCTTTGAAATGCACACTGCCTTGTTTTGCATCGTTGTTAGCACTGAGTATTTGCAAACGTTTCCATTCTGTCCCTTGTTCTAGCTGCAGTTGTTCAGGCCGAGTATCTGGGTGCCAGCTAGTTTTTAAATAATCACCTAGCTGCAAAGCAAACGCACTGAAGCGTGAACGCATTAACGCTTCGGCACTGTTTGCTGCAACGTCCTGATGTAAGGGCTCGCAGCAATCAGCATAAGTTTTGTTGGAGCCACAAGGGCATGGCTTTGGGATATTATTATTCATTGTCACGTTTTTAATTAGACGTTAATTGGCTTGCTGTACGCTTTTCATCAAATTACCAATGGCGATCATCAAAGCTTCGCTGCGTTTTTCACTGCGGAAGGCTTGCAGAATATGCTCGCGTTTATTTGGTAATGGCATCAGATCTGCGACCAGAGCATTAAATGCTGGCTGGCCTTGGTCGTTAGTTGCCAGTACATTTAAGAAAGCAAGTAACAACTCACCTTGTAAGTCCTGCCAGCAGCGACTTGCGATTGAGGCGAGTACTTCAATGCTGGTCGCCTTAGGATGCAATAAAATGACTTCGATTAAAATCTGACGTTGTTCAATGTTTTGGCTATGAGATAAAGCGCGCACAAAAGCAGCCAAATCAGCCGCTTCAGCGCCGTCTTTAATAACCCTTGCAAGGCGGTCGTTAATCGCCACAGATAGTTCAAAATCAGGTTCTATGTTTTCTAAGAAACCTAATAAAGTATTCAGTGGCATTGTTGGCATGTTGGCAATGCCCTGTGCAACAAGCTTGGCATTTTTGTCTTTATCGATACTAACAACAACTTCGGCAATACCTTGTAAGCCAAGTTGTTGCCAATTTTCCCAACCCATATCACCACTTAAATAGGCACGAGTGGTGGCATAAAAATCGGTATGGCTTTGGCCTAAGGTAGCTAATGCCAAAGAATGGAAGTAAGCCATACGGTTTTGATCTGGCTTATAATAACAAGGCGCTTCGCCGTGTTCTTTATCAGGGTACTGTAAACATCTTAACCAGTGATTTAAAAAAGCATCACGGTCGCCCGGTTGAATGAAGTTTTGCTCGTCTAATGGTAGTTTTAAAAACCAAATATTATGATTGCCTGCTTTTTTTGGGTTCCAGGTTAAAATACCGATCCAAGCGTGTTGTAAATAAGGCGATGGATAAGGTTTTTTTAGGTCTTCGATGTCAGCAAAATCAGCTTTTGAGATCTTTTGAATGCGGCGACCTAGATCAAAGATACGCATTTGTGCGCCGGTTTCTTCAACGAATTTACTGATACTCACAAGCGAACCCCAAAGTGGTTATAAACAGGATTAAAATATTTGGCGCTATTCTAGCGGATTGGCTCTAGGGTATCGAGGGTTGAATTTTTTATATCCAGTGATATATCGTACAATAGCAATATCCAAAATGGCCTTAAAGAATATGACACAGCATCGGCAAGTTGAATTAGCTTTGCAGTCTTTACAGCAAGCGTTAATAGAGGCGGATTATTGGTCTTCAGATACGATAAGTGCAGAGGCGTTAGCCAGCCAGCAACCTTTTTGTTTGGATACTATGAATTTTAGCCAGTGGCTGCAGTTTGTATTTATTCCTAATATGCAGGCGTTAATAAAGACACAGCAAGCGCTACCTTGTTTCATTAAAAACCAAGGTTTAGAGCCAATGGCGAGCGAGTTTTATACAAAACCAGATGCAACTCATCGGGCAATACGGGTTGTGATTCGCCAGCTGGACGATTTATTACAGGGCAGTTAATGCAGGGCAGTAAAACAAGGTGCTTGATTGATAGTACTTAATTCAGATAATTTAACACAGGATTTAAACATGGCATTTATATTAGCAGCACTTGGTGGCGTTGTTTTGGGTGGCGGTCTGGCCGCTTGGATTCTTTCCAGTCGCTGGAAGCAGCAAGTAGCAGAGGTGAAAGAAGCCTTGAATGATTTGGCAGATAAGCATCAACAAGAGCAGCAACAGAACAAAGATCTTAAACAAGATTTAGCTGATACCCGTTATCAATTAGGTGAAGCGAAAAAAGATCTAGCGGCTCGCTCTTAATCATTTATTCTTATTCTTTTTTATACTATTGATTTTTATTAGCTATCTCTTTTTGTTAGCTACCTCTTTGTGCTAGCTATAACTTTTTGCTAGCTATAACTTTTGTTACCTACCTTGCACGGACCCGTTAGCATTAGTGAATAACGAAGATAAAAAAACCGCTGCAGATTATTCTGCAGCGGTTTTCGTTTTCTACTGTAAGCATTACGCTTAGTACCGAAGAATTACTTCGCTAAATAAGCTGTTAGCTCTTCGCTGCCACCAATGTATTCACCATTGATAAATACTTGTGGTGCTGTTTCTTTACCAGAAACTGCACGTAACGAAGTGATGCTCGCATCTTTACCCAATACGATCTCTTCAAACGTTAAGCCAGCACCGCCTAAGTCTTCTTTCGCCTTAATGCAGAATGGGCAACCAGGCTTACTGATGACACAAATAGATACCGGTCTTTTAGCATCAGCGTTAATGTAGTTCAGCATTGTATCAGCGTCAGATACTTCAAAGGGGTCGCCTGGCTTTTGTGGTTCGATGAACATTTGGTCGATCACGCCATCTTTAACCAGCATGCTGTAGCGCCAGCTGCGTTTGCCAAAACCGATGTCAGACTTATCTACCAACATGCCCATGCCTTCAGTAAATTCGCCAGTACCGTCAGGAATTACACGGATATTGCCCGCTTCTTGATCGGCTAACCAAGCATTCATCACAAAGGTATCGTTAACACTGATACATACGATTTCATCAACGCCGTTTTCTTTGAAAACACCGGCTAGCTCGTTGTAACGTGGTAAATGAGTAGAAGAACAGGTTGGAGTAAAAGCGCCTGGTAAAGAAAATACCGCAACGGTTTTGCCTTTAAAAACGTCGTCAGTTGTTACGTTTACCCATTCGTCTCCTTGGCGAGTTGGCCAAGTAACTTGTGGAACGTTTAAACCAGTGCGGTCTGTAAGTGTTGTCATTTTCTTGCCTCTTGTTGGGTGTATAAATTGGGTGGATAAAATTGAAATTTAGGTTTCAAAAATCTTCTCTATTTAACTAGACTCAGTATGGACAATAAAAGCATTTAGGTAAAATGAATTGATGTAATAACTTAATTAGTTTTTAGCTATCGATAGTTATTTATCGATAGCTAGTATAAATATTGGCTGGTTACCGATAACTCTTTGTAAAGAATTTGAATTTTCCGTTTTCCTTGAGCAAGGTTTGCTGTCTGTGGGCCACTTAAATAAAGATGTTTAAGAGCAAACAAAGGCTGATAAAGATACTCTTTGCACATCTCTCGCCAAGGCTTGGGTTTTAAAGCGTCTGTCGTTGTCTCTGATAAGGTGGTGTAAACTCGTTTCAGCCAACTTTCTTGAATAACATACAACTTCAATAAGCCTGCTTGATTAGCCATCTCCAGCCCAATATCTATGTACTCGTTGAGTTGTGCTTCTTGACTCGTTAATTTTTGTAGAGTGCTCGAGTTGTGTTTAATTGCGTCTTCTAATTGTTGAAAGCGATTTATTTGCTCGTTGCCAATTAAGGTTGCTTTATTTATTGCGACAGTCGCAGTATTGCAAGTGTTCATGCATAGTCCTTTAATAACGATAGTAGTAACAATGGTTTTGCTGTTGATTAAAGTTAATGATAATCATTATTATTTGCAAGTAGTCTAGCTCAATAAATGAGATTAATTCTCATTTATTGAGCTAGATCATGAAATCTGCAGTGTTAACAAGCTATAGAGGGTTGTGAATACAGGTACAAAGTTGGATGAATATTAAGTGATAGCTTAATATTCGAGAGGCTTATAACACAGCATGTGGACATAGCGAGCAAGATCTTTGTAAGGCGCTTGGTAGCCAAATTCAGATTCACTGGCGGCAATTGCTTCTAGGCCAGCACGGTCGCGAATTTTTTGATGCATGTGGTCATAGATAAAACGAATGCCGCGCCATGATTTAACCTCTAAGCCCAAGTCGATAAGCTGATCATGCACCCACTGCGGCTCTAACGGTTGTTGAGGCGCAATGCCTTCTTTTGCCATACGCTCGGTGCTGGTGGCAGGGGCGTGCAGTTTGCCGTTCATAAGACCACGCCAGGTTCTGCCATGTACGTTATAGAACATAACGGATAGCCAGCCACCGGGTTTGACCTGCTGATAGAGTATTTGTAATGCTTCTGCAGGATCAACCAGCCATTCTAAAACTGCGTGATTCATCACCAAGTCAAATTGTTGATTGAGCTGCTGAGGAATATCTTGGATGCCACAATGAGTGAGGTTGACGTGCGACTCTAAGCCTTGTTCATTAAAGAGAGCTTTGGCTCCTTCGAGCATATCCTTGGATATATCACACAGTTCTATCTGATGGCCTTTCGCGGCGAGCTCTAAACTGAATTGCCCCATACCGCCGCCGGCGTCTAATATAGAGAGTTTTTCTTTTTCTCCAATTTCAAATTTAGCAAAGTCTTGTCTCAGAGCATATAAGCGCAACATGCCTTTCGGTGTGCCATAAATGTTATTCTTAAAGCGTTTAGTTAAATCATCAAAGTTACGATCGCTAGGGTTGGTCATTTGGCGCTCAATTCAACTAATTATCACTATAAACTCACTGCAGCTATAATTAGAAGGTTAGGGAAATATTAGAAAGTCTATTGTAAATATACAGTGCCTTAACTGCACGGCATAATAGGCGATGCATTAGTTAAACGTTAATTTATTAAAACGTTTTATTAAATTAATAATGAACAGAGTACACAGTTAATGATGGTTGATAACCCAGTAAATTTTTTTTCGACAACGCAATTAGCCAAAAAACTGAATCGTGATGCTAAGGATGTTTTTTCTTTATTATCTGAGCGCGGCTGGATTAGACGTGAGGGAAAAGTATGGCGATTATCAACCAAAGGTGAGTTTGAAGGTGGACGCTATACCCAGCATGAAAAATTTGGTGAATACATAGTATGGCCAGAAGGTATAGAAGATCATCGTTTATTTAAAAGTGAGACGTTCACATTCTTAACTGCTTCACAGTTAGGCAGACCTCATAAAATTGCCCCTAAACGAATGAATTTAATATTGTCTGAATTGGGTTGGATCGAACGATTTCATCATGGTTGGAAATTAACCGCTTTAGGCCAGGCGGTTGGTGGTCAGCAAGTTGAGCACGAAACGACGGGCATGCCGTTTGCGCAGTGGCCAGAGCAAGTTCGTCACAATCTGCAATATAGGGCAACACTGGAAAAGTTGGCGTTGCATAATGAGCACTTATCCAAAGAAGCTGACTTCTTTATTGCTGATGGACGCTTGTGTGGCTGTTTAGACGGGCATCAGGTTGAATCAGCTGCGTTGGCCGAGATTGATAATTGGTTATATATTTCTGGAATCAATCATGCGTATCGTCGAGAGATACCAACTGAGTTGGATCACGGCACAGAAAGGATTAAAGAGAGCATTAGCTGTGATTTTTACCTCCCGAACGGCCACGTATATATAGAATACTGGGGGCAAGAAAAAAGTGCGGCAGATATTCAGCGTAAGCTGGCACGCAAAGAGATTTATCATGCGGCTAAGTTAAAACTTATCGAGCTTAATGAAAGTGATCTTGATCAGTTGGATGAAGTATTGCCAAAACTTCTGCTTCAACATGATGTGGATGTTTATTAAGGATGAGTAAATAAACAATGGCAACGGTTGGCTCACATTATATAAAGACAGCAATCGGTGGCGCTAGAGCGAAAGGCATTGATACGCGTGCGCTATTAAGAAAAGCGCGTATCTCTGATAAGCAGATGAATGACCCCAACGCTCGAGTTCATGTGGATTTAGTTGCTAAATTGTATTCGTCTATCGCAGAAGAACTGAATGACGAATTTATGGGTTTCACTGAAAAGTCTTTAAAGGTTGGTACGTTTGCCTTAATGGCTGATTGGGTAAGTTATTCCTCAAATTTAGAGGAGTTGTTGCAAAAAGGTATTCGTTTTTATAATCAGATTACCGATGAAGTACAAATCTCTCTTGAGACTGAAGATGATCACGTTTATTTCACGACAGTTTTTCGCCGACCTGAATTAGATTTTGAGCATTTCTATATAGAATACTGGCATGTGATTTGGCATCGTTTTGCTAGCTGGTATATAGGCAAGCCGATAAAGCTATTAGGTTCTTACATCAACTATAAGCCATTAGATAAAGCAGAATATGATTTATTGTTTCGCTGTCCTACCTATTTAAAAAGTAAATATAACCGCTTAGTCTTTCATCGCAATTATTTGCATGAGCCTCTTATAAAGAGTCAGCGGGAGTTGCAGGTTTTTTTAAGGCGCGCACCGATCGATTTACTTACCATTCCCGGTGAAGACAGCAGTTTAAGCGCACACATTTATCAGTTACTCGAACCTAAGCTTAATAGAGGTGCTGTTGTACCAGGGTCGGTCGAGTTATCAAAAGAACTGTTGATGAGTGAGCAAACACTGCGAAGAAAGTTAACGGCCGAAGGTACAAGCTATCAACAGATTAAAGACAATCTACGTAATGACTTAGCCAATAGACTATTGCGTGATAGAAGCATCACCATTGCAGATATTGGCAAGCGATTAGGGTTTAGCGAACCGCGAGCGTTTACTCGTGCCTATAAGCAGTGGATGGACATGACGCCGCGTGAATATCGCGCTCAGCGATTGGGGCGTTCTGGTAAGTAAGTTATGTTGGTGGCTTAAGCGTGATTAGCTAACGCTCCCGATGGGGATTGAATTTTAGGAGGGGCACTAAAAGAGCACTTCTGTACGTTTGGTTTTTTAACCGTGATTAGCTTGCGCTCCCGATGGTGATTGAATTTTAGGCGGGACGCTGCAAGTACATCCCTGTAAGCTCAGCGATTGCATCCCTGCAATCGATGCCCTTAAAAATTAATCCCCATCGATCACCGCTAATCACTCACTGATTTCTAAACTCAAAATAAACCTTTTGTTAAAGTTGCCTTCTCTTTCTCTTTCTCTTTTCTGGCTCAATTTAGAATCTGCATAGATTTCTGGGTGCTGTGTTCGGTGGTTCGCTCAAGCCCATCTCCCGCAGGGAAGCGGGGGTTGAGCCTACAGGGAGAGCGAAGCGGCGTATTCACGGCGTGGCGAAGAGAGAAATACCGAATTCAGCACATGCAAGGTGCCTATCTTGTACGAGCTGATCAAAAATCATTCAAAAAAGCGTATTCTCAAACTATTTACCGGCTTTTTAAACTATTTCCCAAAAAGCGGTTGACGATGCTGTGGATAAGCGTATTATTCGCCGCCTGCTCAGACAGAACGACCTTCGGGAAGTGCTGAATGAACCAAGAAAAGAGTTTTGTAAGTAGTTGTTTTTAAAAGGTTTTTTTAAATCTTTATTAAAGTAAAGGCTTGACTCTCCGGCTGAAGTCTTTAAGATACGCAGCCTGCTTAGAGAGAAGCTTAGAGCTTGATTAAGAGTCAGTTTGAAGTCACTTTAAGCATCGAAGATAAGGTGTTGTTTTGTTTAAGCTTTCTCTGAAAGTTAAATGAAAATAACACTTGACTTCAAAACCGCACACACTATAATGTGCGCCCACTTCGAGCAAAGTATTGCTGCTTAACTCAAGTCGGAAACGTTCTTTAACAACATATTCAGATAATTCGTGTGGGTGCTTACCT
>OJEO01000219.1_pt1 | contig 25753 bp, 23 predicted proteins | sample 1593621 | NCBI WGS metagenome assembly OJEO01 (sample SAMN05416875, study PRJEB24817) | seawater metagenome | isolation source: Sea water | place: Canada:Atlantic | collected 2013-11
ACGAGATGTAGAGAGGTCTCGTGGGCTCGGAGATGTGTATAAGAGACAGTATTTATATAGTACATTATTCGTACTTAAATCAGATTAAAGCAGTATCAAAGAGTGAGCACAAGGATACAGAGTCGGAAATCAGCTAGGCCAGCCACTTTGGCTTTAAATACTCATTTTCATCAAACCAATCAAGAACTCTCAATGAATTGGTATAACCAGCAGAGGAAATTAACGCTAAAGCGCGTTTAACTCCATAAAGCCTTTTTTAAGCTCATTCAACATCGTAGATATTTCAAAGTTTGAGAACTCTAGTTCCAAGGATTTAACATCCAAACTGCTAAGTTTAAGCAAAGGTCGCTTATCTTCAGTATCTTCAACATTCGATTTTTGCAGAATGGGGATGAACCCCTGCTTTTTATCGATATTGTTCAGAATTTGATTCAGAGTGCTTGAAAAGGCAGAGGTACTTGTAGGCTTTCCTGATTTTTTCTGCAGGAAGGTTAACCCTTCTTTTCCGGATGCGAACAAGTGTATAGAAGTATTTCTAACAGCTTCGGCAGGAATACGGCTAAATGTCTTGGTATAGTCTTCAGTATTTGGGTGAAAAACAACACGATCAACAGAAGTAAATTGGCATTTTCCTTCCGAGTATATTTGCTGAGCTCCTGATGAGTAGGTAGGAATGTATTTACACAGGGTTTTTATTAATATTTGGCCCGCTCTTTTATTCGAAACGTTGTGCAAATTCCAGAATAAATCGCTCTTAATGTTGCTAAGTTCTAGCTGTGGCATGGGTACGGACCAAAAGTTTGTGTTTAATGATTGTATAAATTTATCGTGATAGCGCCTGTAGATCAATACCTAGCAGCACTAGTTTACGAAGTTTAACAGTCCTACTCGGAAGTGTTTTGGTGGGTAAACCTTCAATAAAATAAGCCGCATAATGCGCGGCTTATTCAACTGTTAAAATGAAGCGATTAGTTACTACCGAAACCAAATTGCTGAGCAGAATTACCATCAGCTTTGTACAGCTGAAGGTTTGCACCATTGTCAGTGCTGCCATACAGAATATCCAATGCTAGCGAATGGTTTTTGCGCGGACGAATAGTATCGCCAACCACATCCCACTGCAGGTTAGGATGGTTCTCACAAGCCCAGATACCGACGTTAGTGAAATCTTCGTTACCATTAGTGCTATCTAAGCAGAAGTTAGGGTTATGCTTGCTGCGAATTAAACCCGTGCCTGGCTCATGGAACCACTTCTGCCAATCAGCGCCGTGGCAATCCCACAAGTAAGCATTGGCTCCGTTACTAAAATCACTCGGTGCAACATCAATGCACTTACCCAGCACTTTCAGTTCACGGTATTCTGAAGGCAACTTAACACCATAAAGCGTCATATCATCCCAAGCAGGACCACAATCAAACTTAGCATTACGCTCACCATCACTATTGGCATCTCCACCAGCCCACTGTAAACCACAGTTATTATCTGAGGTAATACGAACACGTTCAGTAGAACCATTTGCATAACTGGTAATCGTTAGAGAATCTGCACTGCCTGAACAATCAAACTTAGCATTACGCTCACCGCCCGACCCATTTGAAGAGAGTGATCCGTCCCACTCAAGACCACAAGTATATCCACCAGCGCGCGTTTTAATCACACCGTGAATGCTTACACTACCGTCACTATTCGTTATAGGTGCACTATCGGCGGAAAAGAACATAGGATCGCCTTTCGCCATGCAATCAAACTTGTCATTACGCTCACCAGTACCCTCATCACCACCCTGCCATTGCAGCTCGCAATTATTATGCGTCGCTTTCATAAAGAATTCATACGTCAGGCCAGATTTCAGCGACTTTAAAGAAACCGTACCATCACCATAATCAATCTCGTGCTTAGAGGTTTTCCAAACACCCTCTTCTATTAAATCACTGTAGTCCAACCAAGCATAGGCCGCATTATTAGCTGTTTTTGCAGCTTTTAAAATTTCATTTTGCTGGCTATTAGTGGGAACCGCAAACTGCCATTGGCTGCCTAAAGCCTGACATGCCGATTGGCCAGCCTCAGTTGAATGACCACCCGTTTGCTGAGAAATAGCCCACTGCTTGCCACCTTCTGTTTTACAAGCGTAAGGATGCGTTGCACCACAAGCCCATGTTCTGGTCTAATTCAAATGGACACTTCGATGAGAGACAATAGGCTCAGTCTAGTTTGAGGTGAAAAATGAATCAGAAGCGTAAATATAAAACCTACTCGAAAGAGTTCAAAGAAGAGGCTGTGTCCTTGGTGACAGATCAAGGCTATAGCGTTGCCGAAGCAGCTGAAGCGGTTGGGGTAAATCCTAACCAAATATATAACTGGAAGAAGCAGCAAGAAGAGCAGGCTAATGGCAGTATGTTGAACGACAATGAGCGTACAGAACTGTTAAAACTCCGTGCTGAAAACAAGCGATTAAAGATGGAGAAAGACATCTTAAAAAAGGCATCGGCCTTCTTCGCCAGGGAAATGAAATAGGTTTTAAATTTATTCATTCCAAAGTGCAAGAAGGCTACCCAGTGAGTTTATGCTGCAAGGCATTGGGGCTGAGTCGCTCAGGCTATTACGCTTGGGAGCAACGTCCTTCCAAGCTTATTAGCGCAGATACACTGAGGCTTTATCGCAAGGCGAAACAGCTTTTTGCAGAAAGTCGTAACAGTCTTGGCAGCCGTGGGCTCATGAAAGCACTGCTCCAACAGGGGTTCGTTGTCGGTCGTCATAAAACGCGAACTATCATGCGTAAGCTAGGCCTGGTGGTACGCCAGCGCGTGGCTTACAAAGTAACGACTAAGCGTGATGAGCGCCACTTGGCGGCACCTAATCTAGTTAATATGAACTTTAACCCAGCCCAAGCTAATCAAGTATGGGCAGGTGATATTACCTATTTAAGAACTGGGCAAGGTTGGATGTATTTAAGCGTTGTTATGGATTTGTATTCTCGCCGAATCGTTGGCTGGTCTATTAACAAACGTATGACAACTGATCTTGTGTTGCAGTCGGTTAAGCAAGCCTATTGGCTTAGAAAGCATCCAAAAGGTGTTGTTTTCCATAGTGACCGTGGCTCCCAGTACACCAGTAAAAAGTTAAAAAGCTCGCTAACTAAGCTAGGTATAAAACAGTCGATGGGTGATGCTGGGGCTTGCTGGGATAATGCCGTTGTTGAACGCTTTTTTGGAAGCTTAAAACACGACTGGATACTCAAAGCTCAACACGCAACTTACGAGTGTATGGCAGCCGATGTAGCTGCTTATATGAAGTATTACAACCTAAAAAGACTGCATACGTCTAATGGTGATATGACTCCGGTTGAGTATGAAAATTATCAATTAAACGTGTCCACTTGGGCTTGACCAGTACATAGTTAGCACCACCAATTATTAGCAAAAATTAAGAGCAAAAATTAAGAGCAAAAATTAATAGCAAAAATTAATAGAGCAATAGGCTAAATATTACTTAGCGACAACTTCGTTTGATGAAATTAAACAATGGAAGTTCCCATAACCTGACTCACTTTAAAATACATCAGGTCATGGGCTTCAAACTGAGCAGTTTTACTCGGTACGAGTAATCGTTAATACGGCGGCAGGTGAATCGAAACCGTGAGTACTATTAAGTACTGACTCACTGTAACCGTGATCTTTTCCAACAATGCCTGGATGCCTTGCAACATAATCCACATCGTCTCGTGCCATATTAAACCCTTCTCCACCATCAGCAGGACCTGGGATAGTTCCCTCTAGCTCGCTATTGCCTTCGGTGCCTGCATCATAAATAGGCAAGGAGTACTTTGCACTTTCTCCAACGGCTAAGCCCGATAAGTCCACACCCGTTTTACCGATGAAAGCATCATTGGTATTCACCAGCATACTAATAAGGGTCAGTTTCATATCAGAACGAACATCTGTCCCTACCGTAAGCATACCGCCCGCCCCAGGACCAATAACGCCTGCCCCAGACACTGCACTGTATACACTCGAAGATTGTCCATTTAGCAAAGCAGTATTATCACCACCTTCTGCCAATATCTCTAGGTTCTCTGACGCTGGCGTCCCAATTATCCACGCACGGTAGTCACTGCTATGAAGCTGAACTGATAGAGGTGATAGTGGCTGGTTGCTTGTTAAGTTAGTCACGGTAATATTATACGACGCAGACTCAGTATCGTTACTAACATCAGAACTACTATTACTGGTTCCGCCACACGCACTCAGCAAGCTGGCACTAAAGATAGCAAATGCCAGAGAACCCGCTTTTCGGTTTAAATATTTCATATTCAAAGCTCCTATTTAACGGTCACAACCACTTTAGCTACAGGGTTCAACCAACGATGAATGCGACTATCAACATCACTAATACCTGCCGTTAAACTGGTATCGCCTGTATTACCACGGTGAATATGAACAGTTTGATTAGCTTCCATATCCGTTACTCCGCTTGCACCCGTCCCTGCGTCCATGCCCGGAGCTGCTGGAATACCATCGTCTGCGCCGCCATTAACGGTATCAATGATTTCATCATTTACTTCCGTACCAGCATCGTAGCCATTCAAATAAATAGTATATGTACCTACTTCCGCTGGAATTTCCCAACCATCAAGACCAATAAAGCCATCGTTGGTTGGCAGCATCATGGCTACGATTGATAAGTGAGTATTAGCCCCGGTATCAATCGCGGTAACTGGCGAGCTAGCAGAAGGAGCCAATAGGCCCGCTGCAATATTATTAGTATTCACAACCGAATCAGCACTGGCTTCGATTAATGGGGCTGTATTACCACCTTCTGCCATTGTCTTTAGTGCAGCTGTCGCAGCTTGGCCGGCCGTAAACAAGTGAGTATCACTATCATGTGCACTGACTAAAACAGGTGTAAAAGTCATACCGTGAGTAAGGTTAGTTACTTCAACATCGATTGACTGAGAGAATGCCATGGCACTTGCAAGACTTAGGGGTAAAACTGAAAGTAAGAATTTGGTTTTCATGATCTGTCCTTTATTAGATTCTTGTTGGAACCCTTACAAGACTAAACACTATAATTAACAAAAATTTCACGAAGTTCTAACAAAACTATCACGAGATGTCATAATTTCATAAAATTCAAAACCAAAAAAGCCGCATTAGAATTGCTTCTAAGGCGGCTTTTATGAACACTTGATTTGCGTTAGTCGAAACTAACGCTTAATCAGATCTAGTATTAACCAGATCTAACATTAACCAAAGTCATCTAACATGATGTTCTCAGGTTCTACGCCCATTGCTTCAAGCATAGAAATCACTGATTTGTTCATGATAGGTGGTCCACACATGTAGAACTCACAATCTTCAGGGGCTGGATGATCTTTCAAGTACTCTTCCAACAATACGTTGTGGATGAAACCTGTTAAACCTTCCCAGTTATCTTCTGGTTGTGGATCAGACATGGCTACGTGCCATTGGAAGTTCGGGAACTCCGCGGCTAGGCCGTCATAATCTTCTTTGTAGAATAACTCTTTCAAAGAACGAGCACCGTACCAGAAGCTGATCTTACGATCTGACTTCAAGCGCTTAAGCTGATCAAAGATGTGCGAACGCATTGGGGCCATACCAGCACCACCACCAACGAATACCATCTCTGCATCGGTTTCTTTAGCGAAGAATTCACCAAATGGACCGTATACCATCACCTTGTCGCCTGGCTTCAAGTTGAATACGTAAGAAGACATGATACCTGGGTTAATACCGGTCGTGCCTGGAGGTGGCGTTGCAATACGAATATTGAACTTCACAACACCCTGCTCTTCTGGGTAGTTCGCCATAGAGTAAGCACGAATCGTATCTTCAGTATTGATGCACTTATGCTCAAAGAACTTAAAGTGTTCCCAATCACCACGATATTGTTCTTCAATATCGAATTCAGAGAAATTAATCTCGAACGGAGGACACTCAAGCTGAACATAACCACCGGCGCGGAAGTCAACAATTTCACCTTCAGGCAAACGCAAAGTCAGCTCTTTAATGAAGGTTGCTACGTTAGGATTCGATTCAACAATCGTTTCCCACTTCTTAACACCGAATACTTCTTCAGGAACTTCTACTACCATGTCCTGTTTAACAGGAACCTGGCAGGACAAGCGCCAGCCTTCACGGGCCTCGCCTTTAGTGAAGTGTGATTCTTCAGTTGGCAGCATAGAGCCACCACCATCAGTCACTTTACACTTACACTGAGCGCAAGTACCACCACCACCGCATGCAGATGATAGAAATACTTCGTTAGCCGCAAGTGTTTGTAACAACTTACCGCCCGCTTCGGTTTCAACAGTTTTTTCACCGTTGATAACAATTTTTACATTGCCTGAGCTAACTAATTTAGCTCGGGCGCTTAAGATGACTGCCACCAAAGAAAGTACGATGACAGTAAACATCACAACGCCGAGGATGATCTCTTTATCCACTGTAACTACTCCTTATAGTGACACGCCAGAGAACGACATAAAGCCAAGAGACATCAAACCAACTGTGAAGAAGGTAATGCCCAAGCCTTGAAGTCCTGCTGGAACGTCGCTGTATTTCATTTTTTCACGAATACCTGCAAGTGCAGTAATCGCTAATGCCCAACCTACACCCGCACCAATACCGTAAACGGTTGATTCTGCGAAATTGTAATCACGCTCTACCATGAACAAAGATGCACCCATGATGGCACAGTTCACGGTAATCAAAGGTAGGAATACACCCAAAGCGTTATAAAGAGCAGGTACATACTTATCTAGGAACATTTCCAAGATTTGTACGATGGCTGCAATTACACCAATGTAGGTTAATAGACCCAAAAAGCTCAAATCAACCGATGCGTATTCAGCACCCATCCAAGCCCAAGCACCTTCTTTCAAAACGTAAGTATAAATCAGGTTGTTAATTGGCACGGTGATCGCAAGTACTACAACAACTGCAACACCAAGGCCAATAGCCGTTTGAATTTTCTTAGAGATGGCCAAAAAGGTACACATACCTAAGAAAAACGCTAATGCCATGTTCTCTACGAATACGGCTTTAATGAACAAACTAATATAATGTTCCATTAGTGCTGCTCCGAGTTAACTGTATTAGGCAAGATTTTGAAATCTGGCTGCTCAACTTGTTCAGTCTTCCAGGTACGAAGTGCCCAGATGAACAAACCAATAATAAAGAAAGCACTCGGTGGCAATAACAACAGACCGTTTGACTGATACCAACCACCATTAGTGATTAATGGTAAAATTTCAAAACCAAACAAGTTACCTGCACCAAACAACTCACGAACTGTAGCAACCACAATCAATACAACTGAGTAGCCAAGGCCGTTACCGATACCATCGAAGAAGCTCATCACTGGGCCGTTCTTCATAGCGTACGCTTCTGCGCGCCCCATAACGATACAGTTAGTAATAATCAAACCCACGAAAACCGAGAGCTGCTTACTGATTTCATAAGCATACGCTTTCAAAATTTGGTCAACCACGATTACCAAAGACGCAATAATGATCATCTGCACGATGATTCGAATGCTGTTTGGAATGTGATTACGAATTAACGCAATACCAAAGTTAGAACAAGCCGTAACGGCGGTTAATGCGATACACATCACCATCGTCACTTGCAAACTGGTGGTTACAGCCAACGCTGAACACACACCTAAGATTTGTACTGCAATCGGGTTTTGGGAAAAAACCGGTTCAGTAATGACAGATTTAAGAGACATTAAGCACCCCCAGCTTTAGCAGTTGATAAGAACTTGCCGAACGCATCGTTACCTAACCAAAAATTAACAAGGTTAGAAACACCACGACTGGTCAAGGTTGCACCCGATAAGCCATCAACGCTGTTCACATCGCCAGGCGCTGCTTTGCCCTTAACAACCTGAATCGCTAACTCACCTTTTGCATCATATAATTTTTTACCAACCCACTGAGCTTTCCAAGATGGGTTATCCACCTCGCCACCTAGACCTGGTGTTTCAGCGTGAGAGTAAAAGCCTAAACCAACGATAGTTTCAAGATCGCCTTCAAGGGCAACAAAACCATACAAGGTAGACCATAAGCCATATCCATGAATAGGAAGCACCATTGTCTCTACCACACCGTCTTTTTCAACAGTATAAATAGCGGCAAACTTCTCTAAGCGTCGGATACTTGCGATATCTTTAACAGGATCAAGCTTCTCAGATAACGCAGGATCTTTTGAAGACTTCTTCTGATCAAACGCTACAGGGTTATAACCTGCTGCTTTGATTTCAGCCAGCTCAGCATCCGTCGCATACGTGCTTGTTTCCAAGTTAACAATACGCGTCGTGATTTGCTTGAACTGCTCTTCAACAGACTCACCTTCAACAAGAAGGCCAGCAGCTGCCAAGATGTTTTTGTTTTTGTCTAATTGCTTATTAGCAATTTGTAGAGGCTTCAGCGATACCGCTGCACCTGCCACAATAATAGAACAAAACAAACACAATAAAATGGCAACCAATAGTGTTTTTTGAATTGAATCGTTATTACTAGCCACGAGCCATTCTCCGTTTAATATTAGCTTGCACGACAAAATGGTCGATTAGCGGTGCGAACAAGTTAGCAAACAAAATAGCCAACATCATACCTTCAGGGAACGCTGGGTTGATCACACGAATCATCACCACCATGAAACCGATCAAAGCACCAAAGAAGTACTTACCAAAATCCGTCATAGAAGCTGATACAGGGTCTGTCGCCATAAAGATCATACCAAAGGCGAAACCACCCAATACTAAGTGCCACGTCCAGTCCACTGCAAACATAGGGTTCGTATCCGAACCGATCGCATTGAATAGTAAAGAGGTAGCAATCATACCGATCATGACACCGGTAACGATACGCCAGGAAGCAATACCCATTACCAATAGAACCGCACCACCGATGAAGATAGCGAGAGTCGATGTTTCGCCCACAGAACCTTGGATCGTACCGATGAACGCATCCATCCAAGTAATTCCTGAATCAAGAATACCCTGAATACCGCCTTCGTTAGCAAGACCTAGAGGCGTTGCACCCGAAACACCGTCAGCCGCTGTCCATACTGCGTTACCCGACATTTGAGCAGGATAAGCAAAGAATAAGAAAGCACGACCGGTAAGCGCTGGGTTCAAGAAGTTTTTACCCGTACCACCAAAGATCTCCTTACCGACAACCACGCCAAAGGTAATACCTAAAGCAACCTGCCATAAAGGAATAGACGGAGGAAGAATCAACGCGAATAACACAGACGTTACGAAGAAACCTTCGTTAACTTCGTGTCCACGTACAGTAGCAAACAAGACTTCCCAGAAACCACCCACGATAAAGACAACCGCGTAGACAGGTAAAAAGTAAGCTGCACCAAAGACAATATTGTCCCAAATACTTCCTGCGTCATGGCCTGCACCTAGTAATTGAACTAGGCATTCACGCCAGCCTTCAATTAACGTTGCATCACCGGCAATTGCCATATTAGCTTGTAGGCCAAGGTTATACATACCAAAGAACATCGCTGGGAAAGTACATACCCAAACTGTGATCATGATACGCTTAAGATCGATACCGTCACGAACGTGAGACGTATTATTAGTTACATTCGGTGGAGAATATAACCCTGTATCAAGCGCTTCATAAAGCGGATACATTTTTTCAAAGCGACCACCCTTCTCGAAGTGAGGAGCTGCGCTATCTAATAGTGAACGTAGACCCATTATCAGCCCTCCTGTTCGATGCGAGTTAAGTTAGTGCGCAAGATAGGACCAAACTCATACTTGCCTGGGCAGGTATAGCTGCATAACGCCAAATCTTCTTCGTCTAACTCTAAAGCGCCTAAATTTACAGCCACTTCCATATCTTCAACAATCAATGCGCGAAGCAATTGCGTTGGTAAGATATCTAATGGCATCACACGCTCATACGTTCCTACTGGAACCATTGCGCGCTCACTACCGTTGGTAGACGTGGTGAAATTAAACGTTTTGTTTAAGAAGCGAGAGATGTAAATCGGCATAACCGAGAAACGCTCAAAACCAGGGCGAAGGTAATGCAACATCGGACGATCACGCCCTTCTTCTAATACAGAAACCTGATTATGGAAACGGCCTAAAAATCCAAGACCTTCCGCAGCAGTACGGCCACCGAATACAGAACCGGAAATCATACGATTTTCGCCTTCCGCCAATTCGCCAGCAGTAAGCTCAGCTAAGTTAGCACCTAATACAGTACGAACTAAACGAGGCTTAACAACCTGTGGACCTGCTAAAGAGATCACGCGCTCCGAATTTAACAAACCAGTTGTAAATAACTGGCCAATCGCAATCACATCTTGGTAGCCAATGCTCCAAACTGTTTTAGAAGCGCTTGCCGCATCCAGCTTATGGATGTGCGTACCAGCCAAACCTGCAGGGTGTGGACCAGAGAATTCTTCTGTTGTTTCAATACCCGCTGTAGGGATGTTGGCACCAGGGGCTTTACATACAAAGACTTGACCATCGGTCAAACGCTTTAGTATTTGCACACCGGCTTTAAAAGCGTCAGCTTTCTCAGCAATAACCAGCTGAGGATCTGCGGCTAATGGATTAGTATCCATCGCGGTAACAAAAATAGACGCTGGTATTGTATCGAGTGCGGGTGCTTTTGAATATGGACGTGTACGTAACGCTGTCCATAAACCAGAATCGACTAAATTCTGCTGAACCGCTTCACGGCTCACTTCATTTAGTTTATCTGCTGCATAGCTTTGAAAAGTAATTTCGTCATTACCTTCAACTGTTACTACCACAGAAAGAAATACGCGTCGGTCGCCACGATTGATAGCCTTTACTACACCGCTCGCAGGAGCAGTATATTGGACACCAGCCGTTTTCTTGTCAGTAAAAAGTACCTGACCTTTTTTGACTCGATCACCTTCTTTCACAACCATCGTTGGCTTCATGCCAACATAGTCTGGACCCACAACAGCAACTTCTGTTACTGCATTAGCCTGACTAATCGATTGCTCGGGAGTACCAGTGATGGGTAAGTCGAGACCTTGTTTAATATTGATCATACGTCTTGCCTAACCACAGTTATATGCCGCCTACTGCTTTTAATAAAAACCTATTCTCAGTTGTTTAATATTTACACTAAACAGCTAGAAATAATTTTTTATTTAGAAACAAATACTTGGCCTATTATATTTAGTTAAAAAATCGCGCTAAGTATAAAGATGACAATTCCTTTTTTCCACCTAAATGCTGTTAAAAGCCTTGATTAAGCTCAATCGGCTGTATAGAACCGCCTTACTGTACAAAGCTTAGACAAAAAAAAGCCGTTGCGGGCTGGCAACGGCTTCTTTTTATTCATTTTCTACTCAACCAACAGCAATCAATTACTTGGCCGCTGGGTAAGTTGGGTAGAAAACACCGCACATTTGCTGTGCAATACGCACAACCTGACGGCTATAACCAAACTCATTATCATACCAAACATATAGATTAACGCGCTTATCAGCGGTAATAGTTGCTTGGGCATCGACGATACCAGCATGAGAGTTACCTACGAAGTCAGTCGAAACAACTTCAGGAGAGTTAACCCAATCAATTTGCTTTTGAACTTCTGAGTGCAAAGACACATCACGAAGATAAGCGTTAACGCCTTCAGTCGTAATATCTTTCTTTAAGTTCAATGATAAAATCGCCATAGAAACGTTTGGCGTAGGAACACGAATCGCGTTACCCGTTAGCAAACCTTCCATAATAGGAAGTGCTTTAGCAACTGCAGAAGCCGCGCCTGTTTCAGTGATAACCATGTTCAATGCCGCAGCACGGCCACGACGGTCACCCGCGTGATAGTTATCAATCAAGTTCTGATCGTTAGTATACGAGTGGATGGTTTCAACGTGGCCATTAACAATGCCATATTCATCATTGATCACTTTCAATACAGGCGTAATAGCGTTGGTAGTACAAGACGCGGCAGACAATACTGTATCAGTCGCTTCGATATCGCCATCGTTGATACCATAAACGATGTTTTTGATATCGCCTTTACCAGGGGCCGTAAGCAATACGCGAGAAGCACCCTTAGCTTGCAAATGACGTTCAAGACCTGCTTGATCACGCCAAATACCTGTATTATCGATTACTAATGCGTTATCAATGCCGTAAGCGGTGTAATCAACTTCTTCAGGTGCATTTGAATAGATGATCTGAATGTAGTTACCGTTAGCAACGATTGCATTCTTTTCTTCATCAATAGAGATAGTACCGCGGAAAGAACCGTGGATAGAGTCACGACGTAATAAGCTTGCACGCTTCTCAAGATCTTTACCTTTACCCTTACGAACAACGATTGCACGTAAACGCAGGCCATTACCACCACCAGACTTTTCAATCATGATGCGCGCTAATAAACGACCAATACGACCAAAACCGTAAAGAACAACATCACGGTTCTCTTTAGTCGCAGAGCTGCTTTCACCAAGAACATCATTTAGCTCTTCGTTCAAGAAAGTCTCAAGGTCACGACCATTTGCTTCATTACGGAACTTAACCGCTAGCTTACCCACATCAATGTGAGCACGATCTAGATCCATAGCCATCATTGCCTTAACGATTGGAAAGGTATCCAATACAGACAATTCTTGGTCTTCCATGTGACGAACAAAGCGGTGCGCTTTTAACAAATCAATAACGGAACGGTTAATGATTGGGCGACCGTATACAGAAGTAACAATGTTCTTCTTACGGTACAAAGCACCAACCATCGGAATCATCGCTTCAGCGGTTGATTCGCGATCTGTCCAGTCCAGCATGCAAGCATCAGTCATATCTTGGCTCATGGGTCTACCTTTCCATCTATATAATACATTTCAATGAGGACGCTCTCCGGCAATCCCCACCATCAAAATTAGGGCGCAAATTATGCCTGTTCTGGCTTGTTTTGACAATCCAAAGTCTTAAATGGTGTATCGATTTTAGCGTTTTTATTGATAATTAAGGTGAAACTAGCGGTATTAAAGAGGAGAATTCTTAGCGTTAAAGCAGGAAAGCAATGCTGCAAAGCATAAAAAAACGCCGTTACCTTACAATAGGGGACGGCGCTTTAGCGTTTACAATGCATGATACAAGACGACTCAAAAATGACTCAGTAAGTACCACCAGCAGCCAGTAACAGAGTACTAGCTACCAAATTGCCACCATTTTTTCTCTTTCTTTTCTTCTTCTTTTTTCTCTTTAACTTTTTCTTCTAGCGCTTCTGTTTTTTCAGCAACAACTTCCTTAGCCTGCTTTACTTTTTCTTCTTTAACGTCATTCATCTCAGCCGCTTTTTCAGCCGTTGTCTCTTTGGCCTCTTCTAGCTTCTGATCGCCCTTCTTTTTTAAGGCTTTAAGTTCTTCTTTCTTCTCTTTCTTTTCTTCTTTAGTCATTTTTAATAACTGACTTGCCTTCTCTTTCATCTCACCGGCTTTTTCTGAAGCAGTTTCACCCGCTTCAGCAGCCATTTCTTTTGCTGCTGCAAGCTTTTCTTTACCAGCATCAGCCCACTCAGAGGTATCAGCCATAACTGGTGCAATGCAAGCACCCATTAAAACAACAGCCGCAATATTCTTTTTCATTATCAATCCTTAAATCTAGTTTTTTATTTTTCTAGGTTTATTTTTAGTCGGTTTAATTTAGAGGTGCATAGGCATAAATACACGGTGTATCATTCAAAAACACAGGTGCTTCAGAACTACTTAACGCCATAGTAATTGAAAAACACCCTCAGAAAAACCCACCAAATGCAGGGTTATTCAAAGGCTACATACCATAAACAACCCACACTTTGTTACCAGCTCCTAATCCGCTACACTAGGCGTCATTTGCTTTGCACTTTAAATTTGTCACTTTACCCACCCATTATTCAGACTTAGCAGCAACAGCAAATATCAAATCGGTAATAGCACTTCTTTTTATAGGGTCACGTGCCTTATCAAGTTTCTGTGAAAGCTCAAGAGGTGTTAATGCATAGTTTTTATCAACCTGAGTTGGGTTTGCGCCTTTATTTAATAAATATTTAACGAGCTCAACATCATTCAATACTATTGCAGCATGCAAAGGTGTCAGACCATCAACATTACTTAAAGCATTGATCGACACCCCCTTTGACAAAAAATAGTCTAAATACAGGTACCTTTTACTATCTCCCTGAATTCCAAACAAAAATGATAATCCAGCATTAGATTCCAAAGCCTGAACATCATCCGCTGTCGCTCGATAATTCAGTAGGTATCGCTCACACAACACACTAGGTATATAGTGAGCCTCGCCTTCATCACTACTGCATATAATAATATCTTCAATACCACTTCCCGTGAGTGAGTACAGCGCCACTGAGAAGTATGCGATAACGCAAAATAATGGAATGAAGATATACAATGTTTTTTTCACGTTAACCCCAAACAACCTGTCTATCAGATTCATTAATTGCAAGCACACCAAAATAATGCTCTTCCAATTTTGCAATACCATTCACATGTAAGATCAGTACGCGCCCAAATGACCACTCTAGCTGCTGACGAACTCTTTCATAAATTTTGATAGACATTAAATCCTGGGAATTTGCATGCTTAAACCAATGCTTCATAGATTTCTTACCAAACTTCGCCAAAACTTTCTTAACCCCAGATCGAGGATTCGTTACTGCGCGAAAAAGAGAGTCCATAAACCCAAATTCATAAGAAGCATCAACAGCCTCAAGAAGTAACCCTTGTGCAAACTCTCGAACAGAGTCCGTAATGTTTAATGAGTCAATATTCTCATGTTGTTTTTTGAAGATGAATTTAAGAATATGAATCGTTTCTTCTTCATTAAAAACAAGCTCACTTCTGTCGAACTTCCTTAGCTGTAAACGCTTACTCATATTTAGTCCCTTAATAAATTACACACTACGACTTAAAACACCACCCTATACAACAATGACAAAAGGTAATGCTAGATTGCAAAATAAGTCGTAAGAAAATGGTTTTCCCTGCGACAGGAGCTAATTCTACAGAAACAAAAGAGTGGCTGCACCCATACCAGTGGGTGAGATTCCCCACCAAATTCAACCTGACCTGTTATCACTCAAACCATAATAACGTCTAAAATTCACCACAATAGACCCTCAACACTAAACCTACGACAATATCCTATGATTTCAGTACAGCTGAATTACATTTATCCAACATTCTCAGTTTTTATCTTCCACCCTTTGTAACACTGCCCGCATCCGCTACACTAGGCGTCATTTGCTTTGCACTTTAAATTTGTCATTTTAAGAAGAGCCACTCGATGCCCAAGCAGTCTGTTTCTAGCCCTCTTTCCCCTTCCCTCCCCATCAAATCTGGGGACCGTCGCTTTTGGGGAGCGTTGAATAATAGCAACCAAGCACTTGCCATCGCGAGTGCCGCGCAGAAACACCCTGGTTTAACACTGGTCATTACCAAAGACACGCTCACGGCACAGCGCCTTGAAGAAGAGATTGCCTTCTTTGCAGAGGATATGCCGGTACTTCATCTTCCTGATTGGGAGATTTTGCCATACGATACATTTTCTCCTCATCAAGACATTATTTCTCAACGCCTGTACACATTTTCGCAACTGCCGCTAATCAAGCGTGGCTTATTAATCGTTCCTATAAGCACCTTACTTCACAAAACTGCGCCTAAAGACTTCCTACAAGCCAACAGCTTAGTGATCAACATGGGACAAACCCTTAATGTTGAAACACTTAGAACGCAACTAGAAAGCGCCGGTTACAGCTGCGTCGACAATGTTTATGAACACGGTGAATTTGCCCTACGCGGAGCCATTTTTGACATTTTTCCGATGGGTGAAGACAAGCCGTTTCGAATAGAATTATTTGATGACGAAGTGGAAACCTTACGCACCTTTGACCCAGAGACACAGCGCACCGCCGATAAAATAGAACAAATTCGGGTATTGCCCGCGAATGAATACCCGCTGCATAAAGAAGGTCAGCGTAACTTCCGCCAAAACTGGTATGAGTTTTTTGATACCGACCCTAAATTATCTTCACTTTATGCCGATGTCAGCCAAGGCATTGCACCTGCAGGTATTGAATACTACCTTCCGTTATTCTTTGGTGAATTGAGCAACCTATTCGACTTTCTTCCTGACAATAGCTTAATCATTCACGATGGCGATGTTGAAACTACCGCCAAGCAATTTCGTGACGATGTGCAACTGCGCTATGAAGATCGAAGCCACGACATCCGCCGACCGCTGGTAGCCCCTAAGCACCTATTTATTAACCCCGAAGAATTATTCTCTGCTATTAATCAGTATCCACGCATTCAATGGTATGGCGAGAATGCGCCTGACCGAGCTGGCAGCGAACAGTTCGCGACCCGCGACATTGGTGACATAAGCATCAATGCCCAAGCCGAAGAACCTATGACGCTTCTAAAGGCGTTCATAGAAACCACCATTTCTGGCGCGGCGGATAACAAAAAAAATCGTATCTTATTTTGCACAGAATCTGCAGGTCGACGCGAAGCCGTTCGTGAATTATTGCAACGCATTCACATTCGCCCCACTGAGCTCAACAGCTGGTCAGACTTTTTAAGCGACGATAGCCAGATTGCCATCACCATTGCTCCGCTCGATAAAGGCTTAGTAGTAACCAACGAAATGGATGCTTCTGAGCTGATCATCATCAGTGAGAATCAGCTATTCGGCCAGCGCATCATGCAGCGTCGCCGACGCACAAAAGGAAAAACTCAGGCCGAGAATGTTATTCGTGACCTGACTGAGTTAAAAGAAGGCAGCCCCGTTGTTCACCTAGATCACGGTATTGGCCGCTACTTAGGCCTGCAAACTCTTGAAATCGACAATCAAGTCAACGAATTCCTCATGCTGGCTTATGCGGGCGACTCTAAGTTATATGTGCCTGTATCCTCACTGCACCTAATTTCACGATACGGTGGCGATAGCGAGGGAGGACCGGCTCTTAACAAACTAGGAACCGAAAAGTGGGCGGTTGCCAAACGCAAAGCCCAAGAGAAAATTCGCGATACCGCAGCAGAACTGCTAGACATTTATGCCCGCCGCGAAGCCCGTGTTGGCTTTAAATTTTCGAAGCCCGACCAGGATTATGATCGCTTTGCTGCGGCCTTCCCTTTCGAAGAAACACCTGATCAACAAGCGGCCATCGAAGCCGTTATTGCCGACATGACCAGCCGCAAACCCATGGATCGCTTAGTTTGTGGTGACGTAGGTTTTGGTAAAACAGAAGTCGCCATGCGCGCCGCCTTTATGGCCGTACAAAGCGGTAAACAAGTCGCTATTCTGGTGCCGACTACGCTACTTGCGCAGCAGCATTATGAAAATTTCAAAGATCGTTTCGCCGACTGGCCGGTACAAGTTGAAGTGCTTTCGCGCTTTAAATCAGCCAAAGACACTCAAGCGGCTCTGGATAAAATGCGTGATGGCAAAGCCGATATCGTGATTGGTACTCACAAACTGCTGCAAAAAGACATTGTCTTCCATGAGCTGGGCTTATTAATGATCGATGAAGAACACCGCTTTGGTGTTCAGCAAAAAGAACGCATCAAAGCCTTACGCTCAGAAGTCGATATTTTAACGCTCACCGCAACACCGATTCCTCGAACACTTAATATGGCCATGGCCAGCGTACGTGATTTATCCATCATCGCGACACCGCCAGCAAAACGATTATCGGTTAAAACCTTCGTGCGCCAGTATGATAAGCCAACCGTTAAAGAGGCCCTGTTGCGAGAGATCCTTCGTGGTGGCCAGGTTTATTATCTGCATAACGAAGTAAAAAGCATTGAAAAAGCAGCGCGTGAAATCAGCGAATTAATTCCTGAAGCACGAGTCGGCATTGCCCACGGCCAAATGACCGAGCGTGAATTAGAGTCTGTAATGAAAGACTTCTATCACAAGCGCTTTAACGTATTGGTCTGTACCACCATCATTGAAACCGGTATCGACATTCCTTCAGCCAATACCATGATCATCGATCGCGCCGATAAGTTTGGTTTAGCCCAGCTGCACCAATTACGCGGTCGAGTCGGGCGCTCGCATCACCAAGCCTATGCTTACCTACTGACCCCAGATGGTAAAAAGCTCAGTAAAGATGCCGAAAAGCGCCTAGATGCAATCCAAAGCTCTCAAGATTTAGGGGCAGGTTTTATGCTGGCATCACACGATTTAGAAATTCGTGGTGCAGGTGAACTTTTAGGTGAAGAACAAAGCGGTCACATTCAAGGCATTGGCTTTAGCTTATATATGGAAATGCTAGAGCAAGCCGTTAAATCGATTCAATCGGGTAAGAACCCGAATGCTGAAATTCCGCTGCACCAAGGCGCAGAAGTCAATCTGCATGTACCGTCATTAATTCCTGATGATTACCTGCCTGACGTTAATAGCCGCCTCACACTCTACAAACGCATCTCTAACGCTCAAAATGACAATGAGTTAAAAGAGCTCCAAGTCGAGATGATCGACCGCTTTGGCCTTCTGCCAGAACAGGTTAAAAACCTCTTTAAAGTAACCGCTCTTAAATTGCAGCTAACCCCTCTTGGCATTCAAAAGCTTGATGCTGGGCCAGAGTCTGGACGCATTGAATTTGGTCGCGAAACCAATATTGACCCTTTCCGTTTGATTCAAATCGTTCAAACACGACCTGCAACCTATAAACTTGAAGGTGGACAAGCCCTTAAGTTTATTGAGAAGATGCCCGAAATTGATCAAAGACTCGCAGTCATCGAACGTTTATTGCTCGACCTGCAAAAGGACCCTAATTCATAATGAATCGCTTAACGCTTTCATCCTTCTTATACTCATTCCTCATGAGTACAGGCACAGCATGTATTTCAATGCTCAGCTTACCTGCCCACGCAGAAGCACCACGCTGGTATAACGTTGAAGTTGCACTTATTGGTTATCAAAATAACCAGAAATTTGATGACGAGAATTGGCCTGAAGTTCTTACCAACCAAACGCCAATAACTGAAGAAGACAACACCGAAGATACAACTAATAATAACGATGATGACCCATGGTCATGGGTAAGCTGGTGGAATAGCGATACAGGCAATGACAATAGCCAAGCTTTATATAACGTTAAAAGCATTCAGGCCTCCGGCAAGTCAGCCATAGCAAATGCAGAGTCTAACCGCGTAGAGGCTACCCGAATAGAGTCGACCCGCTTAAAGCTAAAAGTCCCTTTTGCCGAACAGGGTATGGCATTTGAAGAGAAGACTGGGAAGTTTGCAAAGGCCAGAAACCTACAACTGCTTTGGAGTCGTAAGTGGCAGCAGCCAATTCCAGAAAAAGAAGATACAACACTAGAAGAAAATGCCGTTAAAATTAATTTTAGAACCGCATTGAATTTGAATAAAGCACTAAAATCATCCGCTCCACTTTTGGAAGCAGAAGTTACTGGAGAATTTTACCTGTATCGCAGCCGATATTTACACCTAGTTTCTAACTTAAATATTCAGCACTGGCAAAGTTTAGACCGCTTCACAGCGGTCGATAAATCGACCAATATTTTGCCGAGTCACCCAACCCTTACTGATAACATTATCCCGTCTAGCAATAGCACACCGCTAACGCCCATTGACGAGATTCCTGTAAGGGCTGCCACAATTAACCAAAGCCGTCGTATGCGCAGTAACGAACTGCACTACATAGATCACCCAATGCTGGGCATATTAGTAAGAGTGACGCCAATCGAAGAATAAAACGACTAACCAAGGTGGAATACCATTATTTCATCTTGGTTACGCAAAGCACTCGCACGATTAGGAAATAACTGAATATCGTTAGGGGTCAGTAAAATCACTTTCTCATCAAATAACCCTACTAGGCCTGAGCGTGTCATTTTCATAAAACGCCCTTCTTTTTGCACTAGATAATTCGATTCTTCTAAAGCTGCTGAATGTAAAAGTCCGTTTGCTAACGGGTCTTCTATTAAAGTGAGATCTTTATAAAGACTCAAACTATTATGCGCCAATAGCAGTATCTGGGTGTTTATTAAGATAAGCGCTTCTACCCGCTCGCCATTTTTCAAAGTTAATAATTGCGATGATTGTACAACATCAGAATTAGTTTCTATCAACATATCAATTCCATCCACTTAACAGCATGGGTTAACTTTACACAGACGGTAAACACAAAAAAACCAGCAAAACCTTTAAGGCTGCTGGTTTTAAATATACCAAGAACGTTGCTCACAGCCTATTTAAATAAGCACAAACTAAAGAGCCATACCTACAAAAAACACAGCTTAACTAAAATCTATTTAGCCGCTTTTTTCGCTTCTTTTTCAGCCGCTTTTTGATTTGCTAGGTATTCATCATAAGTACCGTGGAAATCAATGACTTCTTTATCTTTAATCTCAACAATTCGAGTTGCCAAAGAAGAAACGAACTCTCTATCGTGGCTTACGAAAATTAAAGTACCATCGAAGGCTTTTAACGCTTCGTTCAACGCTTCAATCGCTTCCATATCCAAGTGGTTAGTCGGCTCATCCATTACCAGTACGTTAAGATCCATCATCATTAGCTTACCGAATAACAAGCGGTTCTTTTCACCACCCGAACATACTTTAGCTTTCTTAACGATGTCATCTGCACCGAATAACAAACGACCTAATAAGCCACGAACCATAAGGTCATCGTGCTTAGCCGTACGCCACTGAGACATCCATTCAAACAAATCAAGATCGCAATCAAAATCGGCCGTGCTGTCTTGTGGGCAATAACCAATCGTCGCATTTTCAGACCACTTAATGACACCGCCATTGGCTTTTAAGTCATCCACTAAGCAACGTAAGAACGTCGTCTTACCTGCGCCGTTTTCGCCGATAACCGCTAGCTTAGCGCCACCTTCTAAAATTAGATTGCCATCTTTAAATAAGATTTCTTCACCCTCGTAACCATGGGTTAAATCTTCTAATACTAACGCTTGGCGATGTAATCTCTTATCTTGCTTAAAGCTAATAGAAGGCGTTACACGGCTTGAAGACTTAACTTCATCTAAAGAAATCTTATCCATTTTCTTAGCACGCGAACTGGCTAACTTAGCTTTAGACGCGTTCGCCGAAAAACGGTTTACAAACGCTTGTAGCTCTACAATTTCAGCGGCTTTCTTTTCGTTACCCGCAAGCAATTGCTCACGAATAAGACCAGAAGCTTCTAAGTAGTACTCGTAGTTACCTGGGTAAATACGCAATTCGCCATAATCGATGTCGGCCATGTGCGTACACACAGAATTCAAGAAATGACGATCGTGAGAAATAATAACCATGGTGCATTTACGCTGATTCAACACATCAGACAACCAGTTAATGGTGTAAATATCCAAGTTGTTGGTTGGCTCATCTAATAACAAAATATCTGGATTAGAGAACAAAGCCTGCGCCAACAATACGCGTACTTTATGACCCGGCGGAACCTGAGCCATTAGACCAAAATGAAACTCTTCAGCAATACCCGCTTCAAGCAAAATGTCACCCGCGCGAGATTCAGCACTATAGCCGTCCATCTCGGCGAATTCGACTTCAAGATTTGCTACCGTCATGCCGTCATCTTCAGACATATTAGGTAAAGCATACATGCGATCGCGTTCTTGCTTAATTTCCCAAAGTGCCTTATCGCCCATAATTACAGCATCAATAACACTGTATTCTTCAAAAGCGAACTGATCTTGGCTCAAGGTACCTAGTTTATCACCCGGCGTAAGAGAAACGTTTCCAGACGTTGGCGCTAGCTCACCGCTTAGAATTTTCATGAACGTTGATTTACCGCAACCATTGGCACCAATCAAACCATAGCGATGGCCATTACCAAATTTTGCTGAGATGTTTTCGAACAAAGGCTCAGCGCCGAATTGCATTGTAATATTAGCGGTAGATAACAAAGGGATTTTTCCTAGAAGAAACTGAAGGTATGAAGAACGCAGAGAAAGAGGCGTACACACATAAGAATTGCGCGCATGATAAAGAATTAATGGTGATTTGTCGAGGACAGCCGCAAGTTAATTGATTAAAAAACGTTCAACTCAGATCTCTCACTTTCAAGATAGAAGCAGCAAACACTGAACTAACCGTTGATTAAAAAGAAATTAACACAATTCTCACCCCTACCCGTCAAGAAACACCCAAAATTGAATGGCAACTAAAAAGTAAGTTCGCCTACCAATATTTAGGGGGAGTTGCTAAGCATTTGAAAAATATAGGAAATATGGCTGAGATAAATGAGTCTTAGATTAAGCGACACTGGGCATTACTTGATATCAAATTGACAAAAGCGGCAGCTGAATATAGTGTTGTTTAAACTATTAACAGGGATAGTCGTATGATCTTAAAGGAATTTTCCTCTTGTTCGCCTTTCCCAGATATAAGGGTTTATGCGACATGCTGTCGCATAAACCGCTGTTATGAATTAAAGGAGTAAAAGTGTTGCAAGGTATTCTTATTTTTGGTCTGGCCTTACTTTTCTTGCCAATGCTAATGCTTACATACTTGGCATTTAAGCAGAGTTTTTTGTGGGGAATATCATGTTTCTTTATTTCTCCTATTCCATTTTCTATAGTGTATTGGAGAGATAATTTAAAGTATGTTTGGGCTATGATTATTGGTCTTATCTTAACAATAACTACTGCATATGTAGGTACATTCAAACCCGATGAAAGGGATATTCAAACTGCTGTAAATGCAGTGTATAAAGTATTGAATTCTCAAATAGATTCTGGAAAATTAGATAAATATAACGCAGAAATTGGATATTTTATGGAGTGCGATGAAAGTTCTGATATTAGTTACTCTGTAGGTTTTGCGAAAGATTATCCTATCGAATGGACTGGAGAAGTAAATTGCCAGTTTACTAAATCTGAAATTTTGATAGAGGTTGTATTAAAACAAAGCGGTATTGACTCTTGGGAACATTTAGATTCAATTATCAATATTAAATGACGATGGTTTCATGAACCAATTTCATAACAAAGCCTTGCTTGGGATAAACCCAAGAAGGCGGCGTTAGTGCCCTTTGAGATGTCATCATGGAAGAGTTAAAAAGTAAGAATACTCAATATCTACGTTCAATAGGCATTGTTGTGCCTGAACACTTACCTCAGATAGAAAGTCTCATTGAGGTTAAGCCAAGAACGGCACAAGATATCGCTGGGCGCCTAAGTGCTTTGGCATATGTAATTGGGCTTGGCTTCGGTGCAAAAGGGCAAGACCTTCTTGAGCAGCTTAACAAATATAATTTAATGCCTTATGTCAGTGAGCATGAGAATGGACTGCTGAGCCAAGACGACATAGGTGAGCAAGATAAAATAAATATGACTTGGTTAACTGAGTGTGCTCAAGCACTTGCTTGGTGTATCGGCCTCGCTAAACTAGATCATTTTAAACACTGTGATGACGATCTTGCCCAAAAAATACCATTCAAAAAAGAGCCAAAAGAGTTCATTCAAAAAGCTCAGCTTCGTCCAATCTCTGAAATTCAGGAGCAATCCGATCTCTTATACAGAATGCATTGGTACACAAAAAATTGTGGTCTTACTGGGCAAGAATGTGAGCTAAGTGAAGGTATCGTCTCCGAACGACGCAAAGCTATTGATTGGGCATATGGTGTAGAGGAGGATTGGGATGAAGTACCAATGGATACCTAGCACTAACAAATGGCTGCAACGGACAAATTTCCGCTGTCACCTTTTGTGCAAAAAAACGCACAAAAGCCGCCACCAAAAATTAGCTCGGTGAGCCGGGCGTTAGTATCTTATTATGAGTGATTGGATAGAATTCGTAAGTGAACAGCCTTTGAAAACTGAGTTACTTTCTTGGAAGCGAGAGATTAAATATTGGGGTGAAGAGTCATTTCCTCAGGCCGAGTTCGGCTATTTTTTAGATACCCCTCTTTGTAAGGTATTTGAAGAAGAACAGAATGTTGTTCCTTACCTAATAAGGAAAATACCATTCAAGAATTCTTGGGGAATAACAATAGATAGGCCAAACTCTTCTTCGAGCGCTTTGGCTGTGTATTATTTGTTGGCTTTTCTTACATCGAAATCATGTAATTGGATATTGGCGGCAGATTCAGCAAGTAGGCATGGGTTTTATATAGAAAGAAAAGACAATGTTCGAGTCGATGAGATACTTAAGGAATATTTGTTTTAAAATGATACTAACAAATACATGTTGTATCGCCACTTCGTGGCTAGGACAGCTTTACGCTCGTTCCTCGCTTCGAGCTGCCCCAAATGTAAAGCGTTAGCTACTTAGAATTATGCCAATAGAAAGAATCGATAAGTTTTTTGAAACACCTGACTTGGGGATTACCCATTCTTTAGGGGTAGAGACGCACCAAATCGACGATTGCATTCGTGAGGTTCAGAGTCGGAATATTCTGGGAGTATTCGGCTGCCCAGTATTTGGCTTCAAGCAAGATGACCTGGACTTCTTCCATGAAATACCATTTATTCGTCAAGTTTGGTTTTGGGCAACAAACCTTAAAAATATTGACGGTTTGTATGCTTTAAAAGAGTTGGAGTACTTTGGGATCTCAGATAAGCGCCCACCAATAGATTTTTCTAGATTCCCGCTGTTAAAGAAGGCTATTTGGCAACCTATAAGAAAGGATTCTGGGCTGGAAAACCTAGATAACCTAGAGGAGTTAAATGTTTGGCGCTTCAAACCAAAAGATAAGAGCTACTCTAGCATCCCGCTTTCAAAGAACCTTAGGAAGCTTGATCTTAACTGGTGTAATCCCGTTTCTCTTGCTGAAATGCCAGCTCTTGATAATCTAGAGGAGTTGCAAATTCACTATTGCAGAAATCTCGAATCTATTGCATCTCTATTAAATTTTGCGCCCAATCTAAAGCGTTTGGTCATCACTCGTTGTGCAAATCTATCAGATTATGAAATAGTGAATGAACATGATTGGGAACATCTATATATCAATATCAAGGGTAAAACCGTAGCTAACAAATCAAGCAAGAAGGACGCGCTAAAGCGCGCCTCTTCTTGAGACGTGTGTGCCAGGCATGGCACTTAACTAGTCGGGTGAAAGTCCTGATACCAGGTATTCGCAGAGCCGAAGGTTAGTCGAAGAGCAAGGGCGTTGTCGCGAGGCAGGGTCTGGAGGAAGTTCAAGACGAAATCGCGGAACGATGAACAAGAACCCGATCTGAGGTGTGACGTATTCGGGCCCAGTGGGCACGTGACCACCAAGCCCTCCATCTGCAACTGGAATACGTTTTATAAATTGGGCGTTTACGGAAGTTAACTTCGCAGACTAAAAGCAGTGCTTTTCGAAAATATCTGCTCACCTTACCCTGAGAGGTCTGTAGTGTGTTGAAGGATCAACTGAGGGTTTAGCAATGAACCCTGATCGCATTACAGAAGTCAGCAAACGGCATAGTAGGTAACTCTTTAACTGAAGGCCTGCACAAATCAGGAACATCCCCTAATGAAGAATCTGTTGAAAGCATTTGATAAGCGCAACTCACCCCAACCGAGCTAGCCTTTGGCGTACGAAAAAAATATGTCACTGAATAAACAACAGATTGGAAAGTTAAGTGCGATGAATTCCAATCAATCATCCTTGTTAATGCAACAGATGCTAGATGGGAATAATCTACATCGTGCATTAAAACAAGTTCAACGTAATAAAGGCTGTCTCTTATACACATCTCCGAGCCCACGAGACCTCTCTACATCTC
>OJEO01000220.1_pt1 | contig 25743 bp, 18 predicted proteins | sample 1593621 | NCBI WGS metagenome assembly OJEO01 (sample SAMN05416875, study PRJEB24817) | seawater metagenome | isolation source: Sea water | place: Canada:Atlantic | collected 2013-11
TAAGGAGTCGTCGGCAGCGTCAGATGTGTATAAGAGACAGTTGACTTAGACTAAAGTGATTGTTTATTTAAAAAAAATATAGCTATGTACTATGTATTACTATGTATTTTGTTATACATTTGTATTATGAATAAATCATTTATAGAAAAATGGGAATCACAGGTAAAAAAAGGAACATTAACTTTTATAGCCTTGAATATCTTAAAGAATAAAGAGCTCTATGGTTATGAGTTTATCGAAGAGATAAAAGATAAAACCAGTATTGAAATCGCTGAAGGAACTTTCTATCCCTTAATGAATCGATTGGCTAAAGAGGAACTTGTCATATCAAAATGGGTAGAGCAAGAAAGTGGCATTCCAAGAAAATATTATAGTCTCACCAAAACAGGAGAACAAACTCTTTCTAAAATGCAAACCTATTGGGACAACCTTACTTCTTCCATAAAAAAAATCACAAAATGAATATTGAGAAAATAAAATTTAATGAAAAGCCATCGCAAAGAATCTATCAGGATTACCTAAAACGTATTGATCGAGTTACAAAAGGATTGCCTAAAAAAGATCAAAAAGAAGTTTTGATGGAATTTAACAGTCATATTTATGAAGGCCTCCAGCAAAATATCAATACAAACGAAATAGATCGGTTACTGGATATACTAGAGAAACTCGGCAGTCCAGAAGAGGTGCTAAAACCTTTAATAGCGGATAAAAAAATGGAACAAGCCACCCGCACTTTTAATCCATTACATATGGTTAAAGCCTTGGCACTAAATGTGACCAACGGTATTTCCTATGTTATCTTTTTCGTACTGTATTTAATGCTTTTTGGATTTGTCTTCCTTATTTATTCTAAACTCACCAATCCAGTAGAGACAGGGTTGTTCTTTGATGGAAATCATTTTCAAGCCTTGGGAAGAATAAATCCAGGATATATTAAAGGCACGCAAATTCATGAAGTTTTAGGTCAATGGTTTATCCCTGTCATGCTTTTATCCCTAATTGTCTTTTACCTACTTATAACTTTATTATTAAGATTAAAACGTATCATCAATAAAAAATAACACTATGAAAAATATAATAATTGGTATAATGTTGGCCCTTTGGACAACCTTCGCCTTCTCACAGTCATTCAACACTCAAAAATTAGATAGCCTATTATCATTATTGGGGCAAAACGATAAGTTCATTGGGAGTATAGCGGTCTCCAAAGATCAAAAATCTATATATCAAAAATCAATAGGTTTTGCAAGTATTGATCAAAACCTTAAAGCAGATGAATTCACCAAATATAGAATTGGTTCGATTTCAAAAATGTTTACTGCTACACTCGTTCTAAAAGCAGTTGAAGAACAAAAACTGAAATTAAATCAAACCATTGGAACCTATTTTCCAAACATTAAAAATTCAGGTAAAATTACTATCAAAAACCTATTGAATCATAGTAGCGGTGTACATGACTTTACCAGTGAAAAAGATTATTTGGAATGGAACACACAAAATCAATCCAGAGAAGACATGCTTTCAAAAATTTCTAATGGTGAGAGTGTATTTGAGCCCAACGAAAAAAGTAATTACAGTAACTCAAATTATGTATTATTGACATTCATCCTAGAAGATATTTATGGGATCCAATTTAGTGAGTTACTGAATAAAAAAATTAGTGCACCTTTAGGATTAAATAATACTTACTATGGGGATAAAATCAATGTAGAGAAAGGTGAAAGTAATTCTTATTCTTATTTGGGTACATGGAAGTTAGAACCTGAAACAAATTTATCTATCCCCCAAGGTGCTGGTGCAATAGTTTCCAATCCTACTGATTTAAATATCTTTATTGAAGAGCTTTTTTCAGGTAACATCGTTTCTAAAAAGAGCCTCGAGACAATGAAGTTTATAGAAAATGACTATGGATTTGGTATGTTTAAATTTTCTTATTTGGACGAATTAAATTTCGGACACACTGGTGGTATTGATGGGTTTCGTTCTTTCACAATATACTTCCCAATAGATAAGCTAGCCATCTCTATGACCTCCAATGGTTTAAATTATTCCCAAAAAGAAATATTAATTTCTATTTCAAATGTCTTTCATCACAAATCATTTAAATTACCAGAATTTAATGAAATACAAATCACCTCCGATGATTTGGATAAATATGTAGGTTCCTATTCAAGTAAAGAAATACCACCAAAATTTACAATTACAAAAGAGGGCAATACATTAATAGCACAGCTAGCTGGTCAGTCGGCATTTCCGTTGGAGCCAACTGATAAGAATGTTTTTACGTTTACGCAAGCTGGCGTTATATTAGAATTTGAACCTGAAAACAAAACAATGCTTATAAAGCAAAATGGAAGCGAATTTTTATTCACAAAAAATAAATAGAAGCGTGCAATATATCTTATACAAGGAAAGTGCGAGAAAACACTCATTATAATGGCTCGAACGAGTTTGAGAAATGATTCCGCGATATTGACCAACTTATGAAACTGTTTTCCTTTTAGGTGCTAATCAAAACGGATTTGACTACAGAATTATAGATCACATAAAGTTCGATCGCTTGCCGACTTTTCTTAGGAATGATAGAAGAAGTGAAATGGAAATCAGAAACCTTTAAGTTGTGGTCAAGACTTTGTTGACGTAGCACTTTTCTTTAGAATAAAGATTTTTCTACGAAATGTCGGGGAATGTGCTGAGTGGATTTAATAATTAAAAAACCTTATTGACTATTTATTTAAAAGATCTATTTATAATTAAATAATCCACCTTTTAAACCAGATCGTCCTTTTAAAACACTCCCCCAAGATCGACCCAAAAACTTTTATACCTTAACTTCAAACTATTTTAGCCTTTTTATTATACCCAAATAATTTCTTTGGAACTTATAGTTGATTTTTACTTTTCTATAAAATAATTGTCTCTTGATGTAACCTTTTCTATTTTTCCGACTATATACTATTGAACAACCATTAAAGAAATCCTATTTGGAGACAATTACCGACGAAAAACTTATGCAACAGGTTGCAAAAGGAGATCTGGACCAACTGAAAGTCCTTTTCGAAAGACATCATGTGCATGTTTTCAATTTTTTAAATAAAATGACTAGGGACAGGATGTTGAGTGAAGATATGACTCAAGAGGTATTCTATAAGATCATGAAATATAGAACCACCTATGCCAATGGTCGATTTGTTGCTTGGATGTTTACCATAGCACGAAACAATTTAAAAACATATTACAGTCGAAAAAAAGAGCGATATGATAGTCTTGATGAAAAATTACTCAAGACGATAGATGACGGGATAGAAGCCTCTTTACCAAATCACATTTTCTCAATATCGATATATTTTTTGATAAAATCCAATTCTTTAGTCAACGGTACTTTTTTGAGATGCGTTTCATCAGTTAAATAGCGCATCATACTTGATAGTTTTAAGATATAATCTGATGTTTCAGGATGATTTTTTAAAGACAAACTATACAAAGAGTTAAATGCATTAAATAAAAAATGAGGGTGCAATTGATTCCAAAGTAATTGTTCTTTCGCTTGGTTCAATTCTTTTTCCATTTTTTTATATCGATTTAGAAACTCTAATCGATTTATAAAATAGATGCCCAAATAAAATAAAAGTGATTGTCCTAGAAAGCTTGTAAAGTATTCAAAAGATTGCCCAAACTCTATCCTATCGTGTATTCTGAAATCTTTAAGCGATGCCAACCCTATTAGTAAAAATATAGAGAGACTTACGAACCCAATTTTTCGCCAAAGGTCTTTTAATTCTAGTACATAATAATATAATCCAAAAGTTATTAAGGCAAATACAAAATTCTCTACGGCATCGCTCGTCAAAAAGAAAAGCCAATCTTCTGGGATTGAGAAAAAAGCTTCTCGTATTAATTCGAAAGTGATAATAGCTATAAAAGTCACATTGAAAGTGATTTTAATAGACCGTATGCTTTTGCTAGATAGTTTCAACGTAATAGGTTTTGATCAATATTTTGTAAATATAGAAAAATGGTGTGCTGTTAAGTCGATTAGAAAGATAGGTTCGTCGTTTCGTTTCAAGTGTTTGTCTATCTCATTTTCAGAGAAACTCTAATTAAAATATGTTTGATACATATTCACATTAAAATTAAAAAAATGAAAACGTATTTTTTACTGACTATTTTATGCTTTACCTCCTTAATTGTCTTTGGTTAAAAATTGGAACTAAAAAAAGCATCTCCCTTTATCGCTGTTAAATGGGAAAATGAGCAACCTATTGTAAAATTTGATAATGAATGGTATCATTTTGAGAAATTAGATAATTTCAGCAAAAAGGAGATTTTGGACTTTTGTAAAATGGAGTATGATGATAACTGGCAAAAACGATTTTCTGAATATCTTGTGGAGGTATTGAATGGATTAGGGTATCAACCCAATGTGAAAGTGAATTTAAAACTTTCAAAAAATGGCATTTCAAAAACAAGAATAGGAACATTTACTTTTGAAAACAGACAGCTTTCACTTCATTACAACAAAGCTGTAATGGCATCTAAATTTCCTCAAAAACTATCGAAAGCAGAAGCTTTAGCCGATTTAAGTGAATTTAAAGAAATCTTAAAAATTAGATCTTCTTATGCTCAACTTTCAACCTTTGATTATAAATCAGCTATAGAAGAATTAAAGGCATCGATTTTAAGTAAAAAAAGTGAAATAGATATTAATGAATTTACAAATGATCTGAGCAAAATTATGGCAGAAATTGGAGATAGGCATTCATCAGTTAAAAATGAAGCATTAAATATATTAAAAAATGAAAGTTATAATTTAAAACTCCCGTTTGGTGTCGCTACAGTGAAAGGAAAAATGGTGGCAACAAAACAAAATGTAAAAGATGAAAATTACACCTACTTTTATGATTCACATCCTGATATTAAAAGTATAAATGGAATAGCGGTAGAAACGTTGCTAAACTCCTATAATTACAAGAATAAAAAAGCGCCAGAACAAGTAAAAATATCAAGAGGAAGCAGTGTAATTCAAAACTACGGAGCTCTATTATTTAAAAATAATATACAATGTCCAGATAGTGTCAAAGTGGTTTTTACTGACGGTATTACTGAAAAAACGGAAACACTTCAATTGACTACAGGGAAAAAAGGATATTCTTCAAAGTTACTTCAAGAGCATTATAATCTCAGGGAAAAGGTCGGAAATGGAAACTTTGATGGATTGAGCAAAACCCTGGAATCTAATATTGGGTATATCAATATACCCCAAATGTACCAGTATGACGATGTTGAAGGTCTAGAAGATTTCATAGAAAATACACTTAAAAGTTTCGCAGATACAAAAGCCTTAATCATTGATATCAGAAATAACCCTGGGGGCACAAGAGATTTACTGAAAACGTTTGCACATTATATTGTCCAACCTGAGCAATCTCCTTGGATAGCTAATGTTGCTTATTTAAGAACAGATTCAACAATACTTGGGGATGAAGCATCAATGAGCGGACGTTATTTATATAGTTATAACTCTGATAAATTAACAGACAACGATAGAAATGCAATAGATCAATTCAATAGCAATTTCGAGCTTCAAAAGACATTTGATACTTCAAAATTTAGTGCCCCGTTTTATATGGTTTTACATAATGGAAAGAACTTATACACGCAACCAATTTATATTTTGGTTAATGAAAATAGTTTTAGCGCAGCAACTGTTTTCACAAGCGCATTTAAAAGCTTGCCGAACGTAAAAATAATTGGAGAAACAACGGATGGCTCAAGTGGTAATTCAAGAAAATTACATTTGAAAAATTCAAATATTAGAGTTAAAGTATCCACAATGTTGTCATTTCAAAAAAATGGAAAAACCTTGGATGGAAATGGAACGATTCCAGATATTGTAATTTCAGCAGATGAAACACAAGTTTTAAAAGGTATTGACAATCAGTTGAGTGAATTAATTAATATAATCAATAGACGTTGATCTTTAAAGGTGTAAATTGAGATGTCTATACTAAGTTCGTCCGCTTTCTGACTTTTCCAGGAAATAAAGGAACCAAGCCTATTGAAAATCGGAAGCTTTGTAACTATGTCCAAAAATTTTATAATAAAGCGCATAAATTTTTAAATATTTCCTCGATAATACTCCAAAACTTTAACTCTCAAAGCATATTCATACTTTACATTTGCCAAATTAGTCTGGGCGTTGTCCAAGTTATTTTTGCTAATTATGTATTCCACACTATTTGAAACGCCATTGTTAAACCGAATTTCATTAATACGGAAAGACTCTTTATACGCTTTTACTTGATCCTGCAACAAGTTGTATCGTTGAAAAGCAGTCTGCATCACGCTATAAGATTGCTTGATGGACTGCTGAAGATCCAGTTTAGTCTGGGTTAAAGCTGTTTGAGCTTCTTCTTTTTTAATTTTTTCGAGAGCGACATTGTTTTTAGCTCTAAAGCCATTAAAAATAGGGATGTTCACTGCAACCCCTATTGAAGAGTTGAGGTTGTTGTCAAATTGATCGCGGTATGGGATGTTATCGCTTGTAAAATTAGATTCTTCTGTAAAAACCGAATAATCCTGATTGTCTATATTCACAAAATCCCCTGTTTCTAGAATGCTCGTCCCTGTTTCGTTAAAGAGTCTTGCAGCGCTGGAATAATTCGTGTTTAAGTTGGCAAAAAGACTTACTTCTGGAATGTATTGAGAACGAGCTACAGCTACTCCTTTTTTGGCTGCTTCCAAACTTAAATCGCTTGCCTTGATCGTGGGGAATACCTGCAACGCTTTTTCGTAAACCTCTTGTGATGTATAGTTATATCCTTCAAAATCTAATTGTACATTTAAGGGAGCTACAGTAATGGTCTCTTCTGCATTAACAAGGGTATTAAGGTTTATAAGCTCGGTCTTAAGGGTATTTTTACTTTCGGCAATATTGGCCGCATCCATCGCCAATTGACCTTGAAGGTCGCGATACTCTGCTGGGTTTCCGGTTTCTTCTTCAAACAAGCTTCTTAATCTGTCCAATTGTCCTTGAGTGGTTTTTAATCTGGATTCGGCAAGTTTAACCAAATCCTGTGCATTCAACACCTGAATATACGTCAACGTTACATTTAGGATTAACGATTGTTTGGCGGCTTCAACTTCCATTTCGGCAGACTCCAAGTTCAGTTTTGCCTGTTTCCAACTATTTATAAGCCTAAAGCCGTTAAAGATTACAGCATCCAGCCCTAGACCGGCATTAGAAAATGTGAGTTCCTGATTCACAATACCATTGGTAAAAGGATCAATACTTCGTCCATTTGAGATGCCTAAATTATACGAACCATTAATACTTGGCAGCAACGCATTTTTACTTTGTTTAAAATTTACATCCCGGGTTTCTTTAATTAGCCGGTTTGTTTTAAGGTCAAGGTTATTTTCTATTGCTAAGTTGATGCATTCCTCAAGGGAATGTGCCGTTCTTTCTTTTGTTTGTCCAAAAAGAAGCATAGTGGTTGCAAAATATAGTACTATGGAAATTTTAAAAGTCATAATATAGATGATTGATGAATGATTTTCTACTTGCGGTCTCGTCTTCCATCTAGAAGGTGTAAAATTCGCGAACCATACGCTGCATTGGCTTCAGAATGGGTTGCTTGGATTATGGTAACCCCTTCCTCGTTGAGTTCTTTAAACAACTTCATAATTTCCTCGCTTTGTTTGGAGTTGAGGTTTCCTGTGGGTTCATCGGCCAAAATGAGCTTTGGTTTAGCAATCAAGGCACGGGCGACACCTACTAATTGTTGTTGCCCGCCACTTAATTGGCTCGGGAACAAATCCTTTTTACCTACCATATTAAAGCGGTCTAGCATATCGGCTACCAGAGCTTTACGTTCGGCCGATTTTACATTTTTGTACAATAAGGGTGTTTCTATGTTTTCATAAACGGTAAGCTCGTCTATCAAGTGATACGCCTGAAACACAAACCCGATGTATTCCTTATAGAGTTTAGAGCGGTGTTTTTCTTTCATGGTGTGTACCGATTCCTCCAGGAAAGCATATTCGCCCTCCTGAAAGCCATCTAGCATCCCTATAACATTAAGCAAAGTCGACTTACCCGAACCGGAAGGTCCCATAATGGTGATAAACTCGCCTTCTTCGACTTTAAGGCTGATATCATTCAGTAAAAAAACACGTCTGCCGCCTTGGGTGACCCATTTGTATATGTGATTAAGTTCTAGTAACATATTGTATTATTTTTTTATAATTTTTATTCTGAAAAAATAGCCGCAGGATCTTGTTTAGTTATTCCGCTTTCAAACTCTCAACCGGGTTTTTTATAGCAGCCTGTATCGTTCGGAAACTTATAGTAAAGACGGCAATTAATAATGCTATAGTACCAGCCATTAGGAAAGTCCAAATAGTTAAGTTAATTCGGTACACATAATCTTGAAGCCATTGTGAAGTAGCATACCAAGCAATTGGTGTGGCAATGATAAAAGCAATGCCTATAAGTTTTAAGAAATCTTTAGTTAGTAAAAGTGTAATGGTCGATACACTGGCACCAACTACTTTCCGGATACCAATTTCTTTTTGTCTTTGCGAAACAACTAGCAATGAAATAGCAAAAAGACCGATGCAACTTAAAATTATTGCCAAGATAGAACCACTAGAGATCATTGTTGTCATGGTTCGCTCCTTTACCAAGGTTCTCTCTATATTATCATCTAAAAAGGAGCCTAAAAACTCTGTATCTGGCTCAACCTTATCCCAAGCTGCTTTTACAGTATTAAACGATTGGGATAAATTATCTGGCGCAACCTTAACATAAGCGTGATACATTGGTTTTTTTGAATTCATAAAAAAGCTCATTGGCTCAATAGACTTATTCATACTTTGAAAATTATAATCTTTGACCACCCCTATCACAGAAAACTGAAGAGAATCATTTATAACAAACCGAATGTTTAAGGGGTCCTTTTCTCCAAATTCTTTTACCATCGCCTCGTTTATGACTACCGAAAGACTGTCTGCTGCATATTCTCTTTTAAAGGATCTTCCCTGCAACAGTGACATATCTAATGTTTGCGGATAATCATAATCCACAAAAAGTAGGTTTGTTTTTACTTCACGGCCTTTATATTCAAAACCCATAACACTTGTAGAAGTACTACCGTCTTTTCCAAGACCTAAAATATTATTTGAAGCTGTAACACTCAAAATATTAGGTTTCCTTGAAAGTTCATCTCGCATCAATTTCAACAACTGCTTACGGTTCTTTTTAGTTTTTAATGGAAAGGCGATTACTTGTTCTTTATTAAACCCAAGATCTTTATTTCTCATGTAATTCAATTGTTCTCGCAATACTAACGTGCTACTTATTAGTAAAATGGCAATACCAAATTGTACTACAATAAGTGCATTACGAACACGGTTTCTACCTGAGGTCTCCAGTTTCCCTTTTAATGCGTGCAAAGTGCCTAGTTTACTCATTAAAAAAGCAGGATATCCGCCAGCAATGAGCGTTATAAGTAATAAGGAAATTATCAAACCAATTATAATTGTTGGTGTTGCTACTAACTCAAATGATGCATTAGTATGAAATAAGGTTTGAAAAGAATTAAGTAATGAAAAAGCCAAAAATGCTCCCAAAATTACAGCAACACTAAAAATTAAGATGCTTTCTCCCCAAAACTGGAAGAAAAGTTGGGTTTTTCCTGCTCCTAAAGTTTTGCGCATCCCGATTTCTCGAAGTCTTTGTGCACCTTTAGCGATGCTCATATTTATAAAATTGATGCTTGCAATAAATAAAATGAGAAGCGCAATACCCAATATCACATATTGTAGTGTTATACTTACTGTTACCTCAGCGGCATTTAAATCTGTAAAACTAACGTCCTCAAATGGCAAAAGGTGTATTTGCCTGTATTGTCCTTCTGCATTTGGTTTCGCACCATCTCGCTTAGCATTTGTTATGTCATTTGTAAAATGAAGCGTTGAGAATTCTTGTGTAGATTTTTCAAATTTTTCTGGGGAAGTCCCCTCTTCTAATTGTAGATAAACAGGATGATTATGTGCGTCCCAACGATCCTTCTTGCTTTTATAAAATGAATCTGGTAAATCCATAAAATTAAAAATCGCTCCAAAACGTAAAGAACTTGCTTCAGGAAAGTCTTTTAAAATTGCAGACACCGTTACAGGCGTTTCTTTGCCATCACGTTTTATACTAATGGTTTTGCCGATGGCTTTTTCTTTGCCAAATATTTTTTTTGCTGTTTCTTCTGTCAGTGCAACTGTTGATCTTTCTATTGGATTCTTTTTATTACCCTTCAAAATAGGAAAGGAAAAAATTTCAAAAAATTCTGGATCTGCCCAAGAGGAGCCTATGCTTAGGGTTTTATCCTTATAGGTAAGAAGTGGACCACCTGTGGCATAACGCGTTATTTTTTTTACACCAGGCACTTCACTTTTTAGGGCTGCAGCAAAAGGAATGGGGTTTGCATCACTAGATTCTGGACCTTTTGGAGCCTGAGAGGTGGTATATATTTGATAAATTGAACCTTTATTTTCGTGGAATTTATCGTATGATAATTCAAATAAGGCGTAGGTGCTTAATAAAAAAGCAATTCCAAAGGCTGTTGTTAAGCCAATAATATTTAGAACCGTGAAAGTTTTATCCTTCCAAAGGTTCCGTAAGGCGATTTTAAAATAATTCCTAAACATAACTATTCACTTTTTGATTGATGAAAATTATTCTGTGCGTAAACTTTTAACAGGGTTTGCGATTGCGGCTTTAATGGCTTGGAAACTCACTGTTATTAGGGCAATGCAAACTGCAAGGATCCCTGCAACCGCAAATACCCACCAGTTAATCTCTGTACGATAAGCGAAATCAAGTAACCATTTGTTCATTAACCAATAGGCAACTGGAGCTGCAATTACAAAGGCAATTAACACCAACTTTAAGAAATCCTTCGTCAACAAGCCAGTGACCCCAGAGATACTGGCTCCTAAAACCTTACGAACACCAATTTCTTTAGTGCGCGCTTCAGCTGTAAATGCAGCTAGACCGAACAAACCTAAGCAAGCAATAAAAATGGCTAATAGAGAAAAAGCAGTTGCTGTTTCTGCTGTTTTTTCTTCCGAAGCATATAAACTTGCAACGTGTGTGTCTAAAAATTGATAGTCAAAAGCGGTATTTGGTAAATTGTTGGTAAAGTTTTTTTGTAGTTGTCCCATAAACTCTGAAAGGTTCGATGTTTTATATCTAACTAACAGCGTGCGTATAGATTCTGGAGCGTTATTGGATTTATAATACATATATCCGCCAACATCTTCTTTTAAAGAATTATAATTGAAGTTTTCCACAACCCCAGTAACAATAGATTTATCGCCTAACTCGGTATTAATATACTTTCCGATAGCTTCTTCGGGTTTTTTAAAACCTAGATATTGAGTGATTTTTTCATTTATCAATGTATACACGATAGAGTCGCCTTTTACAATGCTTTCAGGCAGCGAATTACCTGCCAATAAGTTAAGCTGCATAGTTTCTACAACAGAGCCATCGGTGCGGCAACTGCTTATTGGCATTCCAGTTGCATCGGTACTCAATTTTCGAACAGATCGACCACTTTCATTGTCACCTGGTATGGATTGTACCGCGGAAACACTTTCAACATTCGTTTGTCGTTTTAGATCGTTGATAGCTTGCTGAACTTGTTGATAGCTTTCAGCAGATTTTACAGAAAGAGCAACAACACCATTGGGGTTATATCCTAGCTTTTTGTTTTTAATAAAATCCATTTGCTGAAATATGATGGTAACGGCAATAATTAAAATAATGGAAGCGGAGAATTGAAAGACCACGAGACCCTTCCGTACAAACTCGGTTAAAGACTGTTTTTTCTTTGATTTGTTTACCAAAGACAAAGGAGAAATACTTGACATGGAAAGCGCCGGATAGCTTCCTGCTATTAGTGTAACTAATGACCAAATTACAAGAAGACTCAGTAAGATTTCAGGAGATAGTAATTCGGTATAAGTAAGTTCATTTCCAGTAATGTTTCGAAATAATGGAAGCGCCAAAAAAGAAATTCCGTACCCAATAAGTATGGAAATGAAAACCAGAATACCAGTTTCCATATAAAAAAGGGAAAGCATTTGCCTTCGGTTTGCCCCCAGGATTTTATTCATTCCAATTCCTTTAGACCGTTTTTGAGAATTGGCAGTCGCAAGGTTCATGTAGTTGATACAGGCAATCAATAACACCAAAATAGAAAGGAATAGCAAGCTTTTTATAGTGCTGATACTTCCCAGGCGAGACGAGTATCCTTCTCTTATATCTGAAGAATATAGGTGTATTTTTGTTAAGGGCTGAAAAAGAAATTTGGTAAAATACTGTCCTTCTTTGTCAACATATTTATCGATTAATTTGCTGGCTTGGTTTTGAACGTTAGCAATACTTGTATTTGGTTGAAGCTGAACGTAGGTTTCATAGCTGGCATTACTCCAATATACATTAGTGCCCATCCACGAATCCATAATATTATAGACTAAATTACAGTCTATTACACTGTTTTTGGGCAAATCCCTGTAAACTCCTGAAACTTGCAGACTGTCTCTATTATTTACTGAAATAATTTTACCCATAGCGTCCTTATTGCCAAACAAACGTTCTTTTGTGGATTGCGAAAGAACAATAGATTTTGGTTGTGAAAAAGCCAGTTGCCTGTTACCTTTAATAAAATGGAAATCGAACATGTTAAAAAGGGTGGAATCTGCTAGATATAGACCATTCTCATTAAAATTCTTTCCATCTATTTTTAAAGAAGCTGTTGCACCAAAATCATCTTTAATTAGCCGCGTCATTTTATTTACTTGTGGTAGCTCTTGTGCAAGAGCCGGCCCTACTGCATTGGGCATCGTGGCCCAAGTTTCAAAATCGTATTCTTCAGAGGTTTCCATATTCACTCTGTAAATATCTTCTGAATTTGAATACATGCTATCAAAACTGAGTTCTGTATTTACAAAGGCGAATAGGAGAATACAAACACATAACCCAATAGCTAAACCGGCTATGTTAAGCGCTGTGAAAAGCTTATTGGCGTATATGTTGCGCCACGCGATTTTAAAATAGTTTCTGATCATAGTTTTATGTTTTAATGACCTCATAGGTTTTGAAAACTTGTGAGGTTTACTTTTTTCATTCCGTTCGTAAGCTTTTTACTGGGTTCGCTATTGCTGCTTTAATAGCTTGGAAGCCTACTGTTAAAAGTGTTAGCGTTACTGCAAAACCACCTGCGATTATAAAAACCCACCATTCAATTGTTATTCGGTATGGGAAATCTTGCAACCATTTTTGCATAACGTAATAAGCAAGGGGCGATGCTATTACAAAAGCGATACCTACCAGTTTTAAAAAATCTTTGGTCAACAGACGGACAACATTTTGTACGCTAGCTCCAAGCACTTTTCGTATGCCTATTTCTTTTTTCTTTTGTTCAGCTACAAACGAGATAAGGCCAAATAACCCCAAACAACTTATCAAGATTGCCAAAGATGTAAAGACAACCGAAATTTTACCTAGACGCTTTTCTTCAGCATATAATTTTTCGACTTCCTTGTCTACGAATGTGTAAACAAATGGGGTATTAGGGTTCATGGTTTTCCAAGACCCTTCAAGATTACTTAAAAGAGCTTCGTATTCTTGTGTTTCAGCTTTTAAAATAATCCAGCCTGGCCATATTTCATTAAAAAGTAACATGGGAGCTACTTCTTCCTTTAGGGAAGCAAAATGATAATTATCGGTAACCCCTACAATTTCAAACTCATCAACCTCCCCTTCGTAGGTTTGTATCAGTTTGGATCCAACCGCTTTATCCAGCGGAATATTAAAGGCATCAATAGTGGCTTTATTTACCAGAACCTGAACGCTATCATTAGTACGGAGCGTACGTCCTGTAAGTAAAGAAGTCCCAACGGTTTTAAGGTAGTTGGGGCTAACCCCATCGTAATGCACTAAGGTTTGATCGGCCGGATTTCCACCTGGAAGTGTTAACCCTAAGTCGCCTAAAATAAACTCTGAAGGATAGTGATTGCTTCCTGACACTTCAGACACGCCATTAACTGTTTTGAACTTTGATTGAATAGCTTGGAAACTTTCTGAGGCTTGTTGCGTCCCTAATCGTACAGCAATGAGGTTGTCTTGATTATACCCCATATCCATTTTTTGGGAATGCTTTACCTGTTGGGTAATGATGATAACGGAAGAAATCAACCCAATGGAAACCACAAATTGAAATACGACCAATGTTTTACGTAAATTTCCACTACCCAAATTCAAGTTTATCGATCCTTTTAAAACCTTAACTGGTTTAATCCCTGAAAGAATAATTGCCGGATACAGACCTGCAATAATTCCTGTAAGGGTTCCCAATGTTAAAAGTGCAGCTAAAATTTTCCAATCAAATAAAGCCGAATAACTGATACCGCCTTCGGTTAATGTATTTACAAACGGTAATGCCAACGCTGTCAAAGGCAAGCTTATTACCGAAGCAAAAAGGGAAAGCAGTACAGATTCTCCCAAAAATTGACGGACGAGAGTTCCTTTATCGGCACCAATTGCTTTTCGCACCCCAATTTCCTTGGCCCGTTTGTTGGCCCTTGCCGTACTAAGGTTTATGAAATTAATGCACGCCACCAGTTGAATGAACAATGCCAAAATAAGGAGCATATAGATGTAGTTGATATCTGAAATGGTACCGATTTGGTTTCGAATTCCTTTTGAATATAAATGAATGTCCGAAATCTTTTGTAGATATAACGATTTACTGAAGCCTACTGCGGCCAAATCCTTTGCGCCATGCTTCTGTAAAAACCCGGAAAGTTTAGACTCCAAGTGTCTTGGGTTAGCGCCTGATTTCAATTTTATGTAACTTAATACGAAATTTTGTGTGGCAAAGTTTTCGATTTCCATCACACGTTCTCCGGTTCCGCCAGAGTTCATGGTCAAAATATAATTGGGGTTTAAATGTGTTTTGCCAAAATCATCTTTAAATACTCCTTTTATAGTGAGTGTTTGTTGTTCTTCACCGCTCCCAAGGGTTAATGTTTTGTTTAGTGCTTTTTTATTGCCGAATAGTTTTTTTGACAATGTTTCTGAAAGAACAATGGAGTTTGGTCTGTTTAAAGCTCCTTCAGCTTTCCCTTCAATAAAAGGGTAGTCAAATAATTTAAAGAATGTGGAATCTGCTAAATAACCCCGAGGTTCATAATATGCTTCGTCGCTATTTGTAACTCTTAAAAGGCCTTCATTTCCTTCGCCAAAATAAACCAATCGACATACTTCAGCCACTTCAGGAAAGTCTTCTTTCATTGCAAAAGCAATGGGTGGGGAAGTGCCGGCCGAAGGGTTTCCATTGTCATTTTCATCAATGACGGTTTTCAATCTATAAATCGACGATGCATCCTCAAACTGCTTGTCATATCCAAATTGTGCGATTACATAGGTAAGAATACTCAAACAGCAGACCGTTCCAACGGTTAAACCCAACAGGTTAATACTAGACTGTAGTTTGTTCTTTTGGAGATTCCGCCACGCGATTTTAAAATAATTCTTAAACATAATTCTTTGTTTTTTGATTGACTTCGATACACTTCGACTTCGATCAGTGACCAATGATCAGCCACACGTTTTTTACTATTTACTGCGAACTGCCTACTTTCTTTACTCTGTTCGTAGGCTTTTCACTGGATTTGCTATCGCGGCTTTAATCGCTTGAAAGCTTACCGTTAGCAATGCAATCCCCATTGCTATAATTCCTGCTATCGCAAATATCCACCACTCTATATCGATGCGATATGCAAAATCCTGTAACCACTTGTGCATGCCGTACCAAGCGATAGGAACGGAGACCAAAATGGCAAGAAGCACCAACTTTAAAAAGTCTTTGGACAAGAGTTTTACAACTCCAGAAACACTAGAACCTAAAACTTTGCGGACTCCTATTTCTTTTTTCCTTTGCTCTGCCGTATATGCAGATAATCCGAAAAGGCCTAAGCAGGAAATGATTATGGCTAAAAGTGCAAAAATTTGAGATAGGTTTTCTACCAATTGTTCACTTTTAAAACGTTCATTAAAAGCTTCATCTACAAATCTGTATTCAAAAGGAAACCCTGGATTTTGTGATTTTAGTACTTGTTCTATTTCTTGGAGTGTATTACTCATGTTAGCTCCAGTTGTTGGTTTTATATATAGGTAATCTGCTCCTTCAGCTTGATTATAAAATATGACAGGATCACTCGTTCCATACATATCGCCGTATAAAAAATCCTTGACAATCCCCTTGATGGTGAACATCTGTCCTTGCCAATTAACCGTTTTACCCACTACATTATCCGTATTTAATAGTTTTGCAAAAGATTCAGAAATTAATACATTACTGCTATCTGCAGCTTGCGAAGTGCCAAAACCCTTTCCTTCTTTGATTTCCATTCCGGTGGTCTTGAAAAAATTGTGGGTTACCGTTCTAATAGAAATCAAGACATCTTCATTATCAGGCTTGCCTTGCCATTGTACACCTGAGGTGTTATTTCCTCCAGATAAAATTTGCGAATTCATTAGGCCAGCACTTTCAACCAGTCCAGAAGATTTAAGCTCTTGTTCAATAGAATTGAAATTTTCAATAATATTTCCATTTGCTGCAGGTACTTCAATAAGGTTTTCTTTAGTCATTCCTAAATCCCTATTTTTTACGTGTTGCACTTGTTGATACACTATAATGGTACTTATGATAAAAATGATAGAAGCTGAAAATTGAATGACCACCAAACTTTTCCTTGTAATAGATGCAGCTCCTGTTTGTCTTATAGACCCTTTGAGCACTTCAATAGGTTTAAATGAAGAAAGGTAAAACGCAGGATACAAACCGGACAGAAATCCGCAGACCAGAGTTATAAGCAGTATTGGGATAAAATGAGAAGGTTTGGAAAGTGCTAAGCTTAAATCTTTATCAATCAATTCATTAAAATGTGGAATTAATATAATTAATAGAAAAATGCTTACAACACCACTAAGAAAAGCTGTGAAAACGGCCTCGGTGATAAATTGAAAGATCAACTGCTTTTTCCCTGAGCCTAAGGCTTTTCGCATTCCTACTTCGTTAGCGCGTTTTTCACTTCGGGCTGTAGCAAGATTCATAAAGTTAATGCAAGCGATGATTAAAATAATCAGTGCGATAAAGCTGAACAAACGTACATATTCAATACGGCCACCACTGATTTCACCATTTTTAAAATTGGATCGTAAATGCCAGTCATTCGCCGAGAATAAGATTGCTTCCGTTTCTTTATCACCGGTTTTGGCAGGAAGTATTGCTTTTACTTTTTTATTTACTTTTTCAACCGCGACTCCTGGTGCTAATTTTACAAAAGTGTCCGTAAAATTAGCACCGTAGCCTTTAGTCCATTCTTTGCCATCGGTAAAATTTTGGAATGGAATAAGCCATGTAAACGGATAGGTAGTATTCTTAGGGAAATTTTCTATAATTCCAGTAACAATATAATTTGTTTTTTGATCAAATTGAATATTCTTTCCCATTGCTTCTTGGCTATTTCCAAAAAGTATGGAAGCTGTCTTTTGTGTTATAACAATTGATTTTTTGTTTTTAAAGGCATCTTTAGAGTTTCCATAAATAAATTTAAGACCGAAAATGGCAAAGATGTCTTTATCTGCATAACTTCCTTCGCTGTTAATCGATTTCTCGCCAACACTGAGAAGAAAGCTTTTATCACGCTTACGCGCAGCCTTTGTAACTTCAGGTATTTCTGTTTTTAAAACCTCGGCCAAAGGTCCTGGCGTAGCTTGAAAAAACGTTCTCCATTCTCCCTCGTACTTTTGATTGGTCGGTACGGCATAGACCAGTTCTTTATCTGCAATAGATTGGTCAAAATTCACCTCATCCTCAACCCAAAGAAGAATAAGACTTGCACACGTAATCCCAATGGCCAAACCGAAGATGTTAAGAAAGCTGTAACCTTTGTTTTTCCAAAGGTTTCTGAATGCTATTTTGAAATAATTTTTAAACATGATTGTTCGTTTTTTGATTGATGGGCTTCAATACAATTTCGAAATGCTTCGTTTTCGGAATCACTCTGCCACCTTTAATTTTTTCCTGCCTACTTTTTTATTCGGTTCGTAAACTTTTTACCGGGTTGGCAATCGCGGCTTTAATACTTTGGTAGCTTACTGTAATTATAGCAATGGTTATAACTAAGAGTGCTGAAAGCCCCATTATTCCCCAACCTATCTGTATGCGATATGAAAAATCCTCCAACCAGATATTCATACAATACCAGCCAATCGGCAACGCAATTAAAGTAGAGATGCCTACAAGTTTTAGAAAGTCCGTCGTCAAGCCAATAGTAATCTGGCTCACGCTAGCTCCCAAAACCTTGCGGACTCCTATTTCTTTTGTTCTATTTTGGGCATTAAATGCTGCCAGACCAAATAGTCCTAAGCAGGCGATAAAAATTGATAAGCATGTAAATACAATAAAGATACTGCCCAGACGACGCTCCTCTTTGTAGGAAGCCTCAAATGCATCATCCATAAAGCGGTAATTGAAAGGCTGGCCAGGGGCTCTTTTTATCCAAATACTTTCAATGTTTGCAATGACACTGGCAAAATCATCTGTTTTCAACTTGATGGCCATGGACCCTGTAGTTCTGCTCATAAATAGCCCTAATGCACCTATATTCTCTCGCAAGGATTCATAATGAAAATCTTTAATGACACCTATAACATGATAAAATTCAGGATTTTCAAGTCCAATTTCTTCGGTAATTCTTATTCCAAGAGCTTCCTCTGCACTTATACCTAGCGTTGCTAGTGTGGATTCATTAATAATAACGGCAGTAGAATCTGCGGCAGATTGACTATTGAAATCGCGACCGGCGACCAATTCCAGATTTAACGTATTTAAATAATCGTTATCCACCTCCCAGGTTTGCATTTGAATGGCATATTGCTGATCCATGGCACCTTCCTTAAAAAAAGAACTGTTAGATCGTGATGATGGAGTAGGCATGAAGCTGCTCACTGTAGCGTCTTTGACGGCGCTCAAATTGAGAACATCCTGTTTAAAAGCATTAATATGTTGTCCAGCGGCATACGTGTCATTTATTACTAGAACTTGCTCCTTGTCAAAGCCCAGGTCTTTGTTTTGTATAAACTTCAATTGCTGAAAAACCACCAAGGTTCCAACAATTAAAAAAACAGCGACTCCAAACTGAAATACAACGAGCATGCTTCTAATATTCCACTTGCTACTATTCTTCATTCCGTTTCCCTTGAGTGTATCTACTGGAATAAATCGGGATATAACGAAGGCTGGATAACTACCAGAAAAGAGTCCTAACAATATAGTGATGAGTAAAATGGCAACATAAAACAAAGGCTCTGTAAATGGTATACTAATATCCCTGCCAGCTAAATCATTGAAATACGGCAATGCAATTAAAGCTATTATAATTGCTAGAATCATGGAAGCAAAGACGACAAATCCAGATTCTGTTAGGAATTGCACTATTAATTGAAATCTATTGGATCCCAGTGTCTTACGTATCCCTACTTCCTTGGCTCTTTTTAGGGAATGCGCAGTAGATAGATTCATAAAGTTTACGCACGCTAGAAGAATGAGAAAGAAGCCTATGAATGATAGAATGTAAACGTTTTGAATGGTTCCTTTCTCGCCCATTTCATTTTGATTTTCAGAATACAAATGAATATCGGTCAACGGAATAGTGTGGTATCTTATATAATTTCCAGATGCTGCAAAAGATTCCTTGGTCATACCTGGGAACGTCTTTTTAGCCCAAGGCAGTACATATTTTTCAACCACGCCTTCTAATTGTAACTTAAAATTATCAAGACGGGTTTCTGGTGCTAGTTTGACAAACGTGTAGTAGTTGTTGTTACCCCATATATCTTCTCGAGAGGCAACATTTCCAGCCATTGCCATAAATATGCTGTAATTCTTTAAGAAGGAGTTTTTGGGAAGATCCTCCATTACACCAGTTACTATATATGTGTCTTCATTATTTAATAAAAGGCTCTTTCCTACCACATCGACACTACCAAAATGATTTTCTGCAGCCGTTCTGGTCATAACGAGCGTGTTGGGTTCTTTCAATGCGGATTCTTTGTTACCGTTAATGAGTTCAAGCCCGAACATGTTAAAAAAGGTAGAATCTACATACGTAGTAGAAAGCTCTTTGATATTATCGGTTTTATCACTGCTCCTAAATAGGTTACTGCCTAAAGTTCTAAATCGAACGGTGTTTTCAATCTCCGCAAAATCTTTTTCTAAGGTTGCAGCCATTGGTGGTGCCGTTTCGCCACTTTTAATTTCTGCACCACCAAATTTGATGTCCATATCGATTCGATAGAGACGGTCGGCGTCCACAAACATGTTGTCATAGTTTAACTCCTCATAGATGTAGAGTGCAATCAATAAACTACCAGCCATTCCTATGGCAAGCCCTAGTGTATTGATCAAGGTAAAAAAAGGTTGTTTTTTTAGACTTCTAAATGCTATTTTAAAATAATTCTTGATCATTTTTATTAGGTTAAAGATTATCTGTTTACTGTTTTATTGTGACTGTCTTACTGTGTACTAAAAACTCTCTACTGCATACTAAATACTTAGTACTGAAGTTATACCTTCTTATACGTTATACCTTCTTATACTCCGCCAATATATTCTCCGTTACTTTCTGTCCATCCAACATTCTGATAATTCTGTGACTGTATTTGGCGTCGTGCTCACTGTGTGTTACCATAATTATGGTTGTGCCTGCTTCGTTTAATTCGGTTAAAAGATCCATCACTTCGTTACCGTTGCTGCTGTCCAGATTACCTGTAGGCTCATCAGCCAAAATTAGTTTCGGGTTGTTTACTACGGCACGGGCAACCGCCACACGCTGTTGTTGTCCTCCTGAGAGCTGTTGCGGAAAGTGTTTGCGACGGTGCATGATCTGCATTTTCTCCAACACGGCATCTACCCGTACTTTGCGTTCAGCAGGTTTAACGCCAGTATAGATTAAAGGAAGTTCAACGTTTTCAAAAACCGTCAATTCATCAATGAGGTTAAAGCTTTGAAACACAAAACCGATGTTGTGCTTGCGTAAATTAGCCCGTTTGCGTTCGTTAAAGCCAGCTACTTCAATGCCATTAAATATAAAACTGCCTCCATCGGGATCGTCCAGTAAACCCAAAATATTAAGCAGTGTCGATTTTCCGCAACCCGAAGGTCCCATCACTGCTACAAATTCTCCTTCGTTTACTGTAAAGGATAGTTTATTTAAGGCTATAGTGCGTACCTCCTCGGTAGCGTAGTACTTTTCTAAATCTGTAATTGTTATCATTTGTATCGTTTATTGTTAACTTTATCTATTTATGCTTCCTTCCTTTTAGAGAGGGACAGGATTTGCCCTGGCATATCCGGGGTGGTTTTTTATTCTTTTAAAACCAATTCTTGTACGTCACCATAGTTATCGTAACTACTAGTAATTACTTTGTCTCCAGGTTCTAGACCGTTTAGTACTTCATAATATTCAGTGTTTTGGCTTCCTAAGCTTATATCAGTTTTATAGGCCGTATCGCCGTCTTCACTCACTTTAAATATCCAATTGCCTCCTGTTTGCTGAAAAAAGCCTCCTTTTGGGATTAGTAATGCTTGTTTTTCATCGCTCAAAGCCAGTCGAATTTGTAAGGTCTGTCCACGACGAATTCCTTCTGCTACTTCTTCCCCAAACTCCATATCGACTTGAAAACGACCATTGTTCACTTGTGTATATACCTTTTTGATAGTTAGAGTGTAACTTTTCCCATTAAAACTGAAACTTCCTGTTTGTCCCGTATAAATTCGTGAAATATAATGCTCGTCAATATCAGCACGTACTTTAAAGCCGCTCAATACATCTATTTGCCCTAATCGCTCACCCTTGTTTTTAGACTGACCAATTTCGGCATCCAGCGAAGTAAGCTGCCCATCAACAGGAGCTTTTACAACCAGGTCTGCTACTTTTCTACGCATCAATTCAAGTGCATTCTGGGTTCGAGCATAACTGCTTTGAACTTGGCTTTTTTCTTGTTTTACAGCGATGGAATCTTGCTTTAGAATTTGTTCAGAAAGTTGCATCCGTTCTTTTTGGTAGTCGTATTCGTTTTTTGCTTTGATTAAATCCTGTCTGCCAATGGCATCTTTTTCGTATAGTTTGCTGTTGAGGTCATACACTCTTTTGGCCTCTATTAAGCCACTCTCCACATCGGTATATTGGTTTAGTTTGTTAATGGTATTTTGCCGGGCTGCATTTTGCGAAATCTGCATTTGCGTCAATAGGTTATAAACTTGTGTTTCTTGGTTTACAAGGCTTAGCTCCAAATCGGTATTGGAAAGTCTTAAAATAGGGTCGCCTTTTTTAAGGATGGAACCGTCTTCAACAAATTTTTCTTCTACGCGACCGCCTTCCAATGCGTCTAGATAGATAGTGGTAATGGGGAGTACTATTCCATTTACAGGGATATTTTCTTGAAAAACTCCTTTTTCAACTGTATTTATACTGATGCGCTCTTTTTCGACGTTCAATTTTGAGCCGCCAAACGAAGAAATAATTACAAAAACGATCAAAGCCAACAATAAGACTGTACCTCCTATAAGTACTAGTTTTTTAGTAGTGAATCGTTTCTTTTCCAATTGGATGTCCATATAATATCTTGTTTTTCAATATTTATATTGTGAATATAATGCCATAAATACAATAGGCTTAAAAACAGGTATTTAAATATCTTTGAAATATTTAAAGTGTTCGGTTTTGATACACTTCCTGTTCGCTACCGGCACACTTTTATCAATTCAGAATTCAGGATTCAGAATTATGAATAATCCCAATGTAATTTATTAATATTGTATCTATGCTTCTTCAAAATGCAAGAATATTGGTTATCGACGACGATGAGGACGTGCTCATTGCGCTTCGGCTTTTACTGAAACCGAAGGTGAAGGAGGTGGTTACTAATAAAAATCCCAATACGATTCAAAGCCTGATGCAAGAATATCAATTTGATGTGGTGATTTTGGATATGAATTTTAATGGCTTGGTAAACACAGGCAACGAAGGGATCTTCTGGCTGAACAAAATTAAAAAGCAAAAGCCGGAAACTGATGTCATTCTTATCACAGCTTACGGCGATATCGATTTGGCCATACGCTCTCTAAAAGAAGGGGCTTCCGATTTTCTTGTTAAGCCCTGGCAGAACGAAAAAATATTGGAAGCGATTCGGGAACGGGTTGAAAAACAGCAAAAAAAGCAATCAAAAAAACTTCAGTTAGATGCTGAAACCAAGATCATAGGCGAAAGTGAACCCATGCAGGATGTGTTCGTAAAACTTAAAAAAGTAGCACCAACCGATGCCAATGTCCTTATTTTGGGCGAAAACGGAACGGGAAAAGACCTTATTGCAAGAGCTATTCACGATAACTCCCTTCGGAAAAATAACCCTTTTGTAAAAGTGGATGTGGGCTCTTTAACCAACACACTTTTTGAAAGTGAACTATTCGGTTACAAAAAAGGCGCTTTTACCGATGCCCGGGAAGACCGCAAAGGCCGTTTTGAAACTGCCCATGGCGGTACCCTTTTTCTAGATGAAATAGGGAACATAACACTTAGACAACAAGCACGTTTATTGACCGTTTTGCAAAACAGGCAGGTAACGCCGTTGGGCGCCAACCAGCCAATCCCTATTGATATTCGGCTAATCTGTGCTACCAATGTGTCGATAAGCGATTTGGCCGATGAAGAACGTTTCAGAAAAGATTTAATTTATCGTATTAATACTGTTGATGTCACGATTCCGCCATTACGGGACCGCGGCACCGATATAACACTGCTTGCGCACTATTTTGTCGATTTTTATGCTGAAAAATATGGTAAGGGGAGTTTTAGTTTGTCTTCGAGCTTTATTCAAAAACTGAAAAAACATCACTTTAGCGGAAACGTACGTGAGTTGCAATATGCCTTGGAACGCGCCATCATTATGGCAGAACAGCATACGCTGGAAGCTGAAGATTTAACCTTTTCGGCCATCGAACAACCGCAAATACAAGTTGCGCAAAACGAAACAAATCTGGATGCCATTGAAAAGAACACCATCCTTACCGTGATTGAAAAAAATAACGGAAACATCTCAAAATCTGCCAAGGAACTAGGGATTACCCGTGCCGCACTCTACCGCAGACTCCATAAATATGACCTATAAAAGCTACGTATTCTCAATTACGCTTCGGGTTGTGGGGTTGCTCATTTCCTTGACTTTGCTAGCCTTTGGGATTGCCTGGCTAAACACGTATGCAATTATAGGAGGTTCCATCCTTTCGCTAATTACAGTATATAACCTCTACCGGTTTGTGATAAAACGGTTCGTTGAAATGGATGATTTTTTTGAATCGGTAAAATACCGCGACTTCTCACGATGGTTTGTCGAAACAAAAGGCCCTCAAGATATCCGTGAACTGCACAAAGGCTTTAACCTTGTGAACAAAACCATCAAAGCGATCGATAGTGAACGGCAGGCACAGTTTGTCTATCTTCAAAAAATATTGGAGATGGTAAACATTGGTATCATCGCCTATAATGTAGAAAGTGGCGACGTACTTTGGGTAAACGATTCCTTTTTAAAGACATTGGATTTTCCTTCGTTCAAAAACATAAGCTTTGTTGAAAAAAGGAGGCCAAATATCTATGATGAGCTGTTTGAAACATACCATTCCAATACCGCTTCGGTTACTTTAGAAATGAGACAGGAAACGCTAAAAGTCTTGATTTCAGATACGGTTTTTGAAATGGAAGAACATTCTTTTAAGCTTATTGTGCTTCAGAATATAGAAGAAACCCTTAACCGGAACGAAAGTGAAGCCTGGAAAAAACTCCTAAGCGTAATGACACACGAAATCATGAACAGCATTGCGCCCATCACTTCTTTAGCTGAAACTCTTCAGAAAAGTATTCAAGACTCCATGGAACATCCTGAAACCAGGAAATTGGAGTTGGAAGATGTTAATGCTGGTCTCAACAGCATAAAAAAACGAAGTGAAGGCTTGATGAAGTTTGCCAAAACTTATAGAAGCTTAAATAAAGTTACCCACGTAAACAAGACCAAAATAAAAGCATCCGATTTATTCAGCAATATTAGCGAATTGATGAAACCTTCTTTGGAAGAAAAAGAAGTTGACCTTGGTTTTAAATTGAAAGATCCCAATCTATTATTTGAAATCGACTCCTACCTGATAGAACAAGTACTTATCAACCTTATCTTAAATGCTATCGATGCAACCGAAACGGTTTCCGCGCCACAGATTGTTGTTTCGGCAACTTTAAGCCATAAAGGAACGGCTCAGATAAAGGTTGCCGATAACGGAAGCGGCATTCCATCAGAAATTATGGATAGTATCTTTGTGCCCTTTTTCAGTACCAAAAAAACTGGAAGCGGTATTGGTCTGAGTCTTTGTAAACAGATTATGCTATTACACGGGGGTAAAATACAACTGCGTAGTTCTGAAAAAGAGGGGACAGAAGTGAGTTTGGTTTTTTAAAATTTATCAGTTTTAATATTGCATCATTACCATTTAAATTTATATTATTTAATACCAAACATAAACACCTCAAAACCTGTCTCTTATACACATCTCCGAGCCCACGAGA
>OJEO01000224.1_pt1 | contig 25552 bp, 13 predicted proteins | sample 1593621 | NCBI WGS metagenome assembly OJEO01 (sample SAMN05416875, study PRJEB24817) | seawater metagenome | isolation source: Sea water | place: Canada:Atlantic | collected 2013-11
TTTGACATAATTCAGTTGTAGTTACTTCATCCGTAGCTACTGTACTTCCAGAATCGTCAGTTACGGCAGTTCCATCAGGAGCAGTTCCTTCTGCTGTAGCTTGGTTGATTACTTCGCCTGCATCTATATCGTCTTGCGTGATTACATACACTCCTGTATACTCCCACTCTTCTGTTACATCTAACTCACCATCACCATCCGTGTCTCCCGTTGGTCCGTTGATCGTTGCGATCAATGGATCAGTCACAGTTACTGAAGCTAAACTTACGTTTCCTTCATTAGTTACTGTAAATGTGTAGTTGATCTCTTCGCCTACTTGTGAACAGTCGCCGCCATCGTCATAACTACTTCTCTTAACAATCGCTATGGCTGGTGTTTGACATAATTCAGTTGTAGTTACTTCATCCGTAGCTACTGTACTTCCAGAATCATCAGTTACGACAGTTCCATCAGGATCTGTTCCTTCTGCTGTAGCTTGGTTGATTACCTCACCCGCATCAATATCTTCTTGAGTAATGACATAATCTGCTTCATATATCCAGGTTTCCGTTTCTTGTAAAACTCCATCACCATCATCTCCTGAAACTAACACTATAGGCACAACAGGGCTTGGTGTCTCCAATAAAGGATCAGTCACTATAATATTACTAAGTGGAACATTTCCTTGATTGGTTACTGTAAATGTATAAGTAATTGTTTCATCTACATTAGTACATCCATCTTGATCTTCATCATTGAAATCCCCAGTTTTAACTATTGCTATAGCTGGTGCCGGTGTTTCTTCAATAAGAATATAAACTGTGGCTAAATCTGTTGCAATTGGATTACCATCGTCAACAATACCGTATACAAATTGATCGTTTCCAGTAAAATCAGCTCCTGGCGTATATTCGAATGTACCATCTGCATTAATAACAACCGTTCCGTTTGAAGGACCACTAACTGGACTAATAGTAGTATCTACCATTTGATTATCCCCTTCAGGATCATTATCATTATCTAATACATTTCCTGAAATGATAGTATTAATTTCTCCATAATAAGCATCATCATTGGCAACTGTTATATTGTCATTATCTTCTAAAATATAGATAGTAACTACCGCTGTATCACACAACGCTGGGTTGCCATTGTCACAGATCGTATATTCAAAAGTATCTTCGCCTATAAAACCAGGTGCTGGGGTATAAGTGTACGTCCCATCTGCATTGATTGTTACTGTTCCGTTGCTCGGATCTGTATTCCCCGTTACCGTGATTGGGTCTCCGTCTGGGTCAAAGTCATTAACAATAGCATTTCCGCTTACTGGAACATCTACTTCTGTTACATTAGTATCATTATTTGCAATTGGCGGATCATTTTCAAGAATTGGATCGTCAACTATTTCAATAGTAACCATTGCCGTATCACACGCTATTGGGTTTCCGCCATCACATACTTGATACTCAAAAGTATCCTCTCCTACATAATCCGTTGCCGGGGTATAGGTATACGTTCCATCTGCATTCAAGGTCAACGTTCCGTTGCTAGGACCGTTCACCAACGTGAACGTCTCACTGCCAACTGGACCGTCTGCATTGATATCGTTCGTGCTTACATCACCGCTTACAGCTATGTTTACAAACGTATCGTTAATGTCGTCGATCGCTAGGATCTCGTTTCCACCATCATTTGGATCGATACTGATATAAACCGTGGCCGTGTCTCTCGCCACAGGACTACCTGCATCAAAAATTTCATATACAAAACTATCTGTTCCTGTGTACCCTGCATTTGGTGTATAGGTAAAGGTTCCATCTGCGTTCAACACTACTGAACCATTGCTTGGTCCGTTGCTCGGACTAACAGCGGTATCTACTGTCTGGTTATCGCCTTCTGGATCCGTATCGTTGTCCAATACATTGCCAACGATGTCCGCATCTGGGAACCCGTAATACGCATCGTCAACTGCTGTGGTCATATTATCCGTGCCATCTACAACTTGGATCGTTACCGTTGTGGTATCACACAACGCTGGATTGCCATTGTCACAGATTCTATATGTAAAAGTATCTTCACCTACAAAATCAGGTGCTGGGGTATAGGTGTACGTCCCATCTGCATTGATCGTTACCGTTCCGTTGCTCGGATCTGTATTGCCCGTTACCGTGATGGGGTCACCGTCTGGGTCATAATCGTTCGGAAGTACATTCCCATCTACTGGGGTACCTGCCTGTGTGCTGTTCGTATCGGCATTCGCAACCGGTGGGTCGTTAACCGGGCTGCCTACTGGCTGTACCTCGATATAAACCGTGGCCGTATCACACGCTATTGGATTTCCGCCATCACATACTTGATACTCAAAAGTATCCTCTCCTACATAATCCGTCGCCGGGGTATACGTATACGTTCCATCTGCATTCAAGGTTAACGTTCCGTTGCTTGGACCGTTCACCAACGTGAACGTCTCACTGCCAACTGGACCGTCTGCATTGATATCGTTCGTGCTTACATCACCACTTACAGCTATGTTTACAAACGTATCGTTAATGTCGTCGATCGCTAGGATACAGTTGCTCAATATAGTTACTGAAATTTCAGCATTACAACCATTAGCATCTGTTACACTAATAGTATAGTCACCTTCTTCTAAATCATCAAAAGTTCCTGATGCTTGAGGCGTACCTCCATCAAGATTATACATATAAGGATTTGTTCCCCCATTTGCTTCCACAGTAACAGAACCTAATGCATTACAAACGATATCGGTTTGCGATGTTATTTCTAAAGAAAGCTCTTCGGCAGGCTGCAATACCTCTGCACTATCAGTTGTTGAACAGCCATTGGCATCGGTGATTGTTACAGAATACGTTCCAGCCGTTACATTAGATAAATCTTCTGTTGTTGCTCCATTGCTCCATTCAAAAGTATAAGGTTGGGTACCTCCACTTACAGTAAAATCTAAGGAACCGTTATTTCCTTCAAAACATGAAATATTAGTTACTGCAATACCCGTGCTTAACGCGTTTGGTTCGTTAACCATAATCGAAGCTTCAACAGTACATTCTGTAACGCTATCGGTTACAATAACAGAATATGTCCCTGCACTCAACCCAGAAATGGATTGTGTTGTTTCACCTCCTGGTGACCACTGATACGTAAATGAACCAGATCCTCCAGATACTGAAACTGAAGCAGTACCATCACTATCTCCATTACATGTTACAGGAGTTGATGAGACATTTGCTGCTAAATCTAAACATGTACCAGGATTAACAGTTGTTGTTGCTGTTGCGGTACAACCATTTGCATCGGTTACCGTTACAGTATAATCACCGGCACTTAAACCTGTAATCGTTTGTGTTGTTTCGCCTCCAGGACTCCATGAATATGAATAAGGCGGTGTACCACCAGATGCATTTGCCGTTGCCGTACCGTCACCTGTTGTTGGGCCACTCTCATCCGTTGAAGTTGCAGAAACATTTAATGCGTTTGCAGGCTCATTGATGGTTACACTTTGCTCTACAGGCTGACATTGTGTTCCATCGATAGTAACACTTACCGTATAAACTCCTGCTGGTTGACCACTAATAGTGCTTGATGTAACTCCACTATCAACTTGTGATGGAACCGTGTTCCAAGTAAATGTAAATGTTGCTGAAGGGTTTGAATTTGAGCTAGCAGAAACTTTTGCCATCCCACCGTTTTCTCCTGTACAAGGCACATCTTTAACATAGTCTACTGTTATTATAGCATCACAGTCATTCGTACAGTCAATTACCACGCCTTGTTCTATGATACAATCATTAGCATCGGTAATTGTTACAGTATGTGTTCCTTCTGGAAGGTTTGTTGCAGTTGCCGTGGTCTGATTACCAGCACTGGCACTCCATACATATTCGTACGGAGCAGTTCCTCCTGAAGGATTAGCAGTTGCCTCCCCATTTTCACATCCTTCTGTAGCGGTTGCATTTTCTTTAGTAATCTGCACGCTTAATGCTTCTGGCTCTGTAAGGGTTATAGAAATTGAGTCTTCATTCCCAAGCGAATCGGTTACCTCAATAGTATATGTTCCTGCAATTAAATTATTAAACACAGGACTAGATTGTGGAGTTCCCCCATTTAAAGAATATTCATATGGCTCGAGACCACCAGTAGCTTGAACAGTTATAGATCCACTATTTTCACCAAAACATTGAACATCGGTTTTAGTATCTAAAGTAAGCTCTAAATCTTCATAACAATTGGCATCTACATTTACCCCACCGGCAATTATCCACGATTGACCGTTTACATTTTGACCGTTTTGTTTATTCCGTGTGTCTACAGTAATCGTTACTTGTGTTACGTTGCCTGGTACATCTTCTAATGTTAAAGTAGGAATTGACAAACAGCACGTCCCTCCTGGTAAACTTGGATCAGATCCATATAAGAGAACCTGATCTGTAACTCCTCCGGCTTCTGCTTTCAATAGTAGGTATCTTCCATCATTGGTTAATTCAGAAATTGGTGTTTCAACCACCAAATCCCTTGGAGATGAAAAAGAAGGAATATCTATGGTAAAACTTTGAATATCGTTTACACCGCTTAAATCAGTAAACACCCCTGAGTTTGCCGTAGCATCTGGCGCATTTCTAAAAGCGTAAACAACAAGTGACTGAAGACTATTTTTTGCATTAGAATTGGTATACGTTACCGTTGAAGTAGATCCAGTTACAAGCCCTCTATATACCCATATATTTGAACTAGTCCCCATTGGTACTGAACGTGAAAGTGTGTGTGATACATTTGCATCATCAACCACTTCAATAGTTTGTCCTGGGTTATTTCCTTTATATACAATTTCAGTTACATACTGAAAAACATTCCCCGCATCAGGTATATTTGCGGTAGTAGTAGTATTACCATTTGCATTGTACCCATATTCATCTACAATTTTATCACTACCACATTCAAAATTCCATCCGTCTATTTCACAAGTAATAATTACAGACTTTTCTATAGAGCAACCGTTGGCGTCAGTCACAGTTACTTCATAGGTTCCTGGCGATAAATTTGTTGCTGTTTGGGTTGTTTGACCTCCAGTGTTTGCACTCCATTCATATGAATAAGGTGCTGTTCCATTAGTAGGATTAACTGTCGCCTCTCCATTACTACATTGACCTGAATCTGTAGCGTTTTCTTGTTGTACTGAAGCTGTTAATTGGTCAAGAAGCGTAATCGTTTTTTCATCACTAACGGTTGGCAAAGTACAGCCTGTTCCATAGCTTCCCATATACGAAACTTCCGCTCTAAAATTACCTTCAAAATCTTCTGAACCGTTATAAGTATAAGTTCCCGAAATCGAATTAGAAGTCCCTACAGAAACATTGTTTAAGAAAAATTCCCATTCCACTCCTCCTGAAGCAGCAGTACATTCACCTGAATATATATCTGCATTATAAGTTACTGAGTTTTCGCAATCCATTTGCTCAATTTCAGCAGTAACATCGGGACAAGGCACGCAAATTTCTGGGTTGTTAAAGTTGAGAGATTGCACCTCACAATTAGAATCTTCATAATTCATAACGGCATCACCTGTAGTTTGATTTGCCCCACAAACACCAGTGCCCACAGCTACTATACTATAGTTAAGTGTGATGGTTTCAGCAGAAACCTGACTTACAAACCAAGACAATACATCTCCATCTTCAGAAGCAGTACCCTTACTAGCTGAAATTGAACCCGGAACATAATCAAAATCTGCAGCTATGGTATTTGTAACCAATGCCTGTCCGTTTAATTGTTTTGCTGCAGGGGTTAATTGACCTAATATAGTGTCATAAATATCCATTAAATCTGCCTCATTTTCTGTAGTAAACAAACCAGCATTTTGAATTCCATCTATTGTGTTAGTTGCCGCAGTTTGTTGATCCCCAGAAATAGCATTAAAAAGCCCAACACTAAAAACACTCTGGTTAAATACCTCTCCGTTCTTTGTAGTGGTTTGTGCAGCTACTCCCGCCTGTATAGCTCTTTGTTGACAAATTGTATTTACCCCAGCATTACTACAAGAGTTTCCATTACTATCACGGTTTGCTACACCATCGGTTAATAATAAAATACTCCTATTTGTATTACAATCGAAAGTAGCTTGATTGGTCATTATCCAATCAGCTGCCATCATTGCAGCCTGAATATTTGTGTTTCCACCAGTTACTAAGCCGTTAATAGCATTGATAACAGCTTGCTTACCCGCGCTTCTTGTAAAACCAATATCAACAGTCGCAGAACTTGAGTAACTTACAATAGCTACCCTATTCATACCAGTTGGGTCGTTATTAAAAAGGTTATTAACAAAATCTATCGCCGCATCTTTTGCATAATCGATTGGATCAGGACTTGCCCCATCATCCATACTACCCGATCTATCTATAACCAGTACAACTTCTGAAGGTGCGACAGCTGGTTCTCCAGTAATCTCAAGCTCAACATCGTATTGATTACAAACTGTTGCATTTTCTGTTACGGTTCTATTAACTACGACTTCCTGTGCAAAGAAAGAGTTTGCAGAAAAAAGAAAGAAAAGCACAAAGAACATCTTGCCACTTCTTTCATTTAGTATGTTTCGGAGTTGTAAAAATCTTTTCATAAAACTAATTTTAGGTTAACACCTATATTTTATTGCTATATCAATTCTTTATTATCCCTCGGTAGGGTCTGGAACAAAAACCTTTAAAACCGTACTAGCTGCTTTCCCCTTACAGGATGGAGACTTTGCCTCTACTTGGATACAGCTCCATCTTTTAGATGGAGTACCTTTAGGTACGGTTACTTTTACTTTAAAGTTGTATGATTGTCCTGGTTTTACAGAAATTTTATCATTATTAGCAAATGCTTTAGAAGCATTATTGCTTAAAGAATTTTTATTATTCTGTGTAGCCATCTTTTTTCCGTTTATTGCTACATCTAGACTCACATTTGCTTCACTTGTTCTATAAGCAACATTAGAGTTAGAACAAGATTCTGCAAGTTCTTTAATCGAGATGGTATAGTTTGCTACAGCATTTGAAGTATTAGTAAGCACCATATCATATACTGCCCCATCTTCATCTGCAGATTTTGAATTTCTATTTTTTTCCACACTAAGTTCTGCATTACAAGACTGAGCGTACATTCCTGAAATGAAAAGAAATGCAAAAAGAAAATTGCAAATTACAATCTTACTTAAAAATGAAATTTTATTTGTATTCATAGTTTTATAATTTTAATCACAAAAACTTCTATTACAAGAAGTCATCGTTACAATAAATTAAGCTCCATTATAGGCTGTAAATCTAATTAGTTCTTGGGGAAAAACGAGTTTCAGTAGAGGAATATCCAATAAAAAGTACATATAATAAAAAACTTAATAACAGATTACTGATCGCTTATCTAAAACAAATATACGTAGGAAAAAGTGTTAAGGATTTATTAAAACGGAACTATTAGTCTAAGTGTGTATTATTGTCGGTGAACTACAATAATTTAGATAAATTAACTTAATTTTTTGTAGGAATTACGTATACGTATAAGTACGTAGAACGCTAGTCCTTATAAGGATTACAAGTTTTTTATTTGTGGGAAGACACATTCTCAAAACTATTAATACCAATCACTAAATCTACTGCAAAAAACCCTATCTTTGACACCAAATTTATAAGATAAATCATGTCAATTAAACGTGAAATTGAACGCAGAAGAACGTTCGGAATTATTTCTCACCCCGATGCCGGAAAAACCACTTTAACCGAAAAATTATTGCTTTTTGGTGGAGCCATTCAAGAGGCTGGAGCCGTTAAAAGCAATAAGATAAAAAAGGGTGCTACAAGTGACTTTATGGAGATAGAACGTCAGCGAGGAATCTCAGTGGCAACTTCTGTTTTAGCTTTTGAATATGAAGGGATTAAAATCAACATATTAGACACACCTGGTCACAAGGATTTTGCCGAAGACACGTTTAGAACACTTACCGCCGTAGATAGCGTTATAGTTGTTATTGATGTTGCCAAAGGTGTGGAAGCACAAACTGAAAAGTTGGTTGAAGTATGCCGCATGCGTAATATTCCTATGATTGTTTTCATTAATAAAATGGATCGCGAAGGTAAGGATGCTTTTGAGTTGTTAGATGAAATTGAACAAAAATTAAACCTTCGAGTTACACCGCTAAGCTTCCCAATTGGTATGGGGTATGACTTTAAAGGTATTTACAATATCTGGGAGAAAAATGTAAACCTATTTAGCGGTAGTAGTCGTAAAAACATTGAAGAAACGATTGAAATTGAAGATTTAAAAAACCCTGAATTAGACCAACTAATTGGTAGTGACGCTGCCGATACATTGCGAGAAGAGTTAGAACTTGCTGAAATATACCCTAAATTTAATCGTGAAGATTATTTAGATGGAACCTTACAACCTGTTTTCTTTGGCTCTGCTTTAAATAATTTTGGCGTGCGTGAGTTGTTAGATTGTTTTGTAGAAATAGCTCCTAAACCACGCCCTAAAGAAAGTGATACCCGTGTGGTAAAACCAGACGAGAAAGATTTTACTGGATTTGTATTTAAAATACACGCCAATATGGATCCCAAACACCGGGACCGCTTGGCATTTGTGAAAATTGTTTCAGGGGTTTTTGAACGAAATACTCCTTATCTACACGTTCGAAACGGGAAAAAGCTGAAATTTTCAAGTCCGAATGCCTTTTTTGCTGAAAAGAAACAAATCGTGGATATTTCATACCCTGGTGATATTGTAGGCTTACACGATACAGGAAATTTCAAAATTGGAGACACATTGACCGAAGGCGAAGAAATGAACTACAAAGGAGTTCCTAGTTTTTCTCCAGAACACTTTAAATACATAAACAATGCCGACCCGATGAAAAGCAAACAGCTAGACAAAGGGATTGACCAGTTAATGGATGAAGGGGTTGCTCAACTTTTCACGTTAGAATTAAATGGAAGAAAAGTAATTGGTACGGTAGGTGCGCTACAATTTGAAGTAATACAATATCGATTAGAACACGAATATGGCGCTTCTTGCCGCTATGAAAATTTAAATGTTCACAAGGCTTGCTGGGTAGAACCAAAAGACCCAAAAAGTGATGAATTTAAAGAGTTTAAACGTGTAAAAGCTAAGTTTCTAGCGAAAGATAAAAGAAATCAATTGGTTTTCTTTGCCGATTCAGCGTTTAGCTTACAAATGACACAATCAAAATATCCCAACGTAAAACTTCATTTTGTGAGTGAATATAAATAAAGGCATTATACTATAAAGTATAACACCCTTATTTATCAAGTATTTATCAAGAACTATTTCTTTAAAAAGTCTAATAAAAATTTATTGACATGTTCTGTATGTGTAAAAACACATCCGTGAGGAGCATCTTCAATTACTTTAAGTTCGCTGTCCTTAACTATTTTAGCTCCTTGCTCTGCAGTGGGTTTCATAGGCACTACTCCATCTGCATCACCATGAATAAAAAGTGTTGGAATATCTACTTTTTTAAGATCATCGCGTAAATCCGTTTTCCCAAAGGCATCAATACAGTCTAACGTAGCTTTAGGTGAAGCACCTGCTGCTACATTAAAGTTATATTGCAACTGCTCTTTCCCTATTAAATGTTTATTGTCTTCATAATTAATGAAGTCTTTACCAAATTTATCCAAAAAGTCACATCGGTCAATTTTAATGGCTTTTTTAAATTCTTTAAACGTTTCTGCTGGCACGCCATCGGGATTGTCGTCTGTTTTCAACATAAAAGGAGCAATCGAACTTATAAATACTAACTTAGATAAGTTTTCTGTTCCATAAGCACCTACATAGCGTCCAACTTCGCCACCACCCATTGAAAAACCAACTAAAATAACGTCGCTCAATGAGAGATGGTTTATAATGTCATTTAAATCTTGAGCCATTGTATTATAGTCGTAACCGTCCCATGGGTGGTCACTTTTACCAAAGCCTCTTCGGTCATAAGAGATACATCGAAAACCTGCATCGACAATTTCTTGTTTTTGATATTCCCACATGGCTGAACTTAATGGCCAACCATGAATTAAGATAACAGGCTGTCCTTTTCCATAATCTTCATAGTAAAGATTTATGGTTTCGTTTTGTTTTTTTGAAGATGTTTTAAGATATCCCATAGTTTTTCTTTTTAAAATACTACGGAAATATCACAATTTAAAATATCAGTAAGGTTTTAATACTTATTTAACTGAAAATCTTAAGAATAGCTTATTTAATATCTGCATTAAAATGACCTACTTATTCTCCAGCATCTCCAAGCGTTCTGACAACTCGTTAATGATGGATTGTTGCTTTTCGATTATTATCTGCTGCTCTTGAATGGCTTTTACCATAGGTGAAAAAAGATCATTATAACGCACCGCTAACATTCCTTCTTTATCTTCAGTTACCATCCCATTATTTAATGTGCTATTTTCATCAAGGGTTTCTTTTAGCTCTTGAGCAATAAAACCATATTCTGTTTTCTTTTCTTTATCATTTTTTCGAAAATAAGAAACCGGGCGGAGTTGCTTAATAAACTGTAATCCCAAATCAGAATCTTTAATCCCATCCTTCCATCGTCGATCTGAAGTAATGGTCCAAGGTACTTGCACGCCTGCATAGGTAATACTTGTATTTCCAATTCGCACTTGATTGTCGAGCGTGCCATCTGGGACCTGGGCGTTATAGCCAACAGCAATATTGTTTGAGCCGACAGTATTATCTTTTAGTGCTCTCCTACCCAAAGCAGTATTTTGATTTCCAGAGCTACTATTTTCAAGAGAAAGATAACCTATAGCTACATTAGATGATCCAGTTGTATTGTTTTTTAATGCTTCCCGACCAATCGCTGTGTTTGAGTTTCCCGTTGTATTATTGATAAGCGCTAACGCTCCAAGAGCAGAGTTTCCACTACCTGATGTATTTTTGTTCAGAGCCGCTCTTCCATTAGCGGTATTGTAATTTCCAGAAGTATTAAATTGAAGTGCTATGGCACCAGTGGCAGTATTATTATGAGAAGCATTATTCTGAAGTGCTCCATAACCAACTGCTGTGTTCTCTTGGTTTCCAATATTATTTCTAAGGGCATTATAACCGACGGCTGTATTATAACCTCCTGTGGTATTTTTCAAGAGAGAGGATATTCCAATGGCAGTATTGTAAGTTCCTCTTGTGTTTTCTTGGAGAGAATATGCCCCAACTCCAGTATTGTTAAAGCCACCAACATTTTTTTCTAAAGCAAAGCGACCGATTGCTGTATTATTGTTACTATTGTTGGTATTTAACGCTCCATAACCAAGACCAGTATTGCCATATCCACTCGTATTATTTTATAGCACATTAATACCAATCGCTGTATTTTGTGTTGAATTAGATCCCGGTGTGGCCGACAGAGAATTAACTCCAAATGCCGTGTTTTTAAAATTTAATCTTCCTGCCAACACATTATTCCGTTTAAAAACAAGATCTTCGTTGTCACTTGTTCCCAAAAAATGGATGTTAGAGTCAGTTCCTGCGTTGCCATCGATGCCCCACTTTGAACTTACCATATTGGCTGTGGCTAATTGCAACCATTGAGAGCCATCATTATAATAATATCCAGGCGTTACATTATTTGGTCTTGTACCTGCAGTAGCTGTATTATAAACAGTCATTCCTGCCGAATTTGCAGAAAGAGGAGCCGGTAAGTTAATTGCTGTTAATGAAACCCTTGGAAGTAATAATCCTTTAGTAGTAGATGAAATGTCTAAAATTGCATTGGGATCCGGATTTACGGTATTTATGCCAACTTGAGCTTTAGTAATATAACAAATAAATAAAACTGAAAATACAGCAAGCGTATTCTTAATTCTTCTCATAATTGGGGGCTTGTACGAAAGATTAAAATTGCAATATCTAGAAATGAGTCATCATTTAAAAATTTATTATGTTAAAAACAAACTTTAAATAAGAAAAAGATTCTTTTTATGTTAAATTTTGATCAAATTTATAACACATGCCGCAAAGCTAATTTATCTCTCCTTAAAACAAAAGGCTCTGTTTTATGCTTCTCCAGTAGGACCAAAGTTTAACGGAATTGGCGGCTGTTCTTGTTCTTTTACTTTACCATGTGCCTTTTCAAAACGTTGAATATTATCGTTTAAGGCTTTTAAAAGGCGTTTAGCATGTTGCGGTGTTAGTATAATTCGTGATTTCACCTTGCTTTTGGGCACGCCCGGCATAATACTTACAAAATCCAGGATAAACTCTGACTGTGAGTGATTAATAATTGCCAAGTTACTGTAGATACCTTGTGCTACATTTTCATCCAACTCAATATTAATCTGTCCCTTTTTTTGTTTTTGTTTGTGTTGATCGTCTGCCATTGTTCTTTATTTTAATATTTCCCGATAAATAAGGAAACAGTTTATAGTTCTAATTTAGCTATCTAATATAATAAAAGAATCCCGCTTTTGGCGGGATTCTTTATTTTGATTTATAAGAAATTATTCTAATTAATTATAGTTCACTTCTTGTTTCTCGCGAGTCATTTCTTCTAGTTCTTCCTTGCTTCCTACGATTATAGAATCGTATTCACGCATACCCGTACCAGCTGGTATTTTATGACCTACAATAACATTTTCCTTCAATCCTTCTAAGGTATCTACTTTACCGCTTACAGCAGCTTCGTTTAATACTTTAGTAGTTTCCTGGAACGATGCAGCCGAGATAAACGACTTAGTCTGTAACGACGCTCTAGTAATACCCTGCAATATTGGAGTTGCAGTTGCATTTACAGCATCTCTTGCTTCAACTAAGGCTTTGTCATTTCTCTTCAAGATGGAATTTTCATCACGTAAATCACGTGGTGAAATTATTTGCCCTTCTTTAAGCACTTGACTATCTCCTGCGTTTTCAACTACTTTCATTCCGAAGATCTTATCGTTTTCTTCGATAAAATCATCTTTATGAGCTAATTGATTTTCTAAGAAAGTAGTATCTCCACTGTCAACGATACGTACTTTACGCATCATCTGTCTCACTACTACCTCGAAGTGTTTATCGTTAATTTTCACACCTTGTAAACGATATACCTCTTGAACTTCGTTCACCAAGTACTGCTGTACTGCTGAAGGCCCTTCAATTCGTAAAATATCTTCTGGTGTAATAGAACCGTCTGAAAGTGGCATACCGGCACGTACATAATCATTTTCTTGAACAAGAATCTGATTAGATAGTTTTACCAAGTACTTTTTAATTTCGCCTAATTTAGACTCCACAATAATCTCGCGGTTACCACGCTTAATTTTTCCAAAGGAAACAACTCCATCTATCTCACTAACTACAGCAGGGTTCGATGGGTTACGTGCTTCAAAGAGTTCCGTTACACGTGGAAGACCACCTGTAATATCACCCGCTTTTGAAGACTTACGCGGTATCTTAACTAATACTTTACCAATCTTAATTTTATCACCATCATCAACCATTAAGTGGGCTCCCACTGGCAAGTTGTACGAACGGATAACTTCATCTTTTTTACCTAAAATCTGAAGTGTTGGTATTTTCTTTTTATTTCTAGATTCTGAAATTACTTTCTCTTGGAATCCGGTCTGCTCATCAATTTCAACTTGGTAGGTAACACCTTGTTCGATATTCTCGTACTTGATTTTACCTGCAAATTCTGAAATAATCACACCGTTATATGGATCCCACTGACAAACCACATCGCCTTCTTTCAGTTTATCACCATCTTTTACATATAGTGTAGAACCGTAAGGAATGTTGTTATTACTTAAAGTAATTCCGGTTTTAGGGTCTGTTAATTTGATTTCAGAAGTACGAGAAATTACAATATCAATTTCATTTCCTTCTGCATCTTCACCTTTTACCGTTTTAAGATCTTCAATTTCAGCTTTACCGTCATACTTGATAACAAGCTTGTTTTCTTCTGAAATGTTACCTGCAATACCACCCACGTGGAAGGTACGAAGCGTTAACTGTGTACCCGGCTCACCAATTGACTGAGCAGCTACAACACCTACAGCTTCACCTCGTTGGACCATTTTGTTGGTTGCAAGGTTACGACCGTAACATTGAGAACAAATTCCTTTTTTAGCTTCACACGTTAATGCAGAACGTACTTCTACGCCTTCTACAGCAGAGTCGCCAATAATTTTAGCGGTTTCTTCTGAAATGTGCTCACCAGCTGTCGCTAACACCTCTTTATTAAGTGGGTTTATTACATCGTTTAATGCAATACGACCAATGATTCTAGCTTCTAACGTTTCAACGATTTCTTCATTCTTCTTTAATGCTGAAACTTCAATACCTCGTAATGTACCACAATCTACTTCGTTAATAATAACGTCTTGTGAAACATCTACCAGACGACGCGTTAAGTAACCCGCATCGGCAGTTTTAAGTGCGGTATCGGCAAGACCTTTACGTGCACCGTGTGTAGAGATAAAGTATTCAAGAATTGAAAGTCCTTCCTTAAAGTTAGAAAGAATTGGGTTTTCAATAATTTCACCACCACCAGAGTTCGATTTTTTAGGCTTCGCCATCAATCCACGCATACCGGTTAGCTGTCTAATTTGCTCTTTACTACCACGCGCTCCAGAGTCAAGCATCATATACACAGAGTTAAACCCTTGTTGGTCTTCACGGATACGTTTCATAGAAAGTTCCGTCAATTCAGCGTTGGTCGCTGTCCATATATCAATTACCTGGTTGTAACGTTCGTTATTGGTAATAAGTCCCATATTATAGTTTCCTACAATACCGTCAACTTGTTTGTTTGCGTCTTCAATCATAGTTTGTTTTTCAGCAGGGATAATAATATCACCTAAACTGAATGACAATCCACCTTCAAATGCAAACTTATATCCTAATGTTTTAATTTCATCAAGGAAAGCTGCCGTTTTTGGCACACTCGTAACTTTAAGGATTCTACCAATAATATCACGAAGTGATTTCTTAGTCAGTACTTCATTTATATATCCAGCTTCTTCTGGTACTTCTTGGTTAAATATCACTCTACCTAACGTAGTTTCGATAATTTGATACACCAATTCACCTTCTTCATTGAAGTCCTTAGTACGAATTTTTATTTGCGCATTAAGATCTACTTGCTTCTCATTGTAAGCAATTACTGCTTCTTCTTCTGAATAGAAAGTTAAACCTTCACCTTTAACTTTTACATCTTTAGTTGACGTTCTTAACTTCGTCATATAATAAAGACCTAAAACCATATCCTGAGAAGGAACTGCAACTGGCGAACCATTTGCAGGGTTCAAGATATTGTGAGATGCCAACATTAATAACTGACATTCCAAAATTGCTTCTGGTCCCAATGGAAGGTGAACCGCCATCTGGTCACCATCAAAATCGGCGTTAAAGGCAGTACATACCAATGGGTGCAATTGGATTGCTTTTCCTTCAATTAACTTTGGTTGGAAAGCTTGAATACCCAATCTGTGCAAAGTAGGAGCCCGGTTAAGCATGATAGGGTGTCCTTTCAATACATTTTCAAGGATGTCCCAAACTACTGGCTCTTTTTTATCTATAATTTTTTTAGCAGACTTAACTGTTTTTACAATCCCTCTCTCAATTAGTTTTCTAATTACGAAAGGCTTGTACAGTTCAGCAGCCATATCTTTTGGAATACCACATTCAAAAAGCTTCAATTCCGGTCCTACAACAATTACCGACCGTGCTGAATAATCCACACGTTTACCCAGTAAGTTTTGGCGGAAACGTCCTTGCTTTCCTTTCAATGAATCTGAAAGTGATTTTAATGGACGGTTGCTATCAGTTTTTACTGCTGAAGATTTACGCGTGTTATCGAACAAGGAATCTACAGACTCTTGAAGCATACGTTTTTCATTACGTAAAATTACTTCAGGTGCTTTAATTTCCATCAATCGTTTTAGGCGATTGTTTCTAATAATTACACGACGGTAAAGATCATTTAAATCTGATGTTGCGAAACGACCACCATCCAATGGTACCAACGGACGTAATTCTGGTGGAATAATTGGCACCACCTTCATAATCATCCATTCTGGTTTGTTTTCGCGATTTTTGTTTGCATCACGCAACGCTTCAACAACTTGAAGTCTTTTTAATGCTTCGGTTTTACGTTGTTTAGACGTTTCATTATTTGCTTTGTGTCTTAATTCAAAAGAAAGGGTATCTAAGTCGATACGCTGTAACAATTCGATTAAACACTCAGCACCCATCTTAGCGATGAATTTATTTGGGTCGCTATCTTCTAAATATTGGTTTTCTACCGGAATAGCTTCCAAAGCATTCAAGTATTCTTCTTCCGTTAAGAAATCCATTTTTTGAAGTGGTTCCCCTTCTTCATTTTTTGCGATACCTGGCTGGATTACAACATATCGTTCGTAATAGATAATCATATCCAACTTCTTAGACGGCAATCCAAGAAGATATCCTATTTTATTAGGTAAGCTACGGAAGTACCAAATGTGTGCAACAGGAACAACTAAGTTAATGTGCCCTACGCGATCACGTCGTACTTTCTTTTCGGTTACCTCTACACCACAACGGTCACATACGATCCCTTTGTAGCGAATTCGTTTATATTTACCACAGGCACATTCGTAATCCTTAACAGGACCAAAAATACGCTCACAGAAAAGTCCGTCACGCTCTGGTTTGTGCGTACGGTAGTTTATCGTTTCTGGCTTTAGTACTTCCCCGCGCGATTCTGCCAAAATCGATTCAGGAGAGGCTAAACCAATAGAAATCTTATTGAATTTCTGAACTGTGTTTTCTTTATTTCTTGCCATAATGCTGTGTACTATGCTTTGTTGTTATTTGTTTTTGGAGTGTTTTTTCACTCCGTTTGAAGCGTAAAGATGCTCCCCACCTTAGCAGGGAGCTTTCTTTTATTCTTCTAATCTAATGTCAAGTCCTAACCCTTTTAATTCGTGCATTAACACGTTAAAAGATTCTGGTAGTCCTGGTTCTGGCATGGTTTCGCCTTTAACGATACTTTCGTATGTTTTAGCTCTACCAATAACATCATCAGATTTCACTGTCAATATTTCACGTAATGTACTAGATGCTCCATAAGCTTCAAGTGCCCATACTTCCATTTCACCAAATCGCTGACCACCAAATTGAGCTTTACCACCCAATGGTTGTTGTGTAATTAATGAGTACGGTCCAATAGAACGTGCGTGCATCTTATCATCTACCATGTGACCCAGTTTCAGCATATAAATAACCCCTACTGTTGCAGGTTGGTCAAAACGCTGTCCGGTTCCTCCATCATATAAATGCGTGTGCCCAAATCTTGGTATATCAGCTTCATCGGTCAATTCATTAATCTGGTCTATCGTTGCACCGTCAAAAATTGGAGTAGCAAATTTGCGTCCTAATTTTTGTCCAGCCCATCCTAGTACCGTTTCATAAATTTGACCAATGTTCATACGTGATGGTACCCCTAGTGGGTTCAACACGATATCTACTGGGCTTCCATCATCTAAGAAAGGCATATCTTCTTCACGAACAATACGTGCTACAATACCTTTGTTACCGTGACGTCCCGCCATTTTATCCCCTACTTTTAGTTTACGCTTTTTAGCAATATAAACTTTAGCAAGTTTTAGAATTCCGGAAGGCAACTCATCTCCTACAGAGATGGTAAACTTCTCACGACGTAAGCTACCTTGTAAATCGTTTTCTTTAATCTTATAGTTGTGTAATAAATCGGCAACTAGTGCATTAAGATCATCATCGGTTGTCCAAGTACCACCTGTTAAATGCGTATAATCATCTACAGCATTCAACATTTTTTGAGTGTACTTTTTCCCTTTAGGGAATACCGTTTCACCAAGGTCATTTGTTACACCTTGAGCGGTTTTTCCACCAACGATAGTAAATAGTTTTTCAACCAATACATCTTTTAATGCATCAAATTTAGCATCGTAAGCGATTTCAAGTGCAGAGATATCTTCTTTATCTTTTGCTCTTTTACGCTTATCTTTAATAGCGCGTGCAAATAACTTCTTGTTAATTACAACTCCCCGTAATGACGGAGAAGCTTTTAAAGAAGCATCTTTTACATCGCCTGCTTTATCACCGAAAATGGCGCGAAGTAATTTTTCTTCAGGAGTTGGGTCACTTTCTCCTTTTGGAGTAATTTTCCCAATTAGTATATCCCCCGGTTTAATTTCGGCACCTACACGGATCATCCCATTTTCGTCAAGGTCTTTAGTAGCCTCTTCTGAAACATTAGGGATATCATGCGTTAATTCTTCATTTCCTAACTTAGTGTCACGTACTTCAAGTGAATACTCATCAATATGAATCGATGTAAATATATCATCTCTTACCACGCGTTCAGAAATCACGATTGCATCCTCAAAGTTATACCCTTTCCAAGGCATAAAGGCTACTTTCATGTTTCTACCCAATGCTAATTCACCTTTATCGGTTGCATACCCTTGGCAAAGTACTTGTCCCTTCTTAACTCGATCGCCTCTCTTTACAATCGGCTTCAAGTTAATAGAAGTACCTTGGTTTGTTTTTCTGAACTTAACTAGTTTATATGTTTTTGAATCACTATCAAAGCTTACCATACGCTCTTCTTCGGTACGGTCATACTTAATAGTAATTTCATTTGCATCTACATATTCTATTTCCCCATCTCCTTCAGCATTAATCAATACTCTCGAATCTGAAGCTACTTGTCGTTCCAAGCCTGTTCCAACAATTGGAGAGTCTGCTAATAATAAAGGTACTGCCTGACGCATCATATTCGATCCCATCAGAGCACGGTTGGCATCATCATGTTCCAAAAATGGAATTAAAGATGCCGAAATAGAAGCAATTTGGTTAGGCGCAACATCGGCATAATTAACCGTGTTAGGTTCTACCACTGGAAAGTCACCTTCCATACGTGCAATTACCCTATCGGTATTAATGGTTCCGTCATCTTTTAACGGGATGTTTGCCTGTGCGATTAATTTATCTTCCTCTTCTTCAGCAGAAAGATACATTGGTTCGCTTTTTAAATCAATTTTACCGTCTTCTACTTTTCTATAAGGAGTTTCGATAAATCCTAAGTTGTTTACTTTGGCATATACTGAAAGTGAAGAAATCAAACCAATGTTTGGTCCTTCAGGCGTTTCAATAGGACAAAGTCTTCCGTAGTGTGTGTAGTGAACATCACGAACCTCAAACCCGGCTCTTTCTCTTGAAAGACCTCCAGGCCCTAAAGCTGAAAGACGACGCTTGTGTGTAATTTCAGCCAATGGATTCGTTTGATCCATAAACTGCGACAACTGGTTGGTACCAAAGAATGAATTAATTACTGAAGAAAGTGTCTTCGCATTAATCAAATCGATTGGAGTAAACACCTCGTTGTCACGAACGTTCATACGCTCACGAATAGTACGTGCCATACGTGCTAAACCAACACCAAATTGAGATGATAATTGCTCTCCCACTGTACGTACACGACGGTTACTAAGGTGGTCAATATCATCAATCTCTGCTTTAGAGTTGATAAGCTCGATTAAGTATTTAACGATGGTTATGATATCTTCTTTGGTAAGCACTTGCTTTTCCATGTCGATATCAAGACCTAGTTTTTTGTTCATACGGTAACGACCTACTTCACCAAGGTTATAGCGTTGATCTGAGAAGAACAACTTATTGATGATACCTCGAGCGGTTTCCTCGTCTGGCGGTTCAGCGTTACGTAATTGTCTATAGATGTGCTCTACCGCTTCTTTTTCTGAATTGGTAGGGTCTTTTTGTAATGTGTTATGGATAATCGCATAGTCTCCTTGCTGATTATCTTCTTTGTGCAACAAAATTGTTTTTGAACCAGAATCTAAAATTTCATCAATGTGTTCTTTTTCAAGAACCGTATCACGGTCTAATACAATTTCGTTACGCTCAATAGATACAACTTCACCAGTATCTTCATCCACGAAGTCTTCGTGCCAAGTTTTAAGAACACGAGCAGCAAGCTTACGACCTAAGAATTTTTTTAATCCTGTTTTTGATGCTTTAATTTCTTCAGCAAGATCAAATATTTCAAGAATATCTTTATCTCGTTCAAAACCAATAGCACGGAACAGAGTAGTTACAGGTAACTTTTTCTTTCTATCGATATACGCGTACATAACGCTGTTGATATCGGTAGCAAATTCAATCCAAGAACCTTTAAAAGGAATTACACGGGCTGAATACAATTTTGTTCCGTTTGCGTGAAATGATTGTCCAAAGAAAACACCAGGTGAACGGTGTAACTGAGAAACGACAATACGTTCTGCACCGTTAATGCAAAAAGTACCGCTTGGGGTCATATAAGGAATTACCCCTAAATACACATCCTGCACAATGGTTTCAAAATCTTCGTGCTCAGGATCTGTACAATATAGCTTTAAACGTGCCTTTAAGGGAACGCTATACGTTAGACCACGCTCGATACATTCTTGAATGGAGTATCTTGGCGGATCTACAAAATAATCTAAAAACTCTAATACAAATTGATTTCGGGTATCTGTTATTGGAAAGTTTTCCATGAAGGTATTATAAAGACCTTCGTTACCCCTTTCTTCTGATTTTGTTTCAAGCTGGAAAAAATCCTGGAAGGATTTGATCTGAATATCCAAAAAATCTGGATAGTCTGGCTTATTCTGCACAGAAGAAAAATTCAATCTTTCAGTTTGCGTTGCTGACATCTATGGACGGAATTTTAATTAAAAAAACTACTTTTGCCTATACTCAAAAAACTATTAACCTTTATATACGCAAAATGGTTTAGGCCTATTCCGGGTATCCGGAAGGCCTAAACCTTAAGGTTTGAAACTCAGCGAACTTATTTAAGTTCAACCTCTGCTCCTGCTTCTTCTAACTGAGCTTTAACTGCTTCAGCTTCGTCTTTAGCAACACCTTCCTTAATTGGAGATGGAGCGTTGTCTACTAATCCTTTAGCGTCTTTAAGACCAGCACCTGTTAATTCTTTTACCAGTTTTACAACTGCTAACTTAGAACCACCTGCGGCTGTAAGGATTACGTCGAATTCGGTTTGCTCTTCGGCTTCTTCGCCTCCGCCAGCACCACCACCAGCAACAGCTACAGCTGCAGCAGCAGGCTCTATACCGTACTCTTCTTTTAATATTTCAGCTAACTCATTAACTTCTTTTACAGTTAAGTTAACCAATTGTTCTGCGAAATCTTTTAAATCTGCCATTTTCTATCGTTTTAAAATAATTGTATTAATATGTGTAATTTAATTAGTGCTAAATTTTTACTCTTCTTTTTCAGAAAGGGTTTTAACAATACCCGCGATTGTACTACCACCTGATTTAAGTGCTGAAATAACATTCTTGGCAGGAGATTGAAGCGCTGATATAATGTCTCCAATAACTTCTTCCTTAGATTTAATTTCAACTAGTTTGTCAAGTTGTTCATCGCCTACGTATATAGCTTCTTCTACGAAAGCTCCTTTAAGTAATGGCTTATCAGATTTTTTTCTGAATTCCTTAATTACTTTTGCTGGAGCGTTTCCTGTTTCAGAAACCATTAACGAGGTATTTCCTTTAAGTACTTCGGATAACTCACCAAAGTCTTTATCGCTGCTTTCCATAGCTTTAGAAAGCAAGGTGTTTTTTACTACATTTAAACTCACTCCTGCTTTAAAGCAAGCGCGGCGTAATTTTGTAGTAGACCCTGCATCAAGCCCCGAGATATCTGCTAAATATATTATAGTGTTCTCGGATAACTGTGCAGTCAAACTTTCAATTACTTGTGATTTTTCTTGTCTTGTCATAAGTTCTCAATTTTACTGCTCAGTGAAACGCTTGGTGTCGATTTCTACGCTAGGACTCATCGTACTAGACATATAAATACTCTCTATATACACACCTTTTGCAGCCTGAGGCTTCAGTTTAACGAGTGTTGTTAATAATTCTCTTGCATTTCCTGCAATTTTTTCAGCATCAAAAGATGCTTTCCCTATTGCTGCGTGTACAATACCGGTTTTTTCAACTTTAAAGTCAATTTTACCAGCTTTTACATCAGAAACTGCTTTAGCAACATCCATTGTTACTGTACCTGTTTTTGGGTTAGGCATTAATCCACGTGGTCCTAAAACCCGTCCTAATGGTCCTAATTTTCCCATAACGCTTGGCATAGTTACAATAACGTCAACGTCTGTCCATCCTCCTTTAATTTTTTCGAGGTACTCATCTAATCCAACATAGTCTGCTCCAGCTTCTTTAGCTTCAGCTTCCTTATCTGGAGTTACTAAAGCTAACACCTTAACATCTTTACCTGTACCGTGTGGTAAGGTAACAACACCACGAACCATTTGGTTTGCTTTACGTGGATCCACGTTAAGACGAACCGCAAGGTCTACAGAGGCGTCGAAATTTACGTTGGTGATTTCTTTTATTAAAGCGGAAGCTTCGGCTACTGTATAGGTTTTATCCTCTACTTTAAGCTTTGCTTCTTTTTGCTTTTTTGTTAATCTTGCCATTTTATAGATTCTTTTCTAGATTAAAAAGGAGCAGCTCCTTTTACTTTCACTCCCATTGATCGTGCAGTACCTGCTACCATTTTCATGGCAGATTCTACGGTAAATGCATTAAGATCGGGCATTTTGTCTTCTGCAATAGCTCGAACTTGATCCCATGAAATAGATGCTACTTTTCTTGCGTGTGGCTCACCAGATCCTTTTTTGACCTTGGCAGCTTCAAGAATTTGTACAGCAGCGGGTGGGGTTTTAATAACAAATTCAAACGATTTGTCTTTGTATACCGTAATCGCAACTGGCAACACTTTTCCTTGTCTGTCTTGAGTTCTAGCATTAAATTGCTTACAGAACTCCATAATGTTCACACCGGCAGCACCTAAAGCTGGTCCAACTGGAGGAGACGGGTTAGCGGCACCACCTCGAACTTGCAACTTTACTACTTTATCTACTTCTTTTGCCATTGTTTTAATTTTACTGTGATTTCTCCTTATGTGGAAGCTAAAGAAAAAACCTATTTATATAGCGTGTAACAATTAAATTTTCTCTACTTGCATGTAGCTTAATTCTAATGGTGTTTTTCTTCCGAATATTTTCACCATTACTTCAAGCTTGCGTTTTTCTTCGTTAATCTTTTCAACTGTACCATTAAAGCCGTTGAAAGGGCCATCGATAACTTTTACGGTTTCGCCAATTACAAAAGGGATGTTTACATTATCATCTTCTACAGCCAACTCATCAACCTTTCCTAACATTCTGTTAACTTCAGATTGTCTCAATGGAACAGGATCTCCCCCTTTGGTTTCACCTAAAAAACCAATAACTCCGTTAATTGATTTTATTATGTGTGGTACTTCGCCAGCCAAACTTGCTTGGATCATAATATATCCTGGAAAAAAAACGCGTTCTTTATTCACTTTTTTTCCGTTGCGAATTTGAATTACTTTCTCTGTAGGCACGAGGACTTGTTCAATATAATCTTCAAGATTTAATCGAGCAATCTCAGTTTCGAGATACGATTTAATCTTATTCTCTTGTCCACTTACCGATCGGACTACATACCACTTTTTTGTACTCTTAGTTTCAGTCATATTTTACGACTTGATCCATTCAAAATAAAATTCTATAACTCTACTAAATACCTTGTCAACACCAAAAACTAGTAATGCCAGTATAATTGAAAAAACTGCCACAACAACTGTTAGTTTTTGCGCCTCCGACCAACTTGGCCAGGTTACGTGGTTTTTAAGTTCACTATAGGATTGTTTTATATAATTTACCATTATAATTGGTTTTTTAACCTATTTAGCACGGGCGGTAAGGATCGAACTCACGACCTTTGGTTTTGGAGACCACTGCTCTACCAGCTGAGCTACGCCCGTTTATAAAAGGAAAACTACATCTAATTCATCATTAGACTAAGCTAATCCTTAATAAAAGTCAAGGCATCCCGTGTTACGGGACACCTTTTGACTTTATTATACTAATTTAATTAGTCTATGATTTCAGTTACCTGACCTGCACCTACAGTTCTACCACCTTCACGAATAGCGAAACGTAGTCCAACATTCATTGCGATAGCTTGGATAAGATCTACAGTAATTGTAAGGTTGTCCCCTGGCATTACCATTTCTACACCATCAGGAAGATTAATTGTTCCTGTAACATCAGTTGTACGAACGTAGAACTGAGGACGGTAGTTATTATGGAATGGTGTGTGACGACCACCTTCTTCTTTTTTAAGGATATAAACCTCTGCTTTAAACTTAGCGTGAGGAGTTACAGAACCTGGCTTACAGATTACCATACCTCTAGAGATTTGAGATTTTTCAATACCTCTCAACAAGATACCTACGTTATCTCCCGCTTCACCTCTATCAAGGATTTTACGGAACATCTCAACACCTGTAATAGTAGAAGCAAGTTTTTCTGCACCCATACCAATGATATCAACAGAATCACCAGTGTTAGCTACACCTGTCTCAATACGACCTGTTGCAACTGTACCACGACCTGTAATAGAGAATACATCTTCGATAGGCATTAAGAAATCTTTATCTACATCACGTTTTGGCAATTCAATCCAAGCATCAACTGCTTCCATTAATTCTAAAACAGTATCAGACCATTTTTGCTCTCCGTTCAATGCTCCTAAAGCAGAACCAGAAATAACAGGACCGTTATCACCATCATATTCGTAGAAAGAAAGCAAATCTCTGATTTCCATTTCTACTAATTCTAACAATTCCTCATCGTCAACTAAGTCAACTTTATTCATAAACACAACGATACGAGGAATACCAACCTGACGTCCTAAAAGGATATGCTCACGTGTTTGTGGCATAGGACCATCTGTAGCAGCAACCACAAGAATAGCACCATCCATTTGAGCAGCACCAGTTACCATGTTCTTAACGTAATCCGCGTGACCAGGACAGTCAACGTGTGCGTAGTGACGGTTAGCTGTTTGGTACTCTACGTGTGAAGAGTTAATTGTAATACCTCTTTCTTTTTCTTCAGGGGCATTATCAATTTGGTCAAAAGCACTAGCTTCTGAATAACCAGCATCAGCCATTACTTTAGTAATAGCAGCTGTCAAAGTTGTTTTTCCGTGATCTACGTGTCCAATTGTACCTATGTTTAAGTGAGGCTTCGACCGATCGTATGTTTCTTTTGCCATGTTGTATTAATTTAAATCTTAGTTATATATTAGTGTTCAATTTTAAACAAAGTTGAGCCAATGATGGGAATTGAACCCATGACCTCTTCCTTACCAAGGAAACGCTCTACCCCTGAGCTACACCGGCGTAAAGTGTTGAACCTACTTACCCAGGTAGCACCCATGTAAGAGATTCCTGCCTTCGCAGGAATTTTGGGCGCGAAATCAAATTTGTTTCGCCTTAGCTTAGCACAAACTTTTTTATCCACCCAAAAAAGCTATTTTTAAAACGTTATATCGTTTTAAAAACAACTGTTTCTTATTGAGCGGGAGACCGGGTTCGAACCGGCGACATTCAGCTTGGAAGGCTGACGCTCTACCAACTG
>OJEO01000225.1_pt1 | contig 25529 bp, 22 predicted proteins | sample 1593621 | NCBI WGS metagenome assembly OJEO01 (sample SAMN05416875, study PRJEB24817) | seawater metagenome | isolation source: Sea water | place: Canada:Atlantic | collected 2013-11
CTTTTTTTTATCTATACCAAACCACTATGTTGAAAGTTTAACATATCGATGTTGTTTAAATGTTATTTAATTTTATCTAACTATCTGATTATCAATACTAATGTTGATTATGTTGATTTTTAGTCTCAAAAGTCTTAAGAAGAAATATAAAGAAGTACTCTCTCTCTCTCTCTCTATAGAGGAACAATTTTTTGCAATACTAACATAACAATGAATTGAACGGAAATTGAACAGAAATTGAACATAAAGTATTATTGCAACAAGTTTTGAAGTTAGTATTTTTTTATATAAATGAGAATATACTGAATGGCATAAAACAACTAAAATTATAAAAGAAAATGGTTTTAATATAGAGTTTCAAAATTACTTGAGAAAGTAGAATATAAAAACAGTTGGTATTTAATTGATGTGAAACATTATGAGTGTAAAAAATAATCTACACCAAGACGTAAGGGGTTTCCACTGCACGAAGTTTTATAAGCCTAAACAAAACAGGGGGTTGATACATCTATTAACTCCCTATTTAATACGTGTTTAAACGTTGCCTTAAGTATAACGATTCAATAAAAGTAAGTTTTAAAATATTTAGATATATAGAACTATCGGGTAATATACCATTTCAGGAAGACTCACCCTCAAAAGAAAACCGATATATTTAAGAGATGAAGCTCAGAAATTAAATAAATTAATGTGATTTTTTTGGGTTTTTACTGTCATATAAGTGGCAGTAAAGTGGTAGTTAACCCCTTTTTTAGTATATTTGGTTAGTATAACTACTACAAAAAAAGCCCTACATTGCTGTAAGGCTTGGTTTTATAATGTGGTCCCACTTGGGCTCGAACCAAGGACCCTCTGATTATGAGTCAGATGCTCTAACCAGCTGAGCTATGGGACCAAAATTATTGGGTGCAAATGTACTCTTTATTTTAAAAAAACACAATAAAAAACAAAAATCTTAAACAGACCTATTCATTAACCACAAACCAAAATCCTTAAGACGCTGTTTATCTGTATCTTTAATGTTCATTTCAGCCAAAGTATTAAAAGCTTTTTCTGTGTAAATCTTAATCTCTTCTTTTATTAATAAAGGAATATCGTTTAATTCAAAGATTCTTTGAACGTCGGAAACCTTATCTACGCTATCTGCTAATTTTTTTCTGTATAGATATGCTAACTTTCCTTTATCATCTTCTGTTGCAACTTCTAGCGCCTTTAAATATAAATATGTTTTTTTATTTTCTATAATATCTCCTCCAACCTGTTTTCCAAATGTTTTTGGATCTCCAAAGGTGTCTAAATAATCGTCTTGTAATTGAAATGCAAGCCCTAGATTTAAACCAAAATCGTAAATTAAATTGGCGTTTTCATCATTTGCCTCTGCAACGATTGCACCCATTTTTAAAGCGGCAGCAACCAAAACAGATGTTTTTAAACGAATCATGTTAATATACTCAGGTATCGTAACGTCATTTCTAGTCTCAAAATCTACATCTAATTGCTGTCCATCACAAACTTCTAAAGCTGTTTTACTAAAAAGTTTTGCTAATTTCTGAAAAACAGCAGGTTCATAATTCTCAAAATATTGGTATGCTAGAATCAACATGGCATCTCCAGAAAGAATTCCTGTATTGGTATCCCATTTCTCATGCACTGTAGCTTTGCCTCTTCTTAAAGGTGCAGCATCCATAATATCGTCATGAATTAGCGTAAAATTATGAAAAACCTCCACAGCTAAAGCTGCAGGCAATGCTTTTTTAAAATCGCTAGAAAAAATATCTGCTGCCATTAAAGTTAATACTGGGCGCATCCTTTTTCCTCCTAATTTTAAAATATAATCTATTGGTTCATATAAATTTTTAGGCTCATGAATCCATTGTTTTGATTCTAAGTAAGATAGAAATTCCTTTTGATAATGTAAAATGTCCAAATCGATAATTTTTTGTAAAAATAATATAAAGAAATACTACTTCTATAATGAAACGTTAAAAAATGCTTAAAACTTTGGAAACTTTTTTTGTTTCTAAAGTTTCCAGTTGTATCTTTGCACTCGAATTATGAGACATAAAATATTAGAAACATCCAATGAATTGTTCTTAAACTTAGGTTTTAAGAGTGTTACTATGGATGAAATTGCCAGTAAATTAGGCGTTTCAAAAAAAACAATTTATAAATATTTTGAGAATAAAACAGAATTGGTTGCTGCAGTAACTGATTATATGTTTCATACTGTTAGTTGTGGAATTGATACTATTTGTGAATTAAAAATGAATCCTATTGAAGAAATATTTTCAATCAAAAGATTTATTATGAAGCATTTAAAAGACGAAAAATCTTCACCACAATACCAACTTCAAAAATATTACCCTAAAATCTATGCCTCTTTAACACAAAAACAATTTGACGTAATGCAAGTTTGCGTACTAAGCAATCTGAAAAAAGGAATTGATTTAGGGTTGTATAGAGAGGGAATAGATTTAGAATTTACCTCTAGAATTTATTTTAACGGAATGGTAGGTATCAAAAATATAGAGTTATTTCCTTTAATAGATTACTCTATGAATACATTAATGAATTATTACCTAGAATATCATATTAGAGGAATTGCTACAGAAAGAGGAGTACAAGAATTAAAAAAACAATTAATACAGAAATAAATAACAAATGAAAAAAATAGTACTGGTACTTTTTACCGTCTTTTTTATACATGTTGCAAATGCACAAGAAAAGACCCTACAACTTTCTTTAAAAGAAGCAATTGATTATGCTTTAAAGAATAGTTACAACACAAAAATAGCTAAAAATGATATTGAAAAAGCGAAAGAAATCGTTTGGGAAACCACCGCTAGTGGTTTGCCACAAGTAAATGCAAGATTAGATTATCAGAATTTTTTAAAACAGCCTGTTTCTTTATTACCGGCTGCAGCTTTTGACAATAGAGAATCTGTTGTAGAAACTGTGGAAGAGTTTTTTGATATCAATAGAGAAAGTAGTCCTGCAGTAGCAGACGGATTTATTCCGGTAGTTTTTGGCACCAAACAAAACCTAAATGCTTCTGTAACTTTAACACAACTTCTGTTTGATGGCTCTTATTTAGTAGCCTTACAAGCCTCTAAAACCTTTCTGAAAATATCGAAACAAGCAGAAGAAAAAACAGAGTTATTAACCAGAGAGGCTGTTATTAATGCTTATGGAAATATTTTAGTTACAGAAAAAAGCATTGAAATTTTAAAGGAAAATATTAAAATTTTAGAAAAAAACTATAGCGATGCTCAAAAAATTTATGAAAATGGTTTTAATGAGGAAGAAGATGTCGAACAGCTAGAAATTACTTTAGGAAATTTAAAAAATCAACGAAATAGTGTCATTAGAATGAAAGAAATTGCATATCAAATGCTAAATATTTCTCTAGGAAACGCTATTAATACAAAACTGCTATTAACAGATTCCTTAGATGGTTTAGCAGAAAACAATATAAATTTAGAATTAATTGGTAAAACATTTGATTTTTCTAATCATATTGATTTTAAGATTTCTGAGAACGACAGAGAAACAAAACGTTTAATGATGAAATTAGAGCAAAGCAAATATTTACCAAGTTTAAGTGCCTTTGTAAATTACGGCAGGCAAGGTTTTTCTGACTCTTTTACATTTCTAAATAACAATCAGCAATGGTTTGATTCTTCTTTGTTAGGCGTAAGTTTAAATGTCCCTATTTTTAGCAGCTTTAGTAGAAAAGCAAAAACGGCTCAGGCAAAAATAGCCTTAAATACCGCAGACATAAGGTTAGAAGAAACGAAACAGCGCCTTGCTCTGCAAGCTAAAAAAGCAAAAAATGAGTATCAATTAAGTATCGAAAACTACCAGACTTCAAAGAGAAATGTAAATTTAGCGCAACGCATAGAAAAAAAACAGCGTATTAAATTTTTTGAAGGTATTTCTTCTAGCTTCGATTTATTACAAGCACAAAATCAATTATACGCACAACAGCAAAATTACATTCAATCTATGTTAAGCATAATTGCAAAAAAAGCAACCTTAGAAAACGCATTAAACCTACAAATTAAATAACTAAATTATTATGAAAAACATATATTTCACACTTTTAACTGTGCTAATTTTAACTTCTTGTGAAGGTAAAAAAGCAACTTCTGTAGCCGGTATTTTAGCCACTAATGATCTTGCTCAAATAAAATCTAAGAAAGCAGCATTAGACGCAAAACAACAAGCAATATCTGTCGATTTAAAAAAATTAAACGACCATTTAGATGCTTTAAATGCAGACAAAAATATACCACTAATAACCTCTTTTACCGCAAAAGAAACTGTATTCACCCATTTCATAGAGTTGCAAGGAAATGTGCAAACAAAACAAAATGTTTTAATTTACCCCGAAATGCCTGGGATTTTAAAAACGGTTTTTGTAAAAAAAGGACAACAAGTTGTAAAAGGACAAATTTTAGCAAACATAGATGATGGCGGAATGTCTGAACAACTTGCCCAACTTAATGCAAACGCAGAGTTGGCAAAAACTACCTACGAACGTCAAAAAAGATTGTGGTCTCAAAAAATTGGATCTGAGATGCAATTTCTTCAAGCAAAAACTTCTTTTGAAGCACAAACTAGTGTGGTAAATCAGTTAAAAAATCAATTAGAAAAAGCCACTATTAGAGCTCCTTTTACAGGAATTATAGACAATGTTTTTAAAGAAAGAGGTGTTGTAGTGGCACCAGGAATGGGTTCAGAAATTTTTAGAATTATAAATCTTTCTAACATGTATATAGAAACAGAAGTTCCAGAAACCTATATTAGTAGTATTACTAAAGGTAAAAAGGTTACTGTAAACTTTCCTATTTTAGGAGAAACCGTAGCCTCTAAAGTAAGACAAGTTGGGAACTTTATAAATCCAAGTAATCGTTCTTTTAAAATAGAAATAGGGGTTCCTAATTTAAACGGAAAAGTAAAACCAAACTTAACTGCTAGATTAAAATTAAACGACTATACAAATGCAAATGCCATTTTAATACCGCAAAGTATTATTTCTGAAAATGCAAAAGGAGCCCAGTTTATTTATGTTATAAGAGATAAAAAAGACAATAATGAGGCGATTTCAGAAAGATTAGTTATAGAAACCGGTAAAACACAAGGAGATTTTATTGAAGTTACGAATAACCTTGCAGCAGGAGCAGAAATAGTGATGGAAGGCGCAAGAAGTATAAATAACGGACAAGTTGTAAAAGTGCTTAATAAATAGTAGAAAAATGAAAAACAAAAATAAACAAGTAGAGAAAGAATTTAAGCTTTCTTCTTGGGCTATAAATAATAAGACTACTATTTACGTATCGATGTTTTTAATTCTTTATTTAGGAGTTACTGCATACTTTACAATGCCAAGAGAAAACTTTCCAGAAATTAACGAAACCAAGATTTATATTAGTTCTGTATACCCTGGTAACACTGCAGAAGATATAGAAAAACTGATTACAAACCCTTTAGAAGACAAACTTAAATCGGTAAGTAATGTGGTAGAAATCACCTCTACATCGCAAGAAGATTATTCTATTATTACTGTTGAGTTTGATGAGAGTATTCCTGTTGATAAAGCAAAACAGCAAGTAAAAGATGAAATAGATCAAGAGACTGCAGGTGAAGATTGGCCTACATTTAATGGCGCAAAAGTAACGCCTAATGTTTTTGAATTGAGCATGTCTGAAGAAGTACCAATTCTAAATATTAATATTTCTGGTAATTATCCAGTTTCTAAATTAAAGGAATTTGGAGAGTATTTACAAGATGAAATTGAAGATTTAACAGAAATAAAAAAAGTAGCCATTCGTGGTGCGCAAGACAAAGAAGTAGAGGTTGCTGTAGATATTTACAAAATGATGGCTGCAAAAGTTAGTTTTGATGATATTTCAAATGCTATAAACCGTGGAAATATAACCATGTCTGCTGGTAACTTTATTACAAGTCAGCAAAGAAGAACCATTCGTATTATTGGTGAAATTGACCAACCTTCTGATTTAGGAGATTTTGTAATTAAAGCAGAAAACGGAAATCCTATTTATTTAAAAGATGTTGCAGAAATCTCTTTTAAAGACAAAGATAAAACCACTTATGCAAGAGAAAGTGGCGCGCCTGTGGTAATGCTAGATGTTAAGAAAAGATCTGGAGAAAACATGGTGGCTGCTGCAGATAAAATTGGGGTGATTGTGCAAAATGCAAAAGTTGCTATTTTTCCAAAAGATTTAAAAGTAACCATTGCAAATGATCAATCTCCAAAAACAATTGGCCAAGTAGATGATTTGGTAAACAATATTATTTTTGGAGTAATTTTAGTAGTGATTGTTTTAATGTTTTTCCTAGGATTTAAAAATGCCCTTTTCGTTGGTTTTGCAATACCAATGTCTATGTTTATGTCTTTAATGATTTTAGGAGCTTTAGGATATACGCTAAATACAATGGTACTTTTTGGCCTTATTATGGGTCTAGGAATGTTGGTAGATAACGGAATTGTAGTTGTTGAAAATGTGTATCGTTTAATGGACGAGGAAGGAATGTCTAGAACAGAAGCTGCTAAAAAAGGAATTGGAGAAATTGCATTTCCTATTATTATTTCTACAGCAACCACCGTTGCAGCATTTATTCCTTTAGGCCTTTGGCCAGGAATTATGGGGCAATTCATGGTTATTTTACCTATAACCTTATCTATTGTTTTAGGGTCTTCTTTGTTTGTAGCTATTTTCTTTAACTCGGTATTGGTTTCTCAATTCATGAAAACCGAAGACAAAGACATGCCTATAAAAAGTATTATCAGGCTAACCAGTATTATGACAGTTATTGGGTTGTTAATTTTCTTCTTTGGCGGCGCATACAATGCTTTAGGAACCTTAATTATATTCACAGCAATTATGCTTTGGGTATATCGTTTGGTTTTAAGAAAAGCTGCAAATTACTTTCAAAAAAACACCTTAGTTTCTTTAGAAAACTGGTATGAAAAACAATTGAAAAAAGCACTTTCTGGGTGGAAGCCTTATGTGTTGGTCATCGGAACTTTTGCACTGTTATTTATTGCTTTTGCTGGTTTTGGTTGGTCTTTAGGAGAACAAAGAACTAAAGTTGAGTTTTTTCCTGATAATAAACCAAATCAAATTATTGTGTATATCGAGTATCCTGAAGGAACTGATATTGAAAAAACAAACGAGATTGCAGAAAAAATTGAGCAAAAGGTATACAGTGTTTTAAATCAAGACATGTACACAACCAATGATTACAACTACATGGTAGAAAGTGTAGTTTCTCAAGTGGGTGAAGGTGCTGGGAATCCGCAAACAGATGGTGGTTCTTCTGCAGAAATGCCTCACAAAGGAAAAATTACCGCTTCTATGCGAGAGTATAAATACAGAAAAGGTAAAGACAGTGAAATTTTAAGACAAAAAGTACAAGCTGCTTTGGTAGGTATTTATCCGGGAGTTTTAATTTCTGTTGAAAAAGATGCAAATGGCCCACCAGCAGGTGCACCTATTAATATAGAACTAAATGGCGAAAATTACGAAGAATTAATTATTACTGCAGAAAGAATGAGAGACTACTTAAATACGCAAAGTATTTCTGGTATTGATGAATTAAAAATTGATGTAAACAAATCGAAGCCAGGAATGCAAGTTTTGGTAGATCGAAAAAAAGCAGGAGAATTAGGAGTTTCAACAGGCCAAGTTGGGCAACAATTAAGAGCTGCTATTTTTGGAAACAAAGCTGGTATTTATAAAAAAGATGGAGAAGACTATGATATATATGTCCGTTTTAACAAAGAAGATCGCTATAACAAAAGTGCTGTTTTTAATCAAAAAATTACATTTAGAGACCCTGCAACAGGTAAAATTAAAGAAATACCAGTTTCTGCAGTAGCAAGGCAAACCAACAGTTCTGGTTTTAGTGCGATAAAGCACAAAGATGTAAAAAGAGTAGTAACTGTATATTCTGCTTTGTCTCCAGGAGAGACAGATGCGGGCGCGGTAGTTGCAAGAATTCAGAATTCTATGAAGAGTTTTAGTAATTTACCTGAAGGAATTAAAATAGATTATACTGGCCAAATTGAAGAACAAAACAAACAAATGACGTTTTTAGTTGGTGCTTTTTTTACAGGATTAATGCTAATTTTCTTTATTTTAATATTTCAATTTAATTCGGTCTCTAAACCAGGAATTATCATGTTGGCCATCTTTTTAAGTTTTATTGGTGTGTTTGGTGGCTTGGTAATTTCAGGTGCACCATTCGTAATTATGATGACGATGGTGGGTATTATTTCTTTGGCAGGTATTGTTGTAAACAATGGTGTGGTCCTCCTAGATTACACAGAGTTATTAATACAAAGAAGAAAAATACAAGATGGTATTTCTGAAGCAGCGTATTTACCTTTAACTAGTTTGTATGAGACCGTTGTAAAAGCTGGTAAGGCGCGTTTAAGACCCGTTTTATTAACTGCAATTACTACTATTTTAGGATTGATACCTCTGGCAATTGGTTTAAACATTAACTTCTTTACCTTGTTTAGCGAGTTTGATGCAAATATTTATATGGGCGGTGATAATGTAGTTTTTTGGGGGCCCTTAGCAAAAACCGTTATTTATGGTTTGTTCATTGCAACCTTCTTAACCTTAGTAGTTGTTCCAATTTTATTCTTTTTAGTTACAAAGTTTAAAATGAGAATAAAAGGCTTGTTAAAGGAAGAGGTACAAAATATGTAATTAGAAAATTAAAACGAATATAATTTATATTTAAAAGAGGGTGAAATCATTTCGAATTCATCCTCTTTTTGTATTTTCGAGGCAATGTTTGAAAAAAATAAAAAATCTTTTACTGTTGATGAAATTAAGCGAAAGTTAGAAAATTATTGCGTTTACCAAGACCGATGCCATAAAGAAGTAGAACAAAAAATGCGCGAATATCAAGTAATACCTGAGGCTAGAGAATTGATTCTTTTAAGTCTAATAAAAGATAATTTTTTAAATGAAGAACGTTTTGCTAAAAGTTATGCAAGGGGTAAATTCAGAATTAAAAGTTGGGGGAAACAACGCATTGTTAGAGAATTAAAGTTTAGAGATATTTCTGCTTACAATTTAAAAACAGCTTTAAAAGAGATTGATGAAACTGAATATATTGCAACCATTTACAGAATTACAGAAAACAGAAACGAAGTAATTTCTGAACCGAATATTTATAAAAGAAAGAAAAAACTAATTGACTTCTTAATGCGAAAAGGCTTTGAAAGCAATTTAATTTACAAAGTTGTAAATGAAGTAGTTTCTTAATACTTCTTTAAGAAAATAGCATCGTTCTTCTTTTTAATATCAATTACTGCTTGAATATCATCATTTGGGATCGCTACAGAAAGCACATATTGCTTAATTTTCCAAGAATCTTCTTTCTTTTCTAATACACCAGAACCTCTACAGGTGCCCATCCAAGTATCTATAAGCTCATCAAACCAAACTATATTTGCTGACTCACTTATGTATATATTACGCTCTAGTGTTGTAAAAGACCATGCTTTTCCTTTATCGAAATAAGGCTTGCTAAAATTGGCAAACTGTTCTTTCGTCCAAATTTCTTCTGCTGCAGTTCCTATATAAACAGCAGTGCTATCTAGTACTCTAAAATACTCCTTAAAATTTGCATCTGAAGCCGCTTTATGCCAATTAACTAAAAGTGTGTTCACTTCTTTTCTGATTGCACTTTTATCTGTTTTAACCTTATTAGAAGTTACACAAGCACAGAATAAAAAGATACTTACACCTAAAATTATTGCTTTTTTCATGCTTATTGTTTCTTTTTTTCTAAACCGTTAAATAGTCTATTTTTCTTTAAAAATCTTTTCTCGGATTTTTCTTTTATAGATGTTTTAGGCTTTATAAATTTTATAGATTTTAACAGGTTTACTTCTTTTATCTGCTTTATTGGTTTGTTAAAAAACGCATCCATTTTTGTAGTGTCTAAACCAATAAATGTAACATCTATATCAATTTCATTTTCAAATCTCATTTTTGCCAAAATAGTATTTATTTTGGTGTTTATATTTGAAAAGGCATCCATGGTTTTATCTACCTGAGTATTTACTTCTTGAGCCTTTATAGCTCCTATTCTTGTTAAATCGGCTAACCTTAATGCTTCATTGTATAAAATATTAATTCTTGCTGTTAAAGAAGGTATTTTAAATTTTTCTGGTTTTACACTATCTTTTAATCGCTTAATTAAATCTTTTAACTCTATAGCATTGCTTAACGCCTCATTAGGTGTAATTTTTCTAAACTTTACAAAAAAAGAATCGATGTCTTGTAGCTCATTCCAATCTTTTACCTCTTTTAAGTGCGTAGATAAAACATTTTCTGTCGCAGTATGCATTTCTGCAATACTCATTAATGGTTTGGGTTTTTTTTCTGCATCCTTCCCTTCATTATTCTGGCAAGAAAATGTAAAAACAAGTAGTACTAAAAGATATATATATTTCACAACTCTGTTTAAAACTCAAAAATACACAAATTAATAGCAAACTATTCTCTTTTAAGAAAACCATAACAAAAAATATAAAATTCTAATTAAAACTTACATTTAATTAAATTACTTCTTCATAAGCACCAATTAATACTCTAAAACACCCCTGTAAGTTATAGAAAATTACACGTCTAATTTATCAAATTCAGTATCTTATATTTATGAAAAAAATTATAGAAAATAGTTTACAAACAGCAATATCATACAAGGGCTATAGAAGTTTAGTACGTAATTTATTAACTGAAGGAAAATCTACCGGTCCGGAGCAATCTGAAGATTTAACCAATTACAGCATGTTAAATGATAGAAGAATGAAACGGTTAGATAAAACCATTAAAATTTCTGAAGAAACCATTCAAGAATTTCAAAAAGTAAAGCAACCACAAACTTGGTTAGTGCTTACAGAAGGTTGGTGCGGAGATGCTGCACAAAGTTTACCTATTCTTAATAAAATAGCATCCGATACCGCTAACATTGATTTGAAAATAGTTTTAAGAGATGAGAATTTAGATCTAATGGATTTATTTTTAACCAATGGAGGCAGAAGCATTCCGAAGTTAATTGCGTTAGACAAAGATAATAATGTGTTAGATTTATGGGGGCCAAGACCAACTATAGCGACAAAAATGGTGGTAGCTTATAAAGAAAAAAACGGGGCATTAGACCCCCAATTTAAACAAGATTTACAAGTTTGGTACAACAAAGACAAAGGTAAAAGTGTACAAGAAGATTTTGTGAATTTAGTTGCAAAACTTTCTGCACAAGAAAACTAATCTTTTTAAAATTCATAAAAAACCGCAAACTGATTTTCTGTTTGCGGTTTTTCTTTTAGTTACCTTTGTACTTTAAATATAAAACGATGTTTGTAGATTTTGAAGAAATACCTGAAGATGCCAAAGTATGGGTGTACCCTTCTAGTAGAAAGTTTTATCCTAATGAAATTGAAGTAATAGCAGAAAAAATAAAAAAATTTATAGAAAGTTGGAAATCAGATGACACCTCTTTTAAAGCCTCTTATAAATTTCTATACAATAGATTTATTATCATAACTGCAGATGATATTGCTACAGAATTATCTAATGCAGATATTGATGCCTCTGTTTCTTTTATTTTAAGTTTACAAGAAACGTATGAAGTAGCCCTTTTAGATCGAATGAATGTTTGTTTTAAACAAGGAGAGCATGTGCAGTATAAAGATTTAAAAGACTTTAAAAAGTTACTTAAAAATAAAGCTTTAACAGGTAAATCTGTTATTTTTGATAATCTAGTGAACACAAAACAAGATTTTGATAGTTTTTGGGAAATAGCGATTGAAGAAAGTTGGTATAATCGATTTTTAAAATAACAGGAAGCAGAAACAGATGAAATACGATTTTATTATTGCGGGTGCGGGTTGTGCAGGTTTAAGTTTGCTGTACAGAATATTACAAGAACCTACATTGCAAAATAAATCTATTTTAATTATAGATAAAGACACCAAGAGCAGTAACGATAGAACTTGGTGCTTTTGGGAAAAAAGTCCCGGTTTGTTTGAGTCTATTGTGCACGCAAAGTGGAATACCTTGGCATTTCTTTCAACCGATTTTGAAGAGCAATTAGACTTAGGTGCCTACACTTATAAAATGATACAAAGCATTGACTTTTATAACTTTGTATTGCAGTTTTCCAAGAAATTTAACAATGTTACTTTTTTACAAGAAAGTATCGTTACCATTACTTCTGATGAAAATTCTGCTGTTGTAAAAACGATAGAGAAGTCTTATGTAGGTGATTATATTTTTAACTCTACGGGGCTATTCCACCCTAAAATGACCGAAGAGAATTCGCTTTTGCAACATTTTAAAGGCTGGGTAATTAAAACAGCAACTCCTTTTTTTAATTCGGATGTTGGGCGCTTGATGGACTTTAGGGTATCTCAAAAAAATGGGACTACGTTTATGTATGTCTTGCCAATTTCTACCACAGAAGCATTAATAGAATATACTCTTTTTACAACTACTGTCTTAGAAAAAGAAACGTACAACACCGCTTTAAAAAAGTACATTAAAGAAGAATTAAAAATTGAAAATTACAGCATTTCTCACGAAGAATTTGGAGTAATCCCGATGTCTTTAGCTAAGTTTGAGAAGAATCCAGATAAGAATATTATAAACATTGGCACCGCTGGTGGCTTTACAAAAGCAAGCAGTGGTTATACATTTCAATTTATTCAAAAAGATGTTTCTGAAATTGTAGCAAATTTAAAATTAGGAAATAATTTAAATAGAGATACCTCTTTTGAAAACAAATTATACAATTGGTATGACCGAACTCTAATTGATGTTTTGTTATCAAATAAACTAACCGGAAAGGCTATTTTTACAAAAATTTTTCAGAAAAATTCACCAGAACAAATCTTAGCTTTCTTAGGAAATGAAAGCACTCTTTTAGAAGATCTTACTATTATGACAAGTTTGCCTTTAAAACCCTTCTTATCCTCGGGAATAAAACAACTTTTAAAGAAAAATTAAATTTATTGAAACACTTTCAACATTTTAAAACGACTCTTTCTGGAATAACACTTCCAGAAAAATTTACATTCCCGTTTTATTATGAACCCCATCTTCTAGCAAAAATTGCAACTACAGAAGTTCAGTCCTATTTAGAAAATCAGACAGATTTTGAACATAATTTTGGCTTAGATATTAATAATAATGCGCTTGCCGTTGGCAAAATGTTTGGTGTTTTAGTAGTAAAAAATGAACAAGATAAAATTGGTTATTTAACTGCTTTCTCCGGCAAATTGGCAGATAAAAGTTTACCAGAAAAATTTGTTCCACCTGTTTTTAACATGAGAACATCTGGTAGTTTTTACATCAAAGGAGAATTAGAGATTGATGCGATAAATGCGAAATTGGGTGTCTTAAAAAAAGATAAAAAATATTTAGAATTAAAAAAAATAATTGCAGAAAATACGGCAATTATTCAAACCGATTTAGCTTTTCAACGCAACAGAATGAAGCGTGCTAAAAGCGAAAGAAAATCACAAAAAAAGAAAGCAATTACTCTTTTAAATGAAGTAGCGTTTAAAGAACTGACTAAAAAATTAACCCAAGAAAGTTATAACAATCAGTTTTTTATAAAAGAGCTACAAGAATATTACCAAGCTAAAATTGAAAAAATTAGCAAAGAGTATAAAGTTTTTGAAGACAAAATTACCTCGCTTAAAAAAGAACGCAAAGAAAAATCGAACTATTTACAACAGACATTATTTAGTAAATATGCCTTTTTAAATCAACAAAAAGAATTGAAAAGTTTGCTTGCTATTTTTAATAATCCTACCGTAAAACCACCTGCAGGTTCTGGCGAATGTGCTGCACCTAAACTTTTACAATATGCTTTTTCCAATAACTTAACACCCATTACAATGGCAGAATTTTGGTGGGGAAGTGCACCAAATGCAGCTGTTAGACAGCATAAAAATTATTACCCTGCTTGCCAAGGAAGATGTAAACCTATTTTAACACACATGTTAGCTCATACAGAAATGGATGCTAATTTGTTGTTAGAAAATTTATCTGAAAAACAAGATTTAGAAATTATTTATGAGGATGATGCTTTAATAGTTGTTCACAAACCTGCAGAGTTTTTGTCGGTTCCTGGGAAAGATATTAAAGACTCTGTTTATACTAGAATTAAAGAGAAGTACCCAAGTGCAACTGGGCCTTTAATTGTGCACAGACTAGACATGTCTACTTCTGGTGTTTTGTTACTTACCAAGACAAAAGAAGCAAATAAAGCGCTACAGAGTCAGTTTATAAATAGAACTATTAAAAAACGTTATGTTGCGCTATTAGACGGAAACTTATCTAAGAACAGCGGAAAAATAACCTTACCATTGCGTGTAGATTTAAATGACAGACCAAAGCAATTAGTTGACTTCACCTTTGGAAAACCTGCAGAAACAGATTGGAAAATCATCAACAAAGAAAACGGAAAAACACGTGTACACTTTTATCCAATTACAGGAAGAACTCACCAATTAAGAATGCATGCTGCTCATAAAAACGGATTGAATACTCCTATTATTGGTGATGATTTGTATGGTAAAAAAGAAAAGAGATTGCATTTACATGCAGAGTTTATAGAGTTTCTGCACCCCACAACTCTTAAAAAAATGAGTTTTACGGTGGCTCCTAAGTTTTAAGAGCTAGCTTATTTACTAACATTCATGCTTAAAACATACAACTAACTTTAAACGAAAACTTGCAAACAACTAAACTAAGTACCAACAGTATATTACCTCTTACCTGCTCTAGATCTGGAACCTGTTGTTTTGGAAAAGATGTAATGCTAAACCCTTGGGAACTGCTAAATTTCAGTAAAGAAAAAAAAATTGCTCCTAGAGAATTTAAAAAGTTATATACTGAACTTGGTGGTATTCGCTTGCTCTTTAACGGAAATCTAGATAAAAAAGGACAGAAATCGTGCAGTCAATATATAGATAATGCTGGTTGTAGTGTCCATAAAGGCCGACCATTGGCATGTCGTTTGTACCCGTTGGGTAGACAAATACAATTTGATAAAGCACATTATATTTACGAAGGTGCCACCTTTCCTTGTTTAACAGATTGTGCTGAAGTTTTAGACTTACCTAAACTTAGTGTAGGAGAATATTTAAAAGGACAAGAAGCAGATCCATTCGAAAAGGCACAAGATGCCTATCTAATAGTAATGCAAAACATTGCAGACATTGCATTTGAGTTACTTTTAGAATCTGAATTAACTAAATCCGGAGACACAAAAACACTAAATGCATGGAGGGTTTTAGGAACCGATCTTCCGGAAGTGTTAGTAGAAAAAATAGGCAATGATTGGTTAGACAGCTTAATGATACCTGACATTACAGAAGATACTGAAAACCCAGTTACTTTTGCTGAAAAACATAATAACTTACTACTCTTAACAGCACAAGAACAATTTGGAAGCTTACAAACACTTCAAGAACTTCACGAAGCTGCTGTTTTAATGATTGGTGTTGCTTTGCACTTAGCTAAAGGCTTAGGAGCAGATGCAAAAGAGATTTCTGAACATTGGATAGAAATAGCTAAAAATCATGGCGCTAAAGAGTAATTAGTTTTTAGTTTTTAGTTTTTAGTTTTTAGTTTTTAACACGAATGTTATTCCGAAATGAGCGCAGTAAAAAAGATTAACAAAATAAAAACATCGCTGTAAAATAGTCTCTATTATTGTAAACTATCTTCCTTCAAATTATTAATAAAACCTTCTACAGAAAGGGCATTATCCACAGAAAAATTACCAATTTTTGTTCTTCTTAAAGTAGATAAGTGTCCTCCAGAGTTTAATGCTTTCCCGTAATCAAATGCAATAGACCTAATGTAGGTTCCTTTGCTACAAATAATTCTAAACCCTACTTCTGGTAATTTTATTTCTGTAATTTCAAACGAAGAAACCGTTACTGTTCTTTCTTTAATTTCTGTAGTTTCTCCTTTTCTTGCCAGTTCATACAAACGTTTCCCCTCTTTTTTAATGGCAGAAAAAATAGGTGGTTTTTGCTGAATTTCACCCACAAACTGTTTGGTAGTTTCGTGTAATAATTCTTCAGTAATATGTGCAGTTGGAAAGGTGTTATTAATTTCAGTTTCTAAATCATAACTTGGTGTAGTTGCTCCAAGGGTAAAGGTACCTATATATTCTTTAATTTGCCCTTGATATGTATCTATTTGCTTTGTTTGCTTCCCAGTACAAATAATAAGTAAACCTGTGGCTAACGGATCTAAAGTACCGGCATGACCCACTTTAATTTTTTTAATATTGAAACGCTGTCTAATTTCCCAACGTAATTTATTTACTACTTGAAAAGAGGTCCATGTAAGTGGTTTATCAATCAATAGAACTTGTCCATTTTTATAAGCTTCTTCCGTCATGTTTTCTTAATTTAAGAGGGCATATCCAATTGCAATACTTCCTACAATTGCGCAGTATATTGAAAAGTAAGAAAGTTTGCTTTTCTTTACTAAAGAAATCATCCATTTACAAGCTACCAAACCAGCTAAGAAAGCAGCTATAAAGCCAGCTGTAATAGGTATTATTTCTGAGGATTGAAAACTTATATCTCCACTTAAAAGATCTTTTCCAATCTTCCCAAAAATTAATGGCACTACCATTAAAAATGAAAATTTAGCGGCTCTAGTTCTATCAACTCCCAATAAAACCGATGTAGAAATGGTAGCACCAGATCTAGAAATTCCTGGTAACATTGCTATTGCTTGAGAGATACCAATGAGTACAGCATTCCAAAATGAAACTTCTTTTTTTGTGTTTTTTGCTTTGTCTGCTAATAGTAATAACAGTGCGGTTAGTAATAACATACACCCCACTAAAAGTATTTTACCTCCAAAAAAAGACGCTAATTCTTCCTCGAAAAGTAAACCTACAACTACTGCAGGCAGCATTGAAATAATAATTTTTAATGAAAACTTAAATTCATCGTTCCATTTAAACTGCAACAATCCTTTTAAAATTTCTAAAATTTCTTTTCTAAAAATCACAATAGTGCTTAATGCAGTGGCAAAATGAAGAACTACTGTAAAGGTCAAACTTTCTTCGGGTACAGAAGTATCGCCTAGAATTACTTTTGCTAACTCTAAATGACCGCTAGAGGATACCGGTAAAAATTCTGTTAAACCTTGAATTACCCCAAGAATTATAGCTTCTAAAATATTCATTCTTATTTCTTAGGGTTTACTAAAATTGCATAAATCTCAATTCCTAAACCAATAATTACCAACGTTGGTGCTAAACGAATGCGCTGCCAGTTGTAAATATCTTCATTAAAAACAGCTGGGTTGTCACTTCCGCCACCAGACATAAAAATAAAGCCTAGTGCTATAAAAATAATTCCTACCACCATAAAAGTGTAATTTTTCTTTCCAAAAATAAATGTAGGTTTCTGAATGTTTTCTTCTTTCATATTTTAATAATAAAGTTCTTCTGTTTGTAGGTTTAAAAAACGTTGCGTTGCAAAGAAGGCGCTTAACCAAGTAATTATTAAAGCGGCACCTAAAACACCACCACCTAAATAGCTTAGAGAAATATAATCTTTTAAGAATCCTAAACTTGGTGCAAATTTATCTAAATAATAAATAACCACACCCAAACCTATTAAAGCTAAAAATGCGCCTATAAGGCCTAATTTTATACCTTGCCAAATAAAAGGCCTTCTAATAAAACCTTTTGTAGCACCTACCATTTGCATGGTTTTAATGTTAAATCTTTTAGAATATATTGTTAATCTAATAGCACCATTAATTAAGATGATGGCTACCAAACCAAAAAATCCGCTTAAGACTAAAAGCCAAAAACTAATTCTTTGAATATTATTTGTAAGTAGGTTTATTAAAAGTTTATCGTAAGAAACGTCTGCGACAAATGCATTTTTAAGAAAACGAGTTTCTATTTCTTGCATTTTTTCTGGAGTTATAAAATCTGGTTTCAAGAAAATATCTATTTCATTTTTTAACGGATTATCTCCCAAAAAAGTTAAAAAATCTTCGCCTATTTCCTTGCTAAATTTTTTGGCCGCCTGCTTTTTAGAAGTGTAAATAATTCTTTTTGTGAATTCTTCTTTAGTAATAGAGGCTTTAAAACTATTTATTTGTTTGGTACTTATTTTATCTTTTAAGTACAAAGTAATAACTACTTTTTCTTTTACTCTATTCGCAACTGCAGTAGATTTTAAAAGAACCAAGCCTAAAACACCCAACATAAAAAGTACCAAAGCAATACTAATTACAACAGATATGTAAGAAGATGCTAAGCGTCTTTTTTGATAAGATTCAAATTTTGGAGGCATTTATAATAGCTTTAAAACGTTGGCAAGATAATAATTAGTATGCAGTTGGCAGTGCCTCTTAGGAGTATTTTAACTTATTCTATTTCTTGGCACAATTCAATTAAAACACCGTTTGCAGTTTTTGGGTGTAAAAAAGCCACTAATTTATTATCTGCGCCTTTTTTAGGGGTTTCATTTAAAATAATAAAACCTGCTGTTTTAAGTCTTTTTATCTCTGCTTTTATATCTAGAACTGCAAATGCAATATGATGCACTCCTTCGCCTTTCTTTTCTATAAATTTTGCAATTGGACTCTCTGCGTTTGTAGCTTGTAATAATTCTATCTTATTGGGCCCGCTTTTAAAAAAAGAAGTTTTTACACCCTCAGACGCAACTTCTTCTTCCTTGTAATGTTCTTTGCCAAAGAGTGATGCAAACAACTTATTTGACACCTCAAGGTCTTTTACAGCGATACCTATGTGTTCTATTTTTTCCATTCTATTAAGTATTACTTTGCAATAATAGTGATATTATCTAATTCATAGGTTCCATCAAAATCTTCATTTCCATTTCCTACATATTTAAAGGCAATATAAGCAGTTCCTGAATAGGGAGATAAATTTATAAATGTTGAAAATTTAAAACTATTAAAATCGTCATTATTAGACGCTATTCTTGCGGGCAAAGCAACCCAATTTGCATTGGTAATATTTGCTACTGTACCATTCCAGTTTTCAGAAATTAACACCTCTAAAGTACTTCCGTCTGCAAAAGAAGTAGACGTTTCAAAAGATAAGTATTCCTCTCCAGTAGTTTCTAAATTGATGCCCTTGGTAATTAACCAAGAAATTGTACTTTCATCACCAGATCTAAAAGAACCCATTCTTGTTGCCTTACTTAAAGAATTCGCATCATCATAAGCCCTCCATTTTTTAGAACCTGCTTCACTGTAATTAGACCAGTCTAATATATTTATCTCGCCAGAAGTTGCTTCAAAATCTTCACTTAAAAGTATTGTTGAAAAATCTGCAATCGCTAAAGGAGTGCATCTTGTATTCTTCATGTCTATATCATCTAAAGTATTTAAAACTAAAACAGTAAAATCTCCTCTAAAATCTCTGGAGACAACTGCATTAATACTTCCGGCACCCTCTGGAAGAGCATTATTTGAAAAACTTGCAAAAGAACTTGTTTCTAAAAAAGTAGTTATAATACTAGGACCTTCACAGGTTTCAACTTGCCGTTTTGTATCAAAATCTTCTGAAGGGTCTACGAATGCTTTTCCGGCTAAATTTGTTGAGAAATAAGCATTTTTTATGCGCACAAAAGTTCCGATATTAGCAACATTTTCCAAGCCACCAAGGGTTACCGTTTTAGGAACAATTACTTCTGTCGTTGGCGCCCTAAATATATAATTTTCAATCTGATTTTGAGTGATACTTTCTATCTCTGTAATGTCTGTTAATTTTATTTTACCACCAATAGAAATTACACCGTCTCCCGAATTTGTTTCTCCTATATAGAGATTTTTAAGTCTAATATATACTTCACGTCCGAAATTGAATTTATTATAACTATTGGTTAAGTTAAGTACTACTTTAATTCCTGCTGTTGGATTTTCGGGTGCATCTTGTATGTAAAACTCTCTAAAATAATTTCCTTTGGCATCCGAAGAAATCACATACCCTTTTACCACAATATTTGAAACTATTTTTACTGGATCTGTGCCAGAATTATACAATTTTTTTAAATCTTTTATCGATTTTAATTCTAACTGATTGTTTTGAATACTGTCTAATATTGCTTCTAATTTTAAGTTTTCTTCTATCCCTAAATTTTGTGGCACTTTATAATCATTATCCTCTACACAAGCTGTGAAAAAGAGACTGGTTGCAATGGCTATAAACAAGCCGCTATTTGTTTTCATTTTCATTCGATTTATTTTTAAAAACTAAAGTTTAAGTTCAAAAAGTATGTGGTACCTCTGCCGTACCAATATTTATTACCAAATACAGGTTTATCTAGAGCTTTGTCTGCACTTAATTCGTTATAATTTGCATTTCTACCCTGTTCAAATCCGCCAGATTTATACGCTATATTTAATAAATTATTTACCGTTGCAAATGCACTAATATAATAACCATCTATCTTCCAAGACTTCCCTCCAACAAGGTTTACAACTTTATAAGTATCAAATTTTTCTTGTTGCAATAATTGATTAGCGGACTCTAGGTCATAATCTGGAAAAGTTAGGCCGTCTGCATCTGAATAAAAGTTACGAGACCTTGTTAATGGTGCAATATCTACATAGGTATTGCTAAAAAAGTTTACCGTTGCCCCAATCCACCAATAATTGGGATCTCTATATTCAAAACCGGCGGAATAGGCTTGGTGCGGCCCTGCTGCAATTTTATAGTTTTTTAAGTTAGATGTGTAATTTCCTGAGCGCCCTTTTTCATCAAAAATACCCTCATTTGTAACATCTGAAGTAAGATACAAATTAGGGTTATTGGCATATACAAAACTACCAATAGCTGCTGCACCTTTTAATTTTATTGTGGCAGTAACTTGTGCTTCTATACCCAATTCTAAACCTAATTGTTTCTTTTTAATACCTGATACTATTTCTTGAACAAATGCCGTGTTATCTCCTCCAACGCCGTCTGCAAAATAAAAAGAAATTTCTGTTACATCTTTTATTGATGTATAATATGCGGTTACTCTTGAGGTAATAATTGGACTTCTTCTAATGTAACTTACATCCGCAGAAAATACTTTTTCGCTTTGTAAATCTTCTACTATATTATTATTTTCTCTTGAATTAGAAAAAGAGTTTCTAATGGTTGGCGCTTGGGTTAAATAGGCAACATTTGCATCTATTAAATTGCGGCCATTTATTTTATAAGTTGCACCTGTTTTTAAACCATAATTTGTGAAACTTATTTTTTCTGATGCCCCTAAAGAATTGTTTTCAAAGCGACCATTTTTATACAAGCCTTCTCTTTGATTTGTTATTTGAGAGACCTTTACAGCTGCAAAAAAATCTACTTTATTGTATTTAAACTGTCCTTGCGCAAAAGCATTTATAAAATCTGACTTTAGATTGAAATTATATCTAAATGCGTCACCAACACCTACAACTCTATTCTGGTTTAAAACATCATTTTGCATTTGTGTTTCTGAATCTGCAAAATTATTAATATCTAAATAGCCACTTCCACCCAACAAATCGATTACCTCTGCAAAATTATGAGAGCGCAAACGTTTGTATTCTAATTTTCCGTTTATAGAAATATGTTTGTTTATCTCTAAATTGTAGATCGTATTTAGGGTAATTTGTTTGTCATCATTTCTATCTTCATACAATACATAGGCATTGTTTAAGCCAGCATTTGTATTGGTTCTATTTGCATCAAAAATACGATACCAATCTAATTGCCCTTTATTAACAAAATTTTCTTGTGAAATATATGCTCCAGATAAGTCATTCGTTCTTAAAAAATAACTTGGTAATACTTGGTAATATGCAGGACTGGGGTTTGCACCGCCGTTAAAATCTAAGCGACTGTTTCCTATTTTCCCAAATTGATAGGATGCATTTGTTTGAAGTGTTCCATTTTCTGAAATATCCCAATAATGATTTAACATTAAGATAGGTTCTGCAACTTCTTTTATTCGAGAGTTTAATTTTCTACCGTTTAAATCTCCCCAATACTCATTATATTCAATTCCTTTTAAATCGAAAACCTCTTGCGTGTTTGGTGAAGATTTTCCCCTTCTATTTGGTGTAAAAATACCTGTAAAATTAATACTGTGGTGGTCGTTAATTTTCTTTTCTATAGATGTAAATACAGCGTATGCATTGTAAGAAGTACCGTCATTAAAACCTTCAGCTCCTGTTCTTCTACTTGCTGAAAAAGTTATTGCCCAACCATTTTTAGAAATACCTGTGGTATGAGTTGCCATTGCCCTGTGCACATAACTTCTATTAGAAGAAGAGTAAGAAAGTCTTGTTCCGGGCCTTTGCAAAGAGGCTCTTGTATTCATATTTGTAGCTCCTAAAATACCACCAAAAGTAACATTAGAAGCTGCTAAACCATTACTAAGTTCTTGATTTCTTAAAACATCATTTAGTCCACCCCAATTGCTCCATTGTGCTCTACCGTCATAGACCTTGTTCATTTGAATACCGTTAATTAGAACTTTACCATTTCCAGAATCTAACCCCTTTACTTTAAAAAAAGAGGAACTAAACTCAAAAGCAGCAGTTCTTAAAAAAATATCTTTTGAAGCTTGTAAAAGACCAGAAATATTATCGGCAGCACTTGCATCATTATTTAATTCATCATCTGAGATTGTAATAATACTCAAGTCTAGTTCATCTGTGAAATCTTTAAATAATAAAATAACACCCAAATCTATGGTATTGTTAGAAATTTCCAATGGAAAATTCTGAGTTTCAAATCCATTAAACTTAATTTCTAAAATATAATTTCCTTGCGAAAGGGCCTTTAAATGGAAAGCTCCATTTAAATCTGTTTTTGTAGTAAAAATTGTATTTTTAATGCTTACTAAGACATTCGATAATGGCGTCTTAGAATTATTTTCTAGCAGAATTCCTTTGATACTATTTTGGGAATATAGTGTTGTATAGCACAACAGAAACAGTACTAGATGTACAATTTTTTTAGTCATAACATTTTCTTTTTCAATTAAATAGCAAAGTAAAACTACTACTTATTTTTTGAAAAAAGTTTCTAAAACCAAAAAAATATTTTAAATAATACCTTTTATTCTGTAAATTTATAATAAAAAAAAACTAAAAATGAACAAGCAAAACTATGTATTGGTACTCTTACTATTTCAAATCTGTATTTCTTTTTCTCAGAAAAACGCAAAGAAATACACCATTAGAACCATCGCGTTTTACAACTTAGAAAATTTATTTGATACCATAAACGATCTTTCTATAAATGACGAAGCAAGCCCGATGATGGAGATGAAATTTAACCGATCTAAGGTGTATTGGGATAAGATTGACAAACTAGCAAGCACCATTGCCCAAATAGGATTAGAAGAGGCAAAAACAAGCCCAGCGATTATAGGAGTCTCTGAAGTTGAAAATCGAAGTGTTTTAGAAGATTTAATAAAATCGAAACATTTAATACAAAAAAAATACGGAATTGTGCATTACGATTCTCCTGACAAACGAGGGATTGACGTAGCTTTATTATACCAAAAAAAATATTTTAAACCCTTACATCACGAAGTGTTTAATCCTAATATTTACAAGAATAATAGAAAGGTGTTTACAAGAGACCAATTATTGGTTTCTGGCTATTTAGATGATGAATTAATTCATGTAATTGTAAACCATTGGCCTTCTAGAAGCGGTGGTGAGGCAAAAAGTAGACCTTTAAGAGAAAAAGCAGCATATCAAAATATAAAAATCATAGAAAAAATTAGAGCTAAAGAAGAAAATGCTAAAATCTTAACGTTGGGAGATTTTAATGATGACCCGAATAATACCAGCTTTAAGAAAATTCTAAAAACAAAGAGAAAAAAGAGAAATGTTGGGAAAAATGATATATACAATCCGTATGAAAATTTACACAGAAAAGGATTTAACACATTAGCTTATAGAGACAATTTAAACCTCTTTGACATGATTCTAATTTCATTACCGTTATTAGATAAAGGAGAAAAAGATTTTTCTACTTATAAAATGTACAAAGCTATGATTTTTAACAAACATTTTTTAAGTGATAAAAAAGGAAAATTTAAAGGCTATCCTTTTAGAAGTTTTTCTAATGGTGGCTATACTGGTGGATATTCAGATCATTATCCTGTTTATATGTATCTCATTAAAAAGATATAATAAATATTTTAAAACAGCTCTTATTAATTTTGATAACTAAAATCTTAATTATATAACTTATTAAACCTTGTTTAAATTTAAATTTGATTAATTAAACAAATGAGGAGAAAACTATGAATATAATTACCCTACCAGATGACCTAAATTTAAAGTCATCTCAATCCATAGCAGTTTATGATTATGTAAACACTAAAGAAATCTCTAAACAACAAATTATACTTAGTAAAAACACGTTTAGTTTTCTTCAAAACGGAACAAAAAAAGTCTTTTTTGATAACTCATCAAGTTTAATTAATAACTCTCAATTTCTATTAATGAAGGCTGGAAATAGTCTAATGACCGAAAATTTTTATAATGATGAAACCAAATACAGAAGTATTTTATTCTTCTTCTCTAATGAAGCAGTCCTAAATTTTATTAAAAAATTTAAACTAAATCCGCAAGATAATACCAATTATGCTTCAATGTATTCATTCGATTATGATCAATATATAGAAGGGTTTACAAAGAGTATTTTAAAAATATCTAAATTTTCTAAATCAATTCAAAACAATATTTTAGTCGCTAAGTTTAATGAACTAATGCTATATCTCGTTGAAATAAAAGGGGTAAACTTTCTTTATTCCTTAATTAATGATAGTGATACTAGCTTCCAAAGTTTTATTCAGACGGTTGATTATAATACATTAAACAAACTATCAATAAAAGAGCTTTCATTTTTAGCTAATATGAGTACTTCTTCATTTAAAAGAACATTTAAAAAACACTTCCAAAATTCACCAAGTAAGTGGTTTCAAGAAAAAAGACTTGAACATTCTGCCTTTCTGTTAAGGCAGAAATCAAAACGCCCAACAGATATTTATGAAGAAATTGGATATAAAAACCTATCAAATTTCATTAAAGCATTCAAAACAAAATTTGGAGTAACCCCAAGAGAATATCAAAAAATTTGACCTTTTACCAACACTTATTGGTCTAAATTAGACATAAAAATAACTCCATTTATTAATATATTTGTTTCTTTAAAAGAAATGTAGGAGTTTATTTTAAATTAATACAGATTGTGATTGCAATCAAGCTTTCATCTGCAGTGCTCTTTAATAATAGGGGAAAATTTGTAAATTAAAAAAGAAATTATTACTGCAGAGAAAGTGTATTAAGTTAAAAATTTTTATTGGTTATAAAGTTATAAAAAACACCTTCAAAGAAGAGTAGTTATATATCTGTCTCTTATACACATCTCCGAGCCCACGAGACCTCTCTACATCT
>OJEO01000228.1_pt1 | contig 25441 bp, 23 predicted proteins | sample 1593621 | NCBI WGS metagenome assembly OJEO01 (sample SAMN05416875, study PRJEB24817) | seawater metagenome | isolation source: Sea water | place: Canada:Atlantic | collected 2013-11
CCGTTGTTGATCTTTATAGAATTTCGGTAAAAAAGGATTGTCTTTAAACCGTTCTAAAATTAGTTTCGCATTGAAATCGGTTGCCATCTGCGTAGCCAGACTTGTTTTTCCGGCGCCAATATTTCCTTCAATTGCAATATAATTAAAGGTAGAAATATCGTAATCACTCTTTGGGTTGACCAACCATTTGGATTGCTTTTCTAACTGGCTTGTGTCTGAAGTTTCTGCTAAAAGTTTTATTATTTTTTTCTGAAAAACGGGATGTTCCATTTGGGCATCAATGTCTGCCAAAGGCTGTAGCACAAACTTCCGATTTTGCATTTCAGGATGTGGAACTCTTAACTTATTGCTTTCTTTTACTAAATCATCAATCAACAAAATATCAATATCAATAGGTCGCGATGTGTACACACCAGATTTTTTTCGCTCTCTGCCCATTTTCAATTCAATAGAAAGAATAGTTTCTAATATTTTAGTAGGCGAAAGCATGCTCTGAACAAGAATGGCACAGTTTAAAAAATCATCGCCTTCAAAGCCTATTGCAGGGGTTTTATAAACAGGCGAAATCTTAACAACGGCACCTACATTTTCGTAAATCGATTGAATGGCTTGTTGTAAATTTTCGAATTTATTTCCTAGATTCGTTCCTAGGGATAAGTATATGTTTTGAAGTGGTTTAATGGGGTTTTTCAATTATTTAAAGAAATTTTACGACAAAAATAAAACTCCATGATGCAGTCTCACTAATTTAAGACGAAATTAAGGAAAAGAAAAATACTGACCACTAAATTTGTTTGTTTAAAAGAATACGTGGAAATAAAAAAACGAAAAGACCTTTTATCGGCACAGCGCATCTATTTGATTTTGGGCGCTTTATTTATTGCTTCGTTGGTGGTTTCCAACCTAATATTTCAGAAATTCTTTTACTGGGATTTTTTTGGAATCTACACCTTTGAAATTTCCGTAGGCATCCTTCCCTATCCTATCACGTTTTTAATTACCGATATTATTAGCGAAGTGTACGGAAAAAGAAAAGCGAACCAAGTCGTGACTGCCGGAATTTTTGCTTCGTTCTTTTCTTTATTGATTATCTATACTTCGGCTGCTGTCCCGGCGACCGATTGGAGTCCGATTGACGATGCCTTGTTCGACAAAGTTTTTGGCGCCACTGCAATCGCAGTTTTAGCCTCGATGTTGGCGTATTTGTTTGCACAATATATAGATATTCAGATATTTCATTTTTGGAAACGCCTCACAAAAGGAAAGCATTTATGGCTACGGAACAACTTTTCAACGTTCTTTTCGCAGTTTATAGACACGTTTACCGTTCTGTTTTTACTGTGTAGCTTCGGAAAAATTGATTGGGCACTCTTTGGTGGTTTGTTACTAAGCGGATTTTTATTCAAAGTATTGGTCGCTGCCTGTGACACACCCTTTTTGTACGCCTCGGTTTTTGCGCTTCGGAAACGATTTGGACTGGAAATAGGTGAAGAAATTGAAATGCATAAAGAAGAGAAACAGAAACTAGAATTTAGAGAATAGAATATTGAATAGGTGGCTGAGTGATTTTATGGCGAAACAAGTAAGTATAATGAAGTAGCAAAACGCTAAATCCATAAAATTGCGCTGTACTGAGCAGAGTCGAAGTATATCGAAGCCACGAATACCGAATAAAGAAAAAGATGGCTGAGCTGAGTCGAAGCCACAAATTGACAAACATTATTATGAAAAAGTTTTTAAAAATAGCAGCAATTATAGTAGTAGTAATCGTTTTACTGCTCATCGCCGCTCCTTTCCTATTTAAAGGTTCGTTGGAAAAATTGTTGAAGAAAAATATTAACCAAAACCTCAACGCAATAGTTGAGTGGAACGATATGGATTTGAGCCTATTTAGCAGCTTTCCCAAAGCTGCTGTGGTAATCAACGATTTTAGCGTAGTGAACAAAGCACCTTTTGCAGGCGATACCTTGGCAAAAGGAAAGTCCATTAAGCTAGATATGGGAATCACGCAATTGTTTAAAAGTGGTGACGACCCCATAATTGTTGACGCCTTACAATTAGATGAAGCGCTTATCAACATTAAAGTAGATTCTTTGAGCAATGCCAACTATGATATTGCTATTAAAGATGAGAGTGCTCCAATTTCAGAAACAACTGAATCTTCTGAAACTTCTGAAGGATTTACTTTTGACCTTCAACAGTATGAAGTTAACAACTCTCGCATAAATTATTTAGATGAAGCAACCCAGACGTTCTTAATCTTAAAAGATGTAAACCACGAAGGAACTGGAGATTTTTCATTGGATGTTTCAGAATTGAAAACACAAACCAATGCGTTGGTTTCTTTACGAATTGAAGATGTAGAATACCTAAACGACAACACGGTATCGCTCGACGCCGATTTTCAAATGGATTTGAAGAATCAGAAATATACCTTTTTAGAAAACGAAGCGAAAATTAATGAACTTCCATTAACGTTTGATGGATTTTTTAAAGTGAATGAAACGAACAATGAAATCGATTTAACCTTTAAAACCCCATCTTCAGACTTTAAAAACTTCCTAGCGGTTATCCCAAAAGAATATGTAAAAAACCTAGACGGTGTTACCACTACCGGAAACTTTACCGTAAACGGAATGTTGAAAGGCGTAATCGACGATACCTACATCCCTAAAATGGATATAAGTGTACAAAGCGACAATGCTTCATTCAAGTATCCCGATTTGCCGAAAGCTGTTCAAAACATACATATAGATGCTGTGTTAAAAAACGAAACCGGCTTGGTGAAAGATACCTACCTAAATATTGGCGGTCTTACTTTTAAAATTGACAACGAAGTTTTTTCAGCAAACGGAAGTATTAAAAATCTAACTGAAAACGCCTTGGTAAATATGGCATTGAAAGGAACCATTAATCTAGCGAACATTGAAAAAATAGTCCCTATAGAAATGGAACAAAACCTCAGTGGTGTTTTTAAAGCCGATGTTACGACCAATTTTGATATGCAATCCATAGAAAAAGAACAATACCAGAATATTAAAAGTTCAGGTACGGCAAGCTTGTCAAACTTTAATTACAATGATGGCGCCTTTAAAAACGAATTGAAGATCAGTAATGCTGCCGTTTCCTTTTCCCCTGGCAATATTAAGCTGAACGATTTTAAAGCATCTACAGGACAGACAGATGTTTCGGCTACTGGGACAATGCAGAATCTAATTCCGTGGATTATGGCGAAACAAGATTTAAAAGGAACATTTAATGTGCAATCGAACACCTTTAATGTAAACGATTTTATGGCTTCGGAAACTGATAGCAAGAAAACTGAAACTTCTTCCGAAGAAAAAAAGAAGACCCAAAATAAAGTGGCGAAAGAAGCTATTAAAATTCCTGATTTTCTTGATGCTACTTTAAACTTTTCAGCAAATAAAGTGGTGTATGACGATTTGAATTTAACCAATGTTAAAGGGACAGCGACCATTAAAAACGAAACGGCTACGCTTAGTAATGTCACGTCCAATATTTTTGGCGGAAACATTGCTTTTGGCGGAAATGTTTCAACCAAAGCAGCAACACCGACCTTTGCAATGGATCTGGATTTAAGCAAAATAGACATTGAGCAATCGTTTCAAGGCCTGGATATGCTTCAATATTTAGCGCCAATTGCAAAAGCTTTACAAGGTAACCTAAGTACTAAGCTGAATTTAAACGGTGAGTTAACCAACGATTTTAGCCCAAAGCTTTCCACCTTAGCCGGAAATGCCGTGGCACATATTTTAACTGCCGAAGTGGACAAACAACAAATGCCATTACTGTCAAAATTAGGTGAAAAAGTTTCTTTTCTGAATTTAGATAAACTAAGCCTACGTGATGTAAGCACCGTTTTAAAATTCAACAACGGAAATATTGAAGTGCAACCCTTCGATTTTGACGTAAAAGGAATCAAGGTTGCGGTAAGTGGAAGTCACGGCTTGGATAAAAGTATTAATTATAATGCTAAGCTTGATGTTCCTGGGAAATACTTAGGGGGTGATGTTTCCAAATTATTAGCAAAACTAAATCCAGCTGATGCCGAAAATGTATCCGTTAGCATTCCGGTGGGAATTAACGGTACACTCACCAGTCCATCTGTTTCAGTAAACACCAAAGCCGCTGTTAATGAACTTACGCAACGCCTTATTGAAAAACAAAAACAAGAATTAAAAGATAAAGGCACCGATATTTTAGGAGACCTTTTAGGTGGTAATAAGAAAAAAGATAGCACACAAACCCAGACACAGACACAACAAAACACTGGTGAGGTGGTAAAAGATATTTTAGGAGGACTTTTTGGTGGAAAAAAGAAAGACACCACAAACCAAGGAAATTAATTCTTGGTGTTTCTTAGCTTTTATTACCGAACAAATCCTATATTAACCAAATAAAAAAACAACCTCACAACAAATGGTATATGATATAATTATGCTGTTAGTGTTTTTACTAACCGGCTTTTTAGCTTCAGGATTAGGCGCCATTCCTGCAAGCTCTTCTAATGTTGCTGTAGTAACTACAACTTTAGAACAGTCGTTTAAAAAAGGATTTCTTATTACACTCGGTGCTGGTTTAGGCAGTGTTTTTTTATCTTTTATTGCGCTAAATTACAGTAGAGTATTCACTGATTTTTTTGAAGAAAACCGTTGGTTACAATATTCTATTGTTTTTATCTTTTTTGTGATTGGTGTTTTAGTGTTACTTCGAAAACGGTTTAAAGTAGATTTTCAAAACCCACTTTCTGAAAAATGGAAAGTTGGTAATTTCTGGAAAGGATTTTTACTGGCACTTATAAATCCGCCAGCGTTGATTTTTTGGATTTTATTAATTAGTATAGCAAACATGTACTTGTTCTCACTTTCAAAATTTAGTCCTATCCTGAATCTTATACTTTTCTTTGCTGGTATTTTTATCGGGAAAATTGCTACGTTGTATTTCTACGGAAAGATGAGTGACAGATTAAAAGAGCGAAAACACAAAAACCATCCTTTAATTTATAATATTATTGGTACAGCTTTGGTAGCAGGATCGGTAGTACAGTTTATCAGAATGCTGCTCGAATAAAATTCCAAAGAAACTTAAATCGCAAATTCCATATCATAAAAAAGTAGTTTCAGGTCTAAAATCAAGCAAAAATAACCTGAAACCTGAAGTATGTAACTTAAATGCACCCAGTAGGATGGGACCTCTCCTATCGTTGAGATGATAGTTGAACTTTTTGTTTAGCTAACCAAAATAGAAACCACATACCCTTCGTATCCTCGCACGTTAAAAACAGTATTATCTTCAAAAATCAGGTATTGTGCTTTTATCCCTTTTAAAACACCTTCATAAAAAGGGGTTTTCTGCAAATTCAGACTTTTTAATTTGGTTGGATATTGTAATACCGGAAATTCTAAATTGGTTTCCGTATTATTTTCAATGTAGTATTCTTTTGCTTCATCGGGGATGTATTGTTTCAATTTATTACGCCATTCCACCAAATTTTCATCTTTAACATCGTTTTTCAACATATTGCGCCAATTGGTTTTATCGGCTACGTGTTCTTTTAAAGCAACTTCGGTAATTCCTGCCAAATAGCGATTAGGAACCTCAACAATTTCAATAGCTTCATGTGCTCCTTGGTCTATCCAACGGGTTGGCACTTGTGTTTTCCGGGTCACGCCTACTTTTACGTTACTGCTATTTGCTAAATAAACTATATGTGGCTTTAATTGGACGCTTTTTTCATATTCTAAATCACGATCTTCTTTATCTAAATGAGCCGTGCTTAATTCGGGCTTCATAATCCAGTCGGCTGCTTGCGGAATTTCATAAAAACAGTCGTAACAAAACCCTTGACGGTAAATTTTCTTCTCCAAACCACAGTTAAGACATTGAAATTTTAGAAAGTTTATTGATACTTTTTTATCAAGTAATTGATTGACATTGAGGAAGTCATTTTCAAACACTAAGTAGTATTGAATGGGCGCCCCATTCTCCGTCTTCATTTTTGTTAACACACCTTCGTAGTTCATAAAAAGAAAATTGCTATTTTTATGCTTTAAAGATAGGTTAAAATATGCCAATCCCCATAGTAAACTCCATTGCTTCCTGGTTTTTAAAGAAACGGTTTCATCAAATAGATCTGTTTCTTAAATACCCTGTGGAAGTTCAAGAAGAACTGCTACACAGCTTATTGGACAAGGCTAAAAACACGGAAATTGGCAGAGAGTATGATTTTAGCTCCATAAAAACCTATCGAGAATTTGCAGACCGAATTCCCGTTACAACATACGAAGACAATGAAGCCCGTATTGAACGTTCCCGACGTGGGGAGAACAATATTTTTTGGCCTAAACCTATAAAATGGTTTGCTAAAAGTAGCGGAACCACCAATGCTAAAAGTAAATTTATTCCGGTAAGCGATGAATCGCTAGAAAATTGTCATTATGCCGCAAGCAAGGATCTGTTGTGCATGTATCTTAATAACAATCCTAGTTCCCATTTATTTTTAGGAAAGGGACTTCGATTAGGAGGAAGCAAAGAACTCTACAAGGACAATGGGACCGTTTACGGCGATCTTTCTGCTATATTGATAGATAACATGCCTTTTTGGGCAGAGTTCAGCAGCACCCCTAGCAATGAAGTCTCGTTAATGGGTGATTGGGAAACAAAACTCGATGCCATTGTAAGCCAAACCATCAACGAAAAAGTAACTAGCTTAGCCGGCGTTCCTTCTTGGATGTTGGTTTTACTCAATGCTGTAGCTGAAAAAACTGGAAAAGATAATCTTTTTGAAATCTGGCCTAACCTTGAGGTATATTTTCACGGTGGCGTAAGCTTTGATCCGTACGTAGATCAGTATAAAAAATTATTACCACGCGATACATTTCGGTATTATGAAATTTATAATGCTTCGGAAGGGTTTTTCGCCATTCAAGACCATAATAGCAGTAATGAATTATTGTTAATGCTTGACTACGGAATTTTTTATGAATTCATCCCAATGGATACTTATGGAACTCCTGAAGAAAAAGTGATTCCGTTAAGCGAAGTAGAAAAAGACAAAAACTACGCTATTATTATTACCACTAATGCTGGATTGTGGCGGTATAAAATTGGTGATACCATTCGGTTTACTTCTATAGATCCTTACAGAATTAAGGTGACAGGACGCACCAAACACCACATTAATGCTTTTGGAGAAGAATTGATCATTGAAAATGCAGAAGCCGCCTTACGAAAAGCAACTCATTTAACGCAAACTGAAATTGTAGACTACACCGCCGCTCCTATTTTTATGGAAGGCAAAGAAAAAGGTGCCCACGAATGGATTATCGAATTTAAAACGCCTCCAGAGGATTTTGATTTTTTCTCTCAGTTATTAGACAAAGCACTACAAGAAGTTAACAGCGACTACGAAGCAAAGCGGAATAACAATACAACATTAAAAGCTCCTAAAATTCATTGTGCGCGCGAGCGGTTATTTTACGATTGGTTGAAAGAAAAAAACAAGCTGGGAGGACAACATAAAGTACCTAGGTTGTCAAATACGAGAAACTACTTAGAAGAACTTCTTACCCTAAATAATTAACCAAATTTCTTTCATTTTAGGTGTTATAAAACGATGCTTTTTACACTTTATCGAGTTTATAAAAAACGTGTGTTTTTAAACGATTTTCTTGCTCCGTTTAACTAATAGTTTTGGTAATCTTTTTCTTACAGAGTAGGTTTGTATCAAATTAATAGCTCAGTAAGCAACGATGAAAAAATTAGCATTCATATTATTAGGAACATTTCTTATCCTTTCAACCGCATCTTGTGCAACAGCTGGTTCAGTTAAAGAAAACGGGACTGAAGTTGCTGGTTATACATTAAAGAACAAAAAAGAAGTAATGCAGCAAAAAATTCTTCATAAGAAGAACAAGACTGTAATTGCTACACCATAAATTTACATTAGATTAGTTTAAGTTAGTTTAAAGCCCCGAAGCGTAGTTTCTTCGGGGCTTACTTATTTTAAATACGTACTGAAAAGTTTACGAAACGGCTTTTAACTTTTTAATAGTAGATTTATTTAGTTTCGCCTCTGCATATTCTTTATCCACGTGTAGTTCCTTAGTATCGGTTCCTGGCATCTCAAACATTGCATCGGTCAACACGGCTTCACACAACGAACGCAGTCCTCTTGCTCCTAACTTGTATTCTACAGCTTTTTCTACTATAAAATCAAGCGCCTCTTCAGTTATCACCAACTCAATGTCGTCCATTTCAAACAATTTCTCGTATTGTTTTACGATGGCATTTTTGGGTTGTGTTAAGATAGCACGCAAGGTACTTTTATCTAACGGATTCATATACGATAATACCGGAAGACGACCAATAATCTCAGGGATAAGACCAAAGTCTTTTAAATCCTTCGGAATAATATATTTAAGCAAGTTATTGCGCTCCAAAGAATCTTCTTTTTTAGAAGCACTGAATCCAACAGCTTGTAAATTTAATCGTTTCGATATTTTCTTTTCAATGCCATCAAAAGCTCCCCCTGCAATAAACAAGATATTCTCGGTGTTTACTTCAATAAATTTTTGATCCGGATGCTTACGACCTCCTTTTGGCGGTACGTTTACAGTTGTGCCTTCTAACAATTTCAGTAAAGCTTGTTGCACTCCTTCTCCACTTACATCGCGTGTTATAGATGGATTATCGCTCTTACGGGCAATTTTATCTATTTCATCGATAAAAACAATTCCGTTTTGTGCTTTTTCTAGGTTGTAATCGGCAGCTTGTAACAAACGGGTTAAAATGCTTTCTACATCTTCCCCCACGTACCCTGCTTCGGTTAATACCGTCGCATCAACAATAGCCAAAGGAACATTCAACATTCTTGCCACTGTTTTTGCCACCAAGGTTTTACCGGTTCCGGTTTCCCCTACAATAATGATATTACTTTTCTGTATTTCTATATCATCATCGCTTTTTGGCTGTAATAAACGCTTATAGTGATTGTATACTGCAACAGACATCACCTTTTTAGTGTTTTCCTGTCCAATTACATAATCATCTAAAAAAGCCTTAATAGTAGTTGGCTTTTTAAGCATTACATCCTTAGAAATTTCACTGTTTGTAGAGTGTAAAGCTTCTTCAACCACAATCCCGTGTGCTTGTTCTATACAGCGATCACAAATATGGGCATCCAAGCCGGCAATGAGCAAGCTAGTTTCTGCTTTTTTTCTTCCACAAAAGGAACATTCTAATCCTTCTTCTTTCGCCATATTATCTTTTTTCAAATTTAATAATCAATCTTTGGGTTATCCGCGTGTTAATATCTCGTCAATCATTCCGTATTTCAAAGCTTTGTCTGCTTTCATCCAATAATCACGGTCACTGTCTTCATATACTTTTTCGTAATCTTGACCACTATGCTTGGCGATAATTTTATATAACTCTTCTTTTAAAGTAATGATCTCACGAGCGGTAATTTCTATATCACTAGCTTGTCCTTGCGCCCCGCCTAATGGTTGGTGGATCATGACACGTGAGTGCGTTAACCCACTTCGTTTTCCCTTTTCACCGGCACATAATAATACTGCAGCCATAGAAGCAGCCATTCCTGTACAGATTGTTGCTACGTTTGGTTTTATAAACTGCATCGTATCGTAAATTCCTAAGCCAGCATATACACTACCTCCTGGTGAGTTAATATAAATCTGAATGTCTTTTGAAGCATCTGTACTTTCTAAAAACAGCAATTGCGCTTGTACTATATTAGCAACTTGATCGCTAATGCCTGTACCTAGAAAAATAATACGATCCATCATTAATCGTGAAAAAACGTCCATTGCTACCGCATTCATTTGACGTTCTTCAATAATATTTGGGGTAAGGCCTACAGGATTCATACTACTTACAATTTTATCGTAATACAAACTGCTTACTCCTTGATCTTTTATAGCAAAGTCTTTAAATTCTTTTCCGTAGTCCATAAATTTTTTATCTATTTTCTTTAAACAAAATTAGGCGTTGAACCCATATATTCAACGCCTAAAGATACCTTTTTTTTACTGAATTACTTAGACGCTTCTTTTATGAAGTCGTCGTAAGAAATCTCTTTTTCTTTCAGTTTTGCGTTTTCTTTGAAGTACTGAAGCATTTTAGTCGTATTTAACTGTTCGGTCATACGTTTTACTTCTTCTTCATTGCCTAGGATACGGGCAGCAATTCCTTCTAATTCTTCGTCGCTTGGATTTGCATTTCCAAACTGGGCCATTTGGGCCTTTATCATCTGCTTACTGTGGTCTTTCAACTCGTCAAAAGTAACCTGTAAACTTTCATTCTCGTTACGTATTTTCCCTTCGATTAACTGATAACGCAACCCTTTTTCGCTACGTTCGTACTCAGCTTTCGCTTCTTCTTCGGTCAATGGTTGTTCACCTGAAACTTGAATCCAACGTTGTAAAAACTCATCTGGAAGATCAAATTTTGTGTTTTCAATTAAATTTTCTACAACATCGTTCAATAATTTCTGATCGCTTTGCTGTTCAAATTGCTTTTCAGCGTCTTCTTTAATTTTTTCTTTCAATTCTTCTTCTGAAGTAACAACGCCTTCCCCAAACAGTTTATCAAAAAACTCTTGGTTTAGCTCGGCCATTTCACGCGTGTTAATCTCTTCAACTTTGAAATCTACGTCTATATCTAAACCATGTGCTTCTTCGTGAGAAACACCTAAGTGCTTTTGATTATCATGATCGTCGTTAAAAAGCCCTTTTGTTTTTAAGGTAACTACATCACCAATTTTAGCTTCCTTTAACGCTTTTAATTGTTTTTTACCTTTAATATCTTCCGTGCTGAAGGTAGCTGGATTGTCGATATCTTTTTCATCGGAAGTAAATGTTCCTGTTATTTCATCACCGTCTTCAACTGTATCTTTAGCGATTAACTTCCCGTATTGCTTACGAATCGTTTTAACTTGGTTATCGATCATTTTATCATCGGCAACTACTTTGTAATGTGTAATAGCTTTTTTGCTTTTCACATCTACGTCAAATTGCGGTGCTAAACCTAAATCAAACTGAAACGTAAAATCTTCTGCTTTCCAATCTACATCTTTTTCATTTTTAGGAATTGGGTTTCCTAAAACATCTAACTTTTCTTCGGTTAAGTATTTATGCAAGCTATCTTGAAGTAATTTATTTACTTCTTCGACCAAAATTGCAGTCCCATATTGTTTTTTAACCATTCCCATTGGCACGTGCCCTTTTCTAAAACCAGGAATGTTAGCATTTTTACGATAATTCTTCAGAATGGATTCTACCTTATCTGAGTAATCGTCTTTTGAAATTTCTACTGTTAATACAGCATTTAAATTATCAATGTCTTTTTTTGTAATGTTCATTTTCTGAAAAATTTACCCTATAAAATTCGGGATGCAAAAATAAGACAATTTCAGCAACTCAACAAATAGTATAGCCTGTATTTCAATTGGTTATTTTTTCTTATCTAAAAAAGAAAATAAAACGGACTGTAAAAAGGAAAGTAAGAGACTAAATAACAGTGCCCACCAGATGTTTGAAACAGCAAAACCACTCACAAACCAATCAGCCATCAAAATTATAATGGCGTTAATTATTAGTAGGAAAAGACCTAAAGTAATAATCGTAATAGGAAGTGTTAATACAACAAGAATTGGTTTTACAATAAACCGAAGCAGGGCGATAACAATTGCTACAATTATTGCAGAAACATAACCTTCTACAGCTACCCCGGGAAGAATTTTTGCCAATACCACTACAGCGATTGCTGTTAATAATAATTTTAAAAGTGTATTCATGATTTAGTTTTGTATAAAGATAAAAAAAACCGCTTCAGAATTTTTCCTGAAGCGGTCTTTAAATATGTTAAAGCGCAATTTTTATTGAGTAGGTGCATTATTTGCCAACGTAATTGTGGCATAATTTCCTATTTCAACTTTAGGAATTGTTGCATTGTATTTTGCATTAATAGCATCTATAATAATATTTGCTGTATAAGCATACCCTCTAGGCGTTGGGTGAACTCCGTCTAATGAAAACGCACCACCCGTTGCAAAAGCAGAGGTCAATACGCCTCCGTTATACGATACGCCTCCTTGAGCCACTTGCCTTAAAGCCGCTCGAGCATCTACAAAAGCTAAATCGTTTGCAGTTGCAATCCCTTGTATGGTAGCGTTGTAAGCAGCAGAAGCAGTTGCTACACGACCTTGCTCTACACTTGTTAAAACAAAATTATCGCTTAATGGTACAGCAACACCAATAACACTCAATGGGTTATTTGGGTCTGCTAATGTCCCCAATACAGAAGAAGCTGGCAATACAATTAAATCGTTATTATTAGCTTGACGTAATTGCCCTAAAAGAGCTGCTGTTTCATCAGGAATACCTTGCGCAATTAAAATTTGTGTTACATCGGTCAAATCATCATCTGTTAAAATCGGGAAGTTTTGCCCTGCAGAAAAATTAATCATTCTAGCAGCTGCTTCTTCTTGGGTTATTATACCCGCCCCAACCAATAATGGTAATACTTGTGTATTATATTGAGCAAATTGCGCATTTACCGCGGCGGCTGTAGCAGCATCTAACGGGATAGCTTGCGTTGGAACTGTTGTAAAGTAAGGTATTGATGTTATATCTGGAATATTAATCAATACACCTCCCGATGCTCCAGCTGCTAATGCATTAACTTCTTCACTATAAACGGAAGCAAATACGTTTGGGTCTGTTATATCATTAGGCCCATATGTAGTTGGATCAAATTCTCCTGTTTGGTCAACGCCAGCCCCTCCAGAGGTTGCATAACTTAAAATATCGTTGTTACCAATCCAAAGTGAGAAAAAACTTGGACTTTGGGAAGCTGCGTCTGCAAGAACAGTTGCGCTCGTACTCGTAGCGATTCTTGCATAATATGGATTTGCAGCTCCTGATAGGATTCCTGCAGCATTACCATAGCCAGCAGCTAATAAATGGAAACTTTTTGCACCCGGAATCCCCATGTTATTAAACGGTCCTGTTGGGCCATTGGTTACTTCGGTTGTAGGCTCTCCGTCTAAAAGTACAGGAGCTCTATTTCCATCAGGACCAACCGATAAAACAAAACGGTTATCCGCTATTTGAGTTCCGTTTAAAAGCAACCCTCCTAGATTATCATTTACCAAAGGTTGTGTAAACTCACCTCCACCGGCAAACTCAAATTGACCAGCCATTATATTTGGATAAGAGTTTTCTTGCCCTGTTATATAAAGCGCTCCATCTGCAAATCCAGCAGTTAACGAGTTACCAACGGCAACATAATTAGAAAAATCGGCACTTCCGCTGTCATAAAACCCTTCTTCATTTACGGGATTGTCAAATTCTGGTTCACAACTTACAAACCCGATGGCTAGCAAGCCTAAACATATATTTATAGTATTTTTCATTGTTTTCAATTTTTTATCAATTACAGTTTGTAAGACACTCCTAATCCAGGTACAAAGGCACTAGATTTATAGGTTCCTCTAAAAGGTGCTTGCACCCCTTGATCGAAATAAAAATCATAAGAAGCATCCACCTCTTTAAAGTGAAGGTATAAGAAAGAAGCATCAATCTCAAAGTGCTCTCCTACATTTACAGTAAGACCGGCGGTATAACCGTTACTATCGTTTCTTGGTGTTTCTGGTGCAAAATAACCATCACGAACAGGAGTTTCATCAAAGTAATACCCAGCTCGAAGTGTAAACATATCAGTTGCTTTATACTCTAAACCAAAACGGTACGACGATGAATTTTTATAATTACGTAAATTTTCAGAATCTGGTACCTGCGGATTTGCAAAATCAATACTTAATGATTCGTATACATCCCAAAAAGCTCGGTTATAGTCAAAAGCAAACATCCATTTTTCACAGAACTCATAACTTAAACCAACTGTCAATTCTGCCGGTAATGGTAGCGCAGCATCAAACTGTGTATCTACAAATGGCGTTAAAGGTGAGTTCGGCACATTTTGAAAATCGGCATCACCTTCTTCAGCTTCCAAAATAATTTCAGATCGGTAATTTGCACCTATTCGTAAGTTATCGGTTGGATTAAACATAAATCCTGCTGTCCATCCCCAATTGGTAACTCCTGTAGCATCAATTGTTACCTCAGAACGATTTCCTTCTAAATCAGTTAACGATCTTGATAAGTTTCTGTTGAAGTTTACAGCTCCCGTTACATAAATGGGACCACCCCCTACGCTAAATTTATCGTTTACTTTTACCGAAACTGTTCCTTGAATAAATATAGCTTGTAAATCGATATTATTCACCAAGTGAGATCCAGCCCAATCGTCTTCATATTCAACTGTACTTCCATAAGGTGTGTAAACTCCTAATCCCAATGCAAGCCAATCGGTTGCTTGATATGAAGCATAAAAATATAACGGAGTACTTACTGGATTATCCGTTTCAGCGTATGTTCCAAAAGTTTCGTTTTGATAAGCAACGGTAGAAAATACACCACTAACACCTGCTGAGATGCTTAATTTATTTTCTAAGTACACTAATCCAGCGGGATTAAAAAACACACTTTCGGCACTGTTTACAACAGCTACACCCGCATGCCCCATTGCAAGAGCTTTCTGTCCTTGCAGACTAACACGATAGCCACCGGCATACGTTACTACCGTAGCAAGAGCAAATACGGCGAGTAATACTAATTTCTTCATAATTGATTTGAGTTAAATTAATTTTATTGTTTCTATCATTGACATGCATTATTGTATCAAATTTACAATTTATTATGCATACATAATAAAATCATATTACAATGTTATAAAAAATTCATAACATTTTCATAAAATTCTTCGGGATTTTCTGCGTGAAGCCAATGACCCGCATTTTTTATAGTCTCGATTTTAGCTTTTGGAAAATGTTTTTTAATAATAATTTCATCCATTTGCTGAATGTATCCAGATTTTCCACCTGCCAAAAACAAAGTGTCTCCCTCAAAAGTTGCTTCTTTACTTAATGGCTCGCCTACTTCATCTATGTTTTCAGCCAATACAGAGAGGTTCATTCGCAATGCAAGCTCGCCTTTATTTTTCCAGTAAAGATTTTTTAATAAAAATTGACGCACCCCTTTTTCTTTTACATATTCGGATAGTTTTTTATCAGCTTGAGAACGACTTTCTATTTCAGAAAAATCTAACGAAGCCAATCCTTTTAAAATGTCTTGATGGTGCTGCGGATATTGTTTCGGGGTTATATCTGCAACAATAAGTTTTGACACCAATCCAGGATATTCTGTTGCACATTGCATGGCCGTTTTTCCGCCCATAGAATGCCCTAATAAGATAATATCTTCAAGGTTATGATGATCACAATAGTTTTTCACATCTTCAGCCATAGCTTGATAACTATGTGTATCATTGTGAAAACTCCTTCCGTGGTTTCGCTGATCGATCAGATGTACTTGATAACCTGCTTCAGAAAAACGGTTACCAAGGGTTTTCCAATTATCGCTCATTCCTAAAAAACCATGAAGAATTAAGAAAGGCCTTCCTTCGCCTAATATTTGTGAGTGTAATACTTCCATTATTTCAGTTTTTCTAAATATTGTTTAACCACTGGTTCTAATCCTTGGTAGATTGCTTCGCAAATTAAGGCGTGACCAATAGATACTTCTTGTAAATATGGAACTTGTTCTTTAAAAAATTTAATATTCTCTAAAGAAAGATCGTGCCCTGCATTAACACCTAAGCCTAATTTATGAGCTAAAGAAGCACAGTCGGCATAGGGTTTTACGGCAGTTTTATCACCTTTTTCATACGCTTCAGCAAAGGCTTCGGTATATAACTCAATTCTATCGGTGCCGGTTTTAGCAGCTCCCTCAATCATATCTATGGTAGGGTCTACAAAAATAGAAGTCCGAATTCCGTTGCTTTTAAATTCTGAAATCAGTTCAGCTAAATAGTCCTTGTGCTTCACGGTATCCCATCCTGCATTAGAAGTAATTGCATCTACCGAATCTGGCACCAAGGTTACCTGCGTTGGTTTAATTTGCAGGACCATATCCATAAATTTTTTAATCGGGTTTCCTTCAATATTATACTCCGTAGTTACAATAGACTTAAGATCGTACGCATCTTGATATCGAATGTGACGTTCATCTGGTCTTGGATGAATAGTCACACCTTGTGCTCCAAAAGCCTGAACATCTTTTGCTACTTGCAACACATTAGGCACATTGCCTCCCCGAGCATTTCTAAGAGTCGCAATCTTATTAATATTTACGCTTAATTTTGTCATTTTATTAGTTTAAGATTAACAAAAATACAAAGGTTCGAGACGCTTTTCCATTTATATTTTAAGTAATTTGCACATAAAACGGCTATTTTGGATACACTGAACTACATATTAGATGATGTTTCGCCTTTTGATATTTCTTCAAATATAAAAGATGTACAAAAGGCTTTTAAAAATCTTACGTATACGCATATTCCTGTAAAAAAAGACAACACTTATATTGGTTGTATTTCTGAAACGGATGCTCATTGCTTTGATAATGACAAAAAATTAAGTGATTATCAATATGCGTTAGAAGGTTTTTTTGTTAGAAAAACCACTAATTGGCTTGATATATTAGAAGCATTTGCCCTTCATAATTGTAACATCATGCCTATTCTGGACAACGACAATAACTATATTGGGTATTATGAATTAGGCGATATTATGAGCCTTTTTAACAACACTCCTTTTTTAAACGAAGCCGGGGCAATTATTGTGGTTGAAAAAGGATTGAACGATTATTCTTTTAGTGAAATATGCCAGATTGTAGAAAGTAATGGAACTCGAATTTTCGGGGCTTTTGTTTCAAAAATTGAAAACGACAAAATGCAGGCTACCATAAAAATAGGCCATACCGGAATGAACGAAATTGTACAAACCTTTAGAAGGTACAATTACACGGTAATTAGCAATCATGAAGAAGATAAGTTCTTAAAAGACTTACAGGATCGCTCCGATTATTTAGACAAATATTTAAACATGTAAATTGATGAAAATAGGGATTTACGGTCAGTTCTATCATAAAAATTCTGAAACCTATATTCAGTTAATTCTCGATGTATTGAAAAACAAAAATGTATCGGTTTTTATTGAAGAAAATTTTCTGGACATTATTAATATGAATAATGAAATCACCCGGAATTTTTCAAACTTCGAAACGTTTACAGAATTAGATGAAACGTACGACCTTTTTTTCAGCATAGGAGGTGATGGAACCATTTTAAAGTCCGTCACTTTTGTGAAAGATCTTGACATTCCAATCGTTGGTATAAATACAGGTCGACTGGGTTTTTTAGCTACTATTCAAAAAGAAGAAATCACCCAAAGTTTATCTCAAATACTGGATGGAGACTATTTAATTTCTGAACGAAGCTTACTTACCATAGCTACTACCCCAAAAAATACGGAGATAAAACCCACTTTAAATTTCGCCTTAAATGAAATTGCCGTAAACAGAAAAAACACAACTTCTATGATTAAAGTGGAGACCGATGTAAACGGAAACCACCTCACTTCTTATTGGTCTGATGGTCTAATTGTGGCCACTCCTACAGGTTCTACCGGCTACTCATTAAGTTGTGGCGGCCCGGTAATAGAGCCGAGCGCAAAAAATATTGTAATTACTCCCATTGCCCCACACAATCTTAATGCTCGCCCTTTAGTGCTGCCAGACGACAGCAAACTTACCTTGAAAGTTTCCGGAAGGGAAAAATCGTATTTAATTTCATTAGATTCCCGTATTGCTACGTTAGAGAACAATACAACCATTCATATTAGCAGGGCATCATTTACAATTAAATTGGTTCAATTAGCCGAAGACAGTTTTATTAAAACCCTTCGAAAAAAACTATTATGGGGCGAAGACAAACGCAACTAAACAATAAAAATCCATAAAACTTGTTAACTCTCAAAGAGTAATTCGCTAATTATTAAATAAAGCGAAGTTTATTATTATATTTGCAAACTTTTAAGGTATATGAGGTATATCGCGACCATAATTTTAGTAGTAACAACCACATTTTTAGCACATTCACAAACCTATGAAGTAGGCGGAATGATTGGTGGCGCTAATTATATTGGCGATGTGGGACGCACTAACTATATAGCCCCCAACAGTTTTGCTTTTGGCGGTATTTTTAAATGGAACCGAAGTCCAAGACACTCCTTTAGAGGCTCTATATTAATTGCTAACATCAAAGGCGATGATGCAGACTCAAACCAAGGACGAAGAAAAGAGAGAGGGTTATCCTTTTCCAATACCGTTAGTGAACTTTCTGTAGGTATGGAATATACTTTTTGGGACTTTAGCATGTATAGTGGTAAACCCGCTAGTACCCCTTATTTATATACAGGACTTACTTATTTTTGGTACGACGCTCTTTACAAAACAACTGATGATGAAATTACCAGTTACGGAGGAGCATCAAGCGTAGCAATACCAATGGTAATAGGCTACAAAACTAGTTTAGCGAATCGATTTGTATTGGGCTTTGAAATTGGCGCCCGTTATACCTTTACAGATGACTTAGACGGCAGCAACCCCGTTAGGGATAAAGAGGACTTCCAAAGCATAAAATTTGGAAATACAAATAGCGACGATTGGTATGTTTTTACAGGAATAACCCTAACAGTTACCTTTGGCCGAAAACCATGTTACTGTAATTTTTAATCCATGACCGCAAAAGATCAAATAGATAAAGACAAGCTTCCTAAGCATCTAGCAGTTATTATGGATGGCAATGGACGCTGGGCCAAGCAAAAAGGACTCTTCCGGTCTATGGGACATGAAAATGGAACCAAAGCAGTTCGAGAGATTGTTGAAGCTTGTGCCGAAATAAACATCCCATATTTAACATTATATGCTTTTTCTACTGAAAATTGGAACCGACCAAAAATTGAAGTAGAACTATTGATGAAATTATTGGTTTCTTCTTTAAAAAAAGAAATAAAAACACTTCACGATAACAATATTAAACTCAACGCCATTGGTAACCTTGAAGCGTTACCTAAAAAAGCACAACGAGAATTAAAAGACGTTATCGACAAAACCAAAGAAAACTCGAGAATGACCTTAACGTTAGCTCTTAGCTACGGTTCGAGGGAAGAAATTATAAAAACCATCAAAGAGATTAGCCATAAAGTTAAAAATAACCTAATTTCGCCGGAAAATATTGACGAAACGGTTATAAATAATCATCTTTACACGCAAAATTTGCCAGATGTAGATTTATTGATACGTACTAGTGGTGAACAACGTATCAGTAACTTTTTATTATGGCAAATTGCTTATGCTGAATTGTATTTTACAGATACTCTTTGGCCAGATTATAGAAAAAACCATCTTTTTGAAGCAATACTAAATTATCAAAAAAGAGAAAGAAGATTTGGAAAGACAAGTGAACAACTTAAATAACACCCTATTGTTACAATTCTACAAAAAATTTTATTGTATAGTCCTATTTACCGTAGCAACGGTTTTTTCCCTCACAGCACAACAAAGGGACTTGGACAGTGGTAAAAAATATACTATAAACGAAATAAAGGTTACAGGGGCACAGAGCTTTAACGAACAAACTGTAATTGCATTTACCGGTCTTAAAACTGGTGATCGTATCTATATTCCTGGCGAAAAACTAAGTGCCGTAACTAAGAAGCTTTGGGAACAAAATCTTTTTAGTGATATTGCATTTTATGTTACTAATATTGATGGTGATAAGGCAGACTTAGAACTCTACATTGTAGAACTGCCTAAACTTAATACCGTTACCATAGAAGGAATTAAAAAAAGAAAGAAAAAAGATATTCTTAAGGAGAACGAGTTAGATCCTGGTACAAAAATTACCAATAACCTAATTACTACCACCAAAAATAAGATAAAAAACAAGTATAAAGAAGACGGCTATTTAAACACACAAGTAATTATTAGCCAAACACCTTATGTAGATTCAACGGGTCAGGAAGTAGCTAAAAACATGACCATAAAGATTGACAAGGGTGAGCGCGTAAAGGTATCTGATATTGATTTTGAAGGAAATGAGCAGTTTTCAGATGTTAAACTGCGCAGAGCCATGAAAGAAACAAAACAGAAGTTCTTTCTACGACTTTTTAAACGTTCTAAATACACCAAAGAAGGCTTTGAAGAAGATAAAGTTTCTATTATAAAAAAGTACAAAGCAAACGGTTATCGTGATGCCCGCATTATCAGCGACACTTTATTAGTTAAAGACGAAAAAAATGTAGCCTTAAAGTTAAATGTAGAAGAAGGTGATAAGTATTACTTCGGAAACATTCGATTTATTGGAAACAGTGTTTATACAGACAGCCAATTAAGAAGAGTATTAGGGATTAGCAAAGGTGAGACCTATAATGGAATATTACTTCAAGAACGCATTGCCAATCTTGAAAATCCCGAAGCAGAAGACCTTACCAACCTATACCAAAATAATGGATACTTATTTTCAAAAATCAATCCTGTTGAAGTTGCCGTTCGCAATGATACTATCGATTTTGAAATACGTATCTTAGAAGGAAAATTAGCTTATTTTGACCACGTAACCGTAGTAGGCAACGATAAAACTAACGATCACGTTATTTATAGAGAACTAAGAACCCGCCCAGGTCAAAAATACAGTAAACGAAATGTAGTTCGTACCGTTCGTGAATTAGGGCAATTGGGATACTTTGATGCAGAACAATTAACTCCTAACTTTAAAAACGTAGATCCTAACAGTGGTACCGTAGATTTAGAGTATTCAGTTGTTGAAAAAGGGGCCAGCCAAATAGAACTACAAGGTGGTTATGGCGGTGGTGGTTTTGTTGGAACTTTAGGACTGTCTTTCAACAACTTCTCCCTTCGGAATATATTCAACAAAGATGCTTACAAGCCGCTGCCTATGGGAGATGGACAAAAGCTTTCGTTACGGGCACAAGCCAGTAGTTTTTACCAAACATACAGCCTTTCCCTTACCGAACCATGGTTAGGAGGAAAAAAACCCGTACAATTAAGTACATCATTCTCTCACACTATTCAGTACTTATATGACTATCAAACTAGAGATGTAAACAAAGATCGAAGGTTCTTAATTACCGGAGGTTCTATAGGGCTTGCAAAACGCTTAAAATGGCCTGATGACTTTTTTCAGTTGTCACAAGCAATCAGTTTTCAACACTACAACTTAAAAAACTATAACACCTCATTATTTACATTTGGAGATGGATACTCAAATAACTTAGCATACACAATAGGCCTTAGTCGTAACAACACGGCTACCAACCCTATTTATCCAGTAACGGGTTCCGATTTTAGTGTGTCTGCAAAATTAACCTTCCCATATTCCGCTTTTAATGGTGTAGACTATGGCGATTTAAAAGATGAGCGAGATCAACTTGCACAAGTTCCGAACAACAGCTCAGGGTTTAGAGCTGCGCAAAATAGGATTGCAGATATAGATCAAGAACGTTTTAAGTTTCTTGAATACTATAAGATAAAATTTAAAGGAGATTGGTACACCAATTTAATCGATAAATTAGTTTTAAAAAGTAGTACCGAATTTGGTTTCTTAGGAGCCTATAATCAAGATCGAGGTATTCCTCCTTTTGAACGCTTTTTCGTAGGAGGTGACGGTTTAGGATCTTTTAGCTTAGATGGTCGTGAAGTAATTCAGTTACGAGGATACCCTAACCAATCTTTATCAGGACAAGATGGAAATACCATTTTCAATAAATTTTCGTTAGAATTACGTTACCCTATCACATTAAAGCAAGTTGCTTCTATTTATGCATTGACTTTTGCTGAAGGAGGAAACGCATTTAATGGCTTTAGGGATTATAACCCGTTTGAATTAAAAAGATCTGCTGGAGTAGGATTACGTATATTTATGCCGGCATTTGGATTATTAGGTATTGATTTCGGGTATGGATTTGACCCTATTCTTGGTGGTATTGAGCCAAGTGGATGGGAAACTCACTTTATTCTTGGACAACAATTTTAATTTTGGCACGATATTTTCTTAACTAACAACCAACAATTATGAAGACGAACAAGCTACTCTTTTTATCACTTATCCTATTAGGTTTTGGATTTGCAGCTCAAGCGCAACGAGGTGCACGTATTGGCTATATAGATATGGAATATATTCTTGAAAATGTTCCCGAATACAAAGAAGCTTCAATACAATTGGAAGGAAAAGTGCAGCGATGGAAAAAAGATATTGAGAAAAAAACCAAAGAAGTAGAGCAAATGAAGCTTAATTTAAGCAATGAACGTGTACTACTTACCAATGAACTTATTGAAGAACGAGAAGAAGAGATAAAAATACTGGAAGATGAAATTTTAGATTATCAACAAGACCGGTTTGGCCCTAAAGGTGATTTAATGATCCAAAGACGACAATTGGTACAGCCTATTCAAGACCAAGTTTTTAACATTGTTCAGGAAATTGCTGAAAATAAAAAATATGATTTTATTTTTGACAAATCTGCAGACGTTGTAATGCTTTTTGCAGCAGAACGAAACGATATTAGTGATGTTGTTTTACGTAGCATAAATCGAGCTGCAAAGCGAGACGAAGCACAAACCAAACGTGAAGAAAAAGAAATAGAACGCAAAGAAGAATTAAGCGTTGAAGAAGAAGGTGCTGTAACCGAAAGGGAACAAGAAATTGAAGAGAAAAAGAACGAGAGAGAGAAAATGATGGAAGAACGAAGAAGAGTTCGTGATTCTGTTCGTGATGCTAGAAAAGCTGAAATTGAAGCCAGAAGACAACGTATATTAGAAGAAAGACAACGAAGAAAAGACTCTATCTTAAACGCTAGAGGTCAAAACCGAAACGATTCTACCCCAGAAGGTGACGGTGAAGAAGAAAACGAAAATAATTAATAACAATAGTAAATTCGAATAAATCATAACACTTAAATTTAATACAATGAAACATTTAAAATTAGTAGTAGTAACCTTAGCGATTTTTATGGGAGCTACAAGTTTTGTTAACGCACAATCTAAAATTGCACACATCGATACGCAAGCTTTAGTGGAAGCAATGCCAGAAATGAAAACGGCACAAAGCGAGCTTGATAAAATTCAAAAAACGTACGATACCGAAATTAAGGCGATGGCTAAAGAGCTTGAAACGAAAATGACACAGTACGACCAAGAAGCTGCTAGCAAGACTGATGAAGAAAATCAAAAGCGTTTTGAAGAAGTACAAGGAATGCAAAAAAACATTCAAGCATATAGACAACAGGCATTACAAGATCTTCAGAAAAAAGAAAGAGACATCTTAAAGCCAGTATTAGAAAAAGCTCGTGCTGCCATTCAAAAAGTAGCGCGTGCACAAGGTTTTCAATACGTTATGGATTCTACCACTGGAAGTGGATTAATCTTAGCTGACGGTAAAGACCTAATGGCAGACGTAAAAAAAGAAATGGGAATCTAATTAATAGATTACTCCTAAAAATTTCGTAAACTGCCTGCAAATTCTGCAGGCAGTTTTTATTTTTACAACTATGAGCAACAACAGTCCTATAGGTATTTTTGATTCGGGGGTTGGCGGTTCTTCCATTTGGCAAGAAATCCATCAATTAATGCCCAATGAGAGTACTATATACCTTGCAGACAGCAAAAATGCTCCCTACGGAAATAAAACACAAGAAGAGATTATTGCATTAAGCGTAAAAAACACGCAAGCTTTAATCCACAAAGGTTGTAAGATAATTGTTGTGGCTTGTAACACTGCGACAACGAACGCTATTGATGTTTTACGAAACAAATTTGACCTCCCTATAATCGGTATTGAGCCAGCTATTAAACCTGCTGCTGTACAAACAAAACACAAAAGCATTGGTATTTTAGCTACAAAAGGAACATTAAGTAGTGCTCTATTTCATAAAACAGCTAAAGAATTTACAAAAGAAATTTCGGTAGTAGAAATTGTTGGCGAAGGTTTAGTTCCTTTAATTGAAAAGGATGCGTTGGATTCTGCCAAAATGAAGAAACTTCTGAAAGAATATACAGCTCCCATGATTGTAGCAAATATTGACTATTTAGTACTAGGCTGTTCACACTACCCATATCTTATTCCGCAGTTACAAAAAATTTTACCAAAAAACGTAACAATTATAGACTCGGGGCAAGCGGTCGCTAAACAAACGCAAAACGTGCTACAACAACACAATTTACTTGCTGATACTAGAACACGACCAAACCTTCAGTTTTTCACTAACACTAAAGTTGATACACTTAAAAGTCTATTGAAAGCTTTTTCAGAAAAAATACAGGTTGAAAGTCTAATTTTTTAATTGACTGCAGGACAGTTACAATCGTAAGGTTTCTTTCTTTTAGTTGGAAAATCATAGCCAAGTGTTATTTGATGAAAGCCACCATCTTTAAATTTTATATTTCCAACTTGATAAGAATAGGTGTAGGCAAATAAAAATTGGTTGTAGTTTACTCCCAAAACAGGTGTTATCAGCTGCAAAACTTGCCCTTCTATCGTTTCTCCGTCTAAATATTCTGCTCCTTCAAAACTTCGTCGATATGAAATTCCTCCCCAAAGTTTTCCAAAATTCATCTTTCGGTAGGTTTTAAAGTTGGCATCGATTGCTTTTTCTCCGGTTCGTTCTTTTAATTGAAATAAAACAGAGGGCTCGTAATTCCACAAATTGGCACTGTTGCCAAAAACATAGGAGGCACCCAATAAATAATTTCGTTGATTATTAGATTCAAACGCCTCAGTATATAAATCTCTGTTTTGAAATAATAGGTTTTTGACGGTAAAATGTCCAGAAAAATTTAGAAAATTATACGATAGCCCTACATCTACATTAAAATATGAACTACTTTGAACAATTCCTGAAACTACAGGGTCAAAATCTGAAATATCAAATTCAGTTTCATCTAAACTTGATTGAACAAAACCAGCACTTAAACCAAATGACAACTGATTTAAATCTAATTCAGATCTTGAAAAAAGCAGATGGTGCGCATACGTTACATAGGCCCCTTTTTGCGAATGGTATCCATTTTTATCGTTAAAAACAATTGCACCCATACCCGATTGTCTTCCTATTCGGGCATTAAAACTTAACGTTTGTAGATTAGGAGCTTCCTCTTCCCCAAACCATTGCTGTCTGGCTGTTAAACGTAATTTGTTAGTTGAAGCCGCTCCCGCCATCGAAGGGTGAAGCAAATAATAATTGTCTGAAAAATAATCTGAGTAAACGGGAATACCTTCTTGAGCATGAACAACTTGAAATAGAAAAGTGAAAAAAAAGAAGAAATAAATAAATTTCATAAAGGGGTAACTCAAAAGCTTCAGATACAAATATTTAAATTTATATGGCAAATCTTCAAATACTGTCTCTTATACACATCTC
>OJEO01000229.1_pt1 | contig 25270 bp, 26 predicted proteins | sample 1593621 | NCBI WGS metagenome assembly OJEO01 (sample SAMN05416875, study PRJEB24817) | seawater metagenome | isolation source: Sea water | place: Canada:Atlantic | collected 2013-11
CTACACGTAAGGAGTCGTCGGCAGCGTCAGATGTGTATAAGAGACAGTATTTATATAAAGTCCTCTTTTATTAAAAGGATTAAAAAGAGTTGCTATGATTTTATAACGATATAAAAGTGGTTTTAACAAATTTAAAATAAGGAATTACTATTTTAATGCGTAATTTTGTAGGAATAATTCAATATATTCATGAATATGCACTTTCAATTGAATGATGTCACAAAAAAACTACCAAAACACTTACATAAGTTTGTTGTAAAACAACCTTATGAAGAATATACAGCACAAAGCCAATCAGTTTGGAGGTATGTAATGCGCATTAATATCGATTATTTAAGCAAAGTTGCACATAATTCTTATGCAACAGGTCTTGCTAAAACAGGAATTTCAACTGAGAGAATTCCTTATATGGATGGCATGAACCGTATTCTAAAAGATATTGGTTGGGCAGCGGTTTCTGTAGATGGTTTTATTCCACCAAACGCATTTATGGAGTTTCAGGCATATAATGTTTTAGTTATTGCATCAGATATGCGAACTATAGATCATATTGAGTATACTCCAGCACCAGATATTATTCATGAAGCAGCAGGGCATGCACCAATTATTGCAAATCCGGAATATGCAGAATATTTAAGACGTTTTGGCGAAATTGGATGCAAAGCAATTTCTTCAGCCAAAGATTTTGAAATGTATGAAGCGATTCGTCTTTTGTCTATTTTAAAAGAGGATCCTAATTCTTCAGAAAAAGAAACAAGTGAAGCTCAGAAAGCAGTGGAGTATTTACAAGATAATATGGGCGAATTGTCTGAAATGGCACAAATAAGAAACTTACATTGGTGGACGGTAGAATACGGGTTGATAGGCACTTTAGCAAACCCGAGAATTTACGGAGCAGGGTTACTTTCTTCTATTGGTGAGAGCGCTTGCTGTATGAAAGATGAAGTAAAGAAGAGACCCTATACTATTGAGGCTGCAGATGTAAATTTTGACATTACAAAACCGCAACCACAATTATTTGTAACGCCAGATTTTGCGCACTTGAGCTTAGTTTTAGAGCAATTTGCCAATAAAATGGCCATTCGTAAGGGAGGTTTAAATGGAATACAGAAGTTAATAAATTCTAAAAATATTGGTACTATTGAGTTGAGTACTGGGATACAAATTTCAGGAGTTTTTACGCAGCTAATTGCAGATGAAAACAACAAGCCTATTTATTTTCAAACTGCCGGTTTAACTGCACTTTCAAATAGAGATAAAGAACTTATTGGGCATGGTGTAGAAAAGCATCCAAATGGTTTTGGAAGTCCTATTGGTAAATTGAAAGGAATTAATATTCCTATTGAGAATATGAGTCCAAGAGATTTAGAAGCATATCAAATTTTTGAAGGTAAAAAGGTTTCTTTAGAATTTGAAGGCGGAATAAAAGTAGCTGGAGATATAATTACAGGAACGAGAGATCTAAGTGGTAAAATATTATTAATCTCTATAGAAAACTGCACCGTTAATTATAAAGAGACTATTTTATTTAAACCAGAAGATGGAATTTACAATATGGCAGTTGGTAAAGAGGTGATTTCTGCTTTTGCAGGCGCTGCAGATATAAGCTCTTTTCAAGATGAGAGTGAAGTCTCTAAAACGAAAACACGAAAAATAAGATATACAGACAAGGAAAAGGAATTGTATGTTTTGTATGAAGAAGTAAGGAAAATGCGCGAAGCAAATAATGTTTCTGAAAAGAATATTATAATTATATTAGAGGAGTTGAAAAAAGATTTTTCTGATGATTGGTTGTTGAGTTTAGAACTTTATGAAGTAGCTTTGCAGTATCATTTTTCGGTACAAAAAGAAATACTTAAGCATTTGTTGATCCTGCAGAAAAATGAAAAGTATTATAATTTAATACGAAATGGATTAAATTTGTTAAAAGTCAAGAAATTAGAAAAATAAAATTTATTGTATTAGTTTTTTTGGATATTATTAAAAGATAAAATATGAGCACAGAAATTAAAGATTATTTAGAAAGAGGCGCTGTTGTCTTAGATGTTAGAACATTAGAAGAGTGGAATGAAGGCCATGTATCCGGGTCTAAACATATTGTTTTAACGGTAATTCCGTTAGAATTAGAACAAATTAAATCTTGGGGGAAACCTGTAATAGCTGTTTGTAGAAGTGGTGCTAGAAGTGGTCAAGCCGCTCAGTTTTTATCTAACAACGGTATAGATACTATTAATGGTGGACCATGGCAAAATTTAGTGCCCCACGTTTAAGCATACTTTTTTAAAAATTAATAAAAGGTAGTCTTTCTTTAAGACTACTTTTTTTTTGCTCTAACTTTAGTAAAAATTGCTGATGTGGTCCAGAATCTTCACGAAAAGGTCTGTGTAAAATTCCTTTCTGAATTTCATCAATCTCTTTCATTGTTAATTTCGTCTCTTCAGAAAACCAAGTATCTATAAATTTTCCCCAAATATAATTAATAGCTGTTTTATTTGGATGAATCATGTCTTCTGCATAAAAACGATAATCACGTAATTCGTCCATCATAATTTCATAAGAAGGAAAATAAGAAATATTTTGCTTATTAACTAAAGTATGGATTGCCGCAATTAAATGCGATTTACTCTGTGTGTTTTCAATAAAACCATCTTTTAAATGTCTTATAGGAGAAACCGTAAACGTAATAGATACCTCTGAATTCAGAGACTTAATTAAAGAAATACTATGCGCTAAACTTTCTGTAATTTCAGTAATAGTTAAGAGTTCTTTTAAGAATTTTTTTTGTGGAATTTTATGACAATTAGCAACAATTGTATCTGTTTCTATAAATCTATAAACCCAAGAAGTTCCTATAGTAATAACAATATGAGAAGCTTCTTTTATTTTTTTATTAGTTAAAGAAATTGCTAAATTAAGTTTATTTAGAAGTTCGTTTTCACTTGCAGAACTTAAACTAGAATGCGCGTCAAAAGAATGCCAAGCTTCATTTTGATGTATAAGATCATCACTAGAATATACTTTTTTGTTACTAGTATTTGAAATTAAATTTTCTATTGCTTTTGGATGAAATAGAATACCAAATGGATTTTGAGTAGCTTTAAATTTGAAGTAACTTAATTTGTCTCCAATATTTTCTGAAAAGCAAGAACCTAACAGTAATAAATTAGATTTATAATCTATTAGATTTTGAGTTTCTCTTTTTAGAGGAATTTTAGTTTGGAGTTTCATGATTAAGTATTGGCTAATGTAAAATTAGACTAAAAATTAATACTTCAATAGTTTAAATTTTACACTAAATAATTTTTAGCTCCTTCTAAAGCTTTAGGTATTCCTCCCGGATTTTTACCACCAGCAGTTGCAAAGAAATTTTGACCACCACCGCCACCATGTATTAATTTTCCTAATTCTCTAACTACTTTGCCCGCATCATAACCACGCTCATTTGCTAATTCTTTAGAAATATAACATGTTAACATTGCTTTGTCTTTAGAAGGGGTGGTAGCAAATAACAAGAATAAATTTTGATAGTCTTTGCCTAAAGTAAAAGCTAGGTTTTTAATGCCGTTTGCATCTAAATCTACTTTTGTAGCTAAAAATTGTACGCCATTTATTTCTTGTAACTGATTTTTAATTTCACCAATTAAATTTTGAGTTTTCTCTGCTAAAAGTTGTTCAACTTGTTTTTGCAAAGAAGTATTTTCTTCTTGTAATTTAAGAACTGCCTTTGCAGGTTCTTTAGTATTGTTTAATAAATCTTTAATTTCAAATAAAGTTTTATTATTTTCAGAATAAAAGTCTTTTACTGCGTCATTGGTAATTGCTTCAATTCTTCTAATTCCAGATGCAACCGCTCCTTCAGATTTTATTTTAAAGTGCCAAATATCTCCTGTATTTTTAACATGGGTTCCACCACATAATTCCACAGAGGCACCAAATTTAATAGCGCGCACAGTATCTTCATATTTTTCTCCAAATAAAGCAATTGCACCATCATCAATTGCCTGTTGCATTGGTATGTTTCTTTTTTCTATCAAAGGTAGTTTTCCAGAAATACGTGCATTTACAAAATCTTCTACAGCTTGCAATTCATCTAAAGTTAATTTAGAAAAATGAGAAAAATCAAAACGTAAATATTTTGAGTGCACTGCAGAACCTTTTTGCGCTACGTGTGTTCCTAAGACTTCTCTTAATGCTTGATGCAATAGGTGTGTTGCTGTATGATTACAATCCGTTCTATGACGTTGTTTTCCATCTACAACAGCTTTTAAGTTGGCGTTTATATGCTTTGGAAGATTTTTTGTAAAGTGAATAATTACATTATTTTCCTTCTTAGTGTCTAGAATATAAACAACATCTCCATGTATATCTTCTAAATATCCCTTATCTCCAACTTGTCCGCCACCTTCTGGGTAAAACGGAGTTAAGTTAAAAACTAATTGATACATTTCTCCGTCTTTTTTAGACTTTACTTTTCTATATCTTATTAATTTTACAGGAGCATCTAAAACATCATAACCAATAAATTCTTCAACAGTATCATCAATTAAAACAGTCCAATCCTCTGTAGAACTTTCGCTTGCCGCCCTAGATCTATTCTTTTGTTTTTGAAGTTTCTCTTGAAACCCTTTTTCATCTAGAGTATATCCTTTTTCAGATAAAATTAGCGCAGTTAGATCTACTGGGAAACCAAAAGTATCATACAATTCAAATACCTTTTCACCAGAAATTTCTTTAGTATTAGAGTCCGAAATGATTACATCTAATAAGACTAAACCTTTATCTAGAGTTCTTAAAAAAGAAGCTTCTTCTTCTCTAATGACGTTTTCAATTAGTTGTTTTTGTGCTATTAATTCAGGAAAGGCATCGCCCATTTTTTTACACAATACATCTGTTAACCGATATATAAAAGGTTCTTTTTTGTCTAAAAATGTAAATCCGTATCTAATTGCTCTTCGTAAAATTCTACGTATCACATAACCAGCACCGGTATTGCTTGGTAATTGACCATCTGCAATAGAAAAAGCAACCGCTCTTAAATGATCGGATATGATACGAGTTGCAATATCTTGTTGTGCATTACTACCATATTTTGTATTCGTTATTGCACCAATCTCACTAATAATTGGTGTAAAAACATCGGTATCATAATTTGACTGTACATTTTGTAGCACCATGCACAAACGCTCAAAACCCATTCCTGTGTCTATATGTTTGTTTGGTAAATCTTCTAGTATTCCGTTCGCTTTTCTATTAAATTGCATGAAAACTAAGTTCCAGATTTCTACAACATGCGGATGATCTTCGTTAATTAAAGTGCGACCGTCTACTTTTGCTTTTTCTTCTGCAGAACGAATATCTACATGAATTTCAGAACAAGGTCCGCAAGGTCCTTGAGCACCCATTTCCCAGAAATTATCTTTTTTATTTCCTTTTAAAATTCTGTCTTCAGCAATAAATTGTTTCCACAAATCATATGCTTCCGTATCCATTTTTAAATTATCAGCGTCATCAGAACCCTCAAAAACTGTGACGTATAAGATATCTTTATCTATTTTATAAACTTCAGTTAACAATTCCCAGGCCCAAGCAATTGCTTCTTTTTTAAAGTAATCTCCAAAAGACCAGTTTCCTAGCATTTCAAATAAGGTATGATGATAGGTATCATAACCCACCTCTTCTAAATCGTTATGTTTACCAGAAACACGTAAACATTTTTGAGAGTCTGAAATTCTATTATTTTTTGGTTTTGCATTTCCTAAAAAATATTCTTTAAAAGGCGCCATTCCAGAATTTACAAACATTAAAGTTGGGTCATCTTTTGTAACCATTGGAGCAGAGGGCACAATTAAATGCGATTTTTCCTTAAAAAAATTTAAAAATGTAGCGCGAATATCTTGTGATTTCATAAAAAAAAAGTTTCTTTCCGATACTTCGGAGAGTTAATTATGTTAATATATCTTAAAAAAAACAACTTACAAAAAGTAGTTGTAAAACATTTTGTAAATTGGCATGTTGTTAAAAAATGAGATGTATATGATAAAATCATTTAAAAAACAAAAATAGTACATTTACAACTATGGCAAAAGTAAAATATTATTACGATGCAGATACACTTTCTTACAGAAAAATTGATGTAAAGAAAAGTGATTATTATAAGAAAACTGTTTTTGGTATTTTGACAGTTTTATTGACGGCATTTATAGGTTTTATAATCTTTAGTCAGTTTATAATGTCACCAAATGAAAGAGCAATAAATAGAGAAAATGAAAATTTACAATTAAATTTAGATTTATTATCCAAGAGAATAGCAGAGAGCTCTACTGTTTTAAATCAGTTACAGGAGAGAGATAACAATATATATAGGATGTATTTTGAGGCGAACCCAATACCAAATGAGCAAAGAAAAGCTGGTTTTGGTGGCGTAAATAGATACAAGAGCTTAGAAGGTTATGATAATTCTAAAATGATAAAGCAATTAACCAAAGACATAGATATTTTGTCTAAACAATTGGTAATACAATCTAAATCTTTAGATGAAATTGTAACTTTAGCAAAGGAAAAAGAGAAAATGCTAGCGGCAATTCCAGCAATATTGCCCGTAAAATTAGTAGATTTAACAAGAATGGCTTCTGGTTATAAATGGAGAATGCATCCAATACTAAAAATTAGAAAATTTCACAAGGGAATGGATTTTACTGCACCAAAGGGAACACCAATTTATGCTTCTGGAAATGGTAAAGTAATTCGCTCTAGTAGAAGTGCAACCTATGGCAAAGTAGTCTATATAGACCACGGTTATGGGTATAGAACTATTTATGCACACATGAGTAAAATTAAAGCAAAACGTGGACAAAATGTGAAGCGTGGAGATTTAATTGGATACGTAGGAAATACCGGGAGATCTGTTTCTGCGCATTTACATTATGAAGTGCATAAAAATGGTAAAGCTTTAAATCCTATTAATTTTTATTACGGAGATTTAACACCAGAAGAATTTGCAGCAATGCAAAAGGCAGCCGAAGAAGAAGGGCAGTCTTATGATTAATTTTTTATTTTGGAAACGAGAGGCAATAGTCAATAGAAAAAAATTAAAAAAATAGAAGTATTTAATTGTAATATTAAATATGTTTTTTAATTACTAATTACTAATTACTAATTACTGAGCACTGAACACTGAATCCTTAAGAATATGCATGTAGATTTACCTGAAAAAAGATATTATAAAATTGGCGAAGTTGCCAAAGCTTTTAATGTAAATACCTCTTTAGTGCGTTTTTGGGAAAAGGAATTTGACATTATAAAACCTAAAAAAAATGCAAAAGGGAATCGTCTATTTACTGCAGATGATATCGCAAACTTTAAACTTATTTTTAACTTAGTAAAAGAAAGAGGCTTTACTTTAGAGGGTGCAAAACAAAAATTAAAAAAGAACTTAGATGGAGCTGTTTTTAATCATCAAATTATTAGCAGACTAGAAGAAGTAAAGGCAGAGTTGGTGAAAATTAAAAATCAATTATAAAACAGATAGATACCATGTCAAAAAAATATGTAGACCTAGAAACCTTGAAGTACCTTCTTTATGATATTCATAGTTTAGAAAATTTATTGTCAAGAGAACGGTTTCAGGAGCATGATATGGAATCATTGAATCTTTTTATAGACGCTGTTAAGGAATTTTCAGACAGAGAATTGTACCCCTATTTTAAAGAAATGGATGAAACTCCTGCATATCACAAAGATGGCAAAGTAATCGTACATAAACAGGTAGAGACGGTAATGCGTAAATCTGGAGAAATGGGTATCATAGCAGCTTCTTTTAATTATGAAGATGGTGGCCTTCAAATACCTTTTTCTGCATTGCAAGCTGCCGTGTATGTTATGGATGCCGCAAACAATCATTTGCCAGGGTATCCAAGTTTAACACAGGGAGCTGCAGAGTTAATTATTGAGTTTGGAAACGAAACACTAAAAGAAACCTATATACCAAATATGCTTGCAGGGATTTGGGGAGGTACGATGTGCTTAACAGAGCCACAGGCAGGAAGTTCTTTGTCTGATATTGTAACAAAAGCGAGTCCAACAGCGGAAGGATATTATAAAATTAGTGGACAAAAAATATTTATTTCTGGTGGGGATCATCAGTATGCAGATAACTTTGTGCATTTAGTGTTGGCAAGAATTGATGGTGCTCCGCAGGGAACAAAAGGAATTTCACTTTTTGTTGTTCCTAAAAAAAGGCTTAAAAAAGATGGGAGTTTGGAGTACAATGATGTAATGACCATTGCAGATTTTCAGAAAATGGGACAAAGAGGGTATTGCACAACACACCTAGGTTTTGGTGACACTGATGATTGTAGAGGTTGGCTTGTGGGTGAAGAGCACAAAGGTTTAAATCAAATGTTTTTAATGATGAATGGGGCAAGAATAGCCGTTGGTAGAGGTGCTGCTGCAATTGCAATGGCCGCTTATAGAACTTCATTACAATACGCAAATGAAAGACCACAAGGAAGAAAATTAACCAGTACTGGAAAAAAAAATCCTACAGAAAAACAAAGCTTAATTATAGAACACCCAGATGTTCGAAGAATGTTATTGTTGCAAAAATCTATTGCAGAGGGTTCTTTAAGTTTGGTTTTTTTAGCATCAAAATACCAAGATATTATTACGACAGCTACTTCGGAAGAAGAAAAAGAAAAGTACAACTTGTTACTAGAGATGATCATCCCTATTGTAAAAACATTTCCATCTGAAGCGGGTGCAGAATCTGTAGATAATGGCTTACAGGTATTAGGGGGTTACGGCTTTTGTACAGATTTTGGTTTGCAACAGTATTATAGAGATATTAGAATTTCGTCTCTTTACGAAGGAACAACAGGAATTCAATCACAAGATTTATTGGGTAGAAAAGTGACCATGCAAAATGGAAAAGGTTTGGCCTTATTGGTAACTGAAATAATGCATACTATTGAAGCGGCTGCAAAAGAAGAAGATCTTAAAGAATATGCTGCTGTTTTAGGTGAAAAACTAAAACTTTCAGAAAAAGTATTGGCACATTTAATGCCTTTTGCAATGAAAGGAAATTACGAACGCTATTTAGCAGATGCTAATTTATTTATGGAATACATGAGTATTGTTGTGATTGGATGGTTGTGGTTAGAAATGGCGGTGGATGCAAAAAAAGAAGTTGCTAATTCCGATAGAAAATATTCCCAAGATTTTTACGAAAGTAAAATTCATACCATGAAATTCTACTTTAAATATGAAGTACCAAAAACAGTTTCTTTAGCGCTTTCTTTAATGGATGATCGGATTTTGACAATTAAACAAGACAAAGAATATATCTTATAATGACCATAAAAGAACAATTTAATCTCGAAGGAAAAGTTGCTATTATAACAGGTTCTAGCAAGGGTATAGGAAAAGCGATTGCAAAAGGATTGGCAGAAAATGGTGCACAGGTTGTCATCAGTTCTCGCAGTCAAGAAGCCTGCGACGTTGTAGTGGCAGAATTTAAAAAAGAAGGCTTAAGCGCCATTGGGATTGCCTGTCATATTGGAAAAGATGACCAACGAAAACAGTTAATTTCTAAAACAATAGCGGCTTTTGGTCGCATAGATATTTTGGTAAATAATGCTGCAACAAATCCTGTATACAGTCCAATTGAAGAAATAGATCCCGTAATTTTTGATAAAATTATGGAAATCAATGTCAAAGCTCCTTGGGCTCTGTCTAATTTGGTGTTGCCCCATTTACAGGCAAATAAAAACGGAAGCATTATTAATATTGCCTCTGTGGAAGCGTTAACTCCCGGTTATGGTTTGGGTGTCTATAGCACAAGTAAAGCAGCAATTTTAATGCTGACAAAAAACCAGGCCAAAGAATGGGGTGTATATGGTATTAAAGTCAATGCAATTTGCCCAGGACTGATTAAAACAAAATTTAGTGCAGCTTTATGGCAAAATGAAAAAATGCTTCATAAGTTAGAGAAATCAATTCCAAGTGGAAGAATGGGAAAGCCAGAAGAAATGGTTGGTTTGGCATGCTTACTTGCTTCCAACGCGGGAAACTATATGACTGGAGGCGTGTATACTGCAGATGGGGGATATATGATTTCAGGTTAAAGCCTTTGACATGCTTGCGAACGTTTAGCGTTAGGTTTTTTTCCTTTTTAATTGCTTTTAATAATACTTTAATACATTGTGCATGAACTTCGAATATTCAGAAAAATCAAAAGAACTACAACAGCGGTTAATCTCTTTTATTGAAGCTCATGTAGTTCCTATAGAGCAGGAATATATCACTTTTCAAAGTGCTACTAAAAATAATTGGACTCGCTTTCCAAAAATAGAAGTGCTAAAGCAAAAAGCAAAAGATGCCGGTTTGTGGAACTTATTTTTACCGAAGGATTATGGAGATTTAAGTCCAGGTTTAACCAATTTAGAATATGCGCCTTTAGCAGAGATTATGGGGCGTAAGATATGGGTTTCAGAAATTTTTAATTGTGCTGCCCCTGATACCGGGAATATGGAGGTATTGGCCAAATACGGGGATAAAGCCCAAAAGGAGCAATGGTTAACACCACTAATGAACGGTGAAATACGTTCTGCGTTTTTAATGACAGAACCAGAAGTTGCTTCCTCAGATGCTACCAATATTGAAACTTCTATTGTTTTAGAGGGTGATGAATATGTGATTAATGGAAGAAAATGGTGGTCTTCAGGAGCAATGGACCCAAATTGCAAAGTGGCAATTGTGATGGGTAAATCGGATCCCAATGCTGCAAGACACCAGCAGCAAAGTATGGTTTTAGTTCCAATGAACACTCCTGGACTAGAAGTAGTTCGACCACTTTCAGTTTTTGGTTATTATGATTCTCCCGAAGGGCACGCTGAAATTATTTTAAAAAATGTGCGGGTACCAAAGGCTAATTTAATTTTGGGAGAAGGCAGAGGTTTTGAAATTGCCCAAGGTCGTTTAGGCCCAGGGAGAATACACCACTGTATGCGTTTAGTGGGCATGGCGCAATATGCCTTAGAATTGATGTCACAAAGAACTTTGGAGCGGGCTACTTTTGGAAAGAAGTTTCATGAGTACAGTAGTATTCGTCATGAAATTGCAAAGTCGCAATGTGAAATTGAACAAGCCCGGCTATTAACCCTCTCTGCAGCCGATAAAATGGACAAAGCAGGAAATAAAGAGGCAAAAGACATCATTGCAATGATAAAAATTATTGCACCAAAGATGGCTCAAAAAGTGATTGATCGCGCAATGCAAATTTTAGGAGGAAAAGGAGTCGGTCCAGATACCTATTTGCCACATTATTTTGCGCTAGCAAGAATATTGCGTTTGGCAGATGGACCAGACGAAGTGCACATGTATCAATTAGGTAAAAGTTGTATAAAAAAATATGGAAATAAGTAATGAGCAACCAAAAAGTACGCAAAGGGGAGGAATTAAATGAAGTTTTATTAAAGAAATATCTTCAAGAAAACGACTTGTTAAATTCCCTAGAGAGTCCATTATGGGTTACTCAGTTTACTCATGGATATTCCAATTTAACCTATTTATTGGCATTCGAAAATAAAGAATTCGTGCTAAGGAAACCACCAATTGGCGCCATTAAACGAGGGCATGACATGCACCGTGAATTTAAAGTTCAAAGTGGTGTGCGCGCCGCTTTTTCTAAAGTACCAAAGATGTTTTCTTTTTCAGAAGACACTGCTATCTTAGGAAGTGATTTTTACATCATGGAAAAAGTAGACGGAATCATCTTAAATTATAAAGAAGCAAAACAAAGGAACCTCTCGTCGGTTGAATATACTACTGTTGCTAATTCTTGGTTGGAAACAATGACTCAGTTGCATGCTATAGATTATAAGGAAGTAGGCTTAGAAAATTTAGGAAAACCGGAAGGATATGTTTCAAGGCAGGTTGCCAATTGGGGAAAACAGTTTTTAAAAGTGAAAACAACTGCATATCCTGAAGCAGCATTGGTCATGGAATGGATGGAGCTACATCAACCTAAAGAGTATCAGCATTGTTTAATTCACAATGACTATAAATACGATAATATTGTTTTCAAAGACGACTCGTGGAAGGAGGTTGCAGCAGTTTTAGACTGGGAAATGGCGACCTTAGGAGATCCGTTGATGGATCTAGGAACTTCACTTGGCTACTGGACAGTAGCCACTGATCATGAGTTTGTAAAACAAGGGATTCCGTCTCCAACCGTTTTTGAAGGAAATCCAGTACGGAGTGAAATTGCTCAAATGTATGCTCAGAAATCTGGCAGAAATGTAGACCATTTGGTATTTTATTATGTGTTTGGCTTGTTTAAAATTGCTGTAATTGCACAACAAATTTATTATCGATATACAAAAGGCTTTACAACAGATCCACGCTTTGCTACTTTAAACAAAGCTGCAGAATTATGTTGTAAATTAGCGTTAAAAGCCATAAAAACAAAATCTATAGACTAATGGATGTGAAAAACAAAATAGTAATCGTTACGGGAGCAGGTTCTGGGATTGGAAAGGCAACTTCAATACATTTAGCAAACCAAGGAGCTACTGTTGTTGTTTCTGATATGAATATCGAAAGTGCTGAAAAAGTTGTTTTTGAAATAACTGCGAATGGGGGTGTTGCTTCTGCAAATAAATGCAATGTTACTAATTTTGAAGAAGTAGAGCAGCTGATTCATTCAACCGTGCAGAAATATGATCGCTTAGATGTTATTGTTAATAATGCAGGTATTGGTCCTAACTTATTGCGCACCCATGAAGCTAGCTTAAAAGATTGGGATATGGTGGTTGCTGTGAATCAAACCGGCGTTTTTTATTGTATGAAAGTAGCATTGCAACAGTTCTTAGTTCAAGGATATGGAAATATTGTAAATATTGCTTCTTTAGCAGGTTTAAAGGCTTCACCCAACAATATAAGTTACAGTGCTAGTAAATTTGCAGTGGTAGGAATGACAAAATCTGCAGCAATGGAATATGCTACAAAAAATATTAGAGTAAATGCAGTTTGCCCGGGCTATACGGAGTCTGCCTTGCTTGATCAACTGCTAGCTGCCAAGCCTGAGATGGATGCCATTTTAAAAAGTGTTATTCCTATGAAGCGTTTTGGGAAAGCGGAAGAAATTGCAGATGCAGTTGTTTGGCTTGCCTCTGACAATACAAAATTTATTACAGGTCAAACGATTACGCTGGATGGAGGTACTTCTCTTTAAAAGAAAACCTTCAGATTGCTATCTTAAAAGCGTTTTTTTAAAATTTTGCAGGTCTTCTTCTGTATCTATGTCTATGAAGTTGGTTTGCTTGTTTAGATAAACCACGTTGCTGTTGTTGTTTAAAATATCTTTAGCACCAAAGTCACCAGACATTTTTTGTAATTTGTTAAAATAACTCTTGGGGAATATAGCAGGAACGCCCAATTTCTTTCCATAATTAGAAGCTGTAATTTTTGATTGATCTTCATTGAACAATGCAATCATTTTATTTAAATATGTTTTTTCTATTGCTGGCTGATCTCCTAAAAGGACTAGAACGGCATCATAGCTATTTGTTGTAGTTTTTAAATGAGATACACCATAAGCAATGCTACTACTTAATCCTTTCTTGAAATTAGTATTGTAAATAAAGTGAGTATTTGCAGATGAAATTTCTCGTCGAATTAAAACATTGTTTGCACCTAAAACACAGTACACATGATTTACATTGATAGCTTTTGCTTTAGATAAAACGGTTTCTAATAAGAAATTAACTCCAATTTTAACCAATTGTTTTGGTGTCTTCATCCTAGAAGATTCTCCCGCAGCTAAAACTAAAATCGCAATATTTATCAATGTTTATGTATGTATTTTTCCTTCTAATTTCCTTAAAGAAAAGGGTTCTTTTGCTCTAATTACTGCAAGAATTTCTGCAATAATAGAAACCCCAATTTCTTCTGGTGTTTGTGCACCAATATGCAATCCGGCTGGCGTATAAATTGAATCTAAAAATGCTTCTGTAGCTTCGGGTTCATATTCAAAGAGTTCATTAAATAAACGTTCCCTTTTGCTTGGTGCACCTAAAATTCCAATATATTTTGGTTGCTGCTTGGCAAGTGCAATCACATATTTTAAATCTTGCACATAACTATGATTCATAAGTACAAGCGCACAATTATCGTTGATATTGTTGAATTTAATAGTTTCAGGACTCTCGCTAATTACTTTATTTGCTCCTGGGAAATCGCTAAGTTGTTTGCTATCTTTTATAGAAGTAATTATTTCAACTTCCCAGCCTAATGTAGCTGCTGTTTTGCATAATTTAACCGCATCGTGCTCGCCCCCAATAATAATTAATTTAAAAGCAGGTTGTAATACCTGGTTATAAATGGCAACATCACTTTTGGTTATAACTGTTTTTGTAAATGCAAATTGTTGCTTATTTTTAAAAGTTACACTTGTACCAAATTCACCAAAAACTTCATTTTCTTTTTTGAAATAACTGGTTAATTGTAAAGACTCTCTTTTAGAATTTGCTTCAGAAAAAGCAGATATAAATTGGTTAGTAACAAAAAAAGGCTCGATTAAAACATATAAAATACCTTCACAACCTAACTTATATCTACCATCGTATGTAATTACTTTGGGCTTGTTGTCTCTAAAAACGGTAGTTGCTCTATGAATAATTTCTTTTTCTACACAGCCACCACTAACAGCACCAACAGAACTCAAATCTTCAGAAATTAACATTCTAACTCCGGGTTTTCTATAAGAAGAACCTTCTAGAAAAACAACAGTTGCTAGCACGTTTTTCAATCCTTTTTGTTGATTGATTACAGCCTGCTTAATAATTTCTTTGAGTTCATGAATCATTGATGAAAATAATTTAGTTAAATGTAAGAATTTTTACATTCTTATTTAGTACTTATTTTACAAGTTTCACACTCATAGTTGTCTTCATTGATAACCATCCCACTGATATTACTTTCTACAATTTTTTTAATAAAACTATTGTAAGTTTGGTCATTTCCAACCAATTTACTTCCTTTATTTAGCTTGTAAAAATCTCCTTCCCATTCTTGTTTACCCCAACAATTTGGACAGATGCCTTCTGGTGCATTTTCGTTTGTATTTCCAGTATCTTTTGCGGTAAAATATTTTTTTAAACTTTGTATTAGACTCATAATTGTTTGTTTTAAGTAGTCGGAATAATAGTAGAGACTTTACGGGTTAAGGTATGTTATTAATAAAGCTAGTTCCAAATTAATTGTTTGCGTTCTTTCCAATAAAACTCCGGAGCTATTTTAAATGAATTTAGGAGTTCAATTTCATTATTAGAGAGTGAAAAAGTATTCAATTGTAAATTTTGTTTTAACTGTGCGTTGGCGCTTGCTCCGCTTAAAACAATACTATTAGGTATGGTTTGTTCGCAATATTTCAATGAAATTGCATCTATGCCAACGTTGTGCTTTTTTGATATACTTTCTAAAACTTTATACATTTTATTATAATGGGGATAGGATTTGTTTCTAAAAACCCTACCATTTGCTAGAGCTTCTTTAATGACAATTGATTTATTTTCATGTATTAGTTCGTCTGAAACTTCTAGTATACTTTGATCTAAGAAATTATAAGTTACTTGAAATAAATCAAAAAGAGAAGCACCATCAACCGTTATGTTTAAAGCTTTTTTAATTACCTCTGCTTGATTTGTACCTGTTGTAGTCAATCCTATTCTTAAATTATGTTCTTTTTTTAGTGACGCCAATCGTTCTAAAACTTTGGAATTTTCTAAAACACCAGTTTCTATAGTTGCCGAATGAATTTGATATACTTTTAAATAGGGGAGTAGTTGTTTAGAAAAATTCCATTGCGCATTTAATTTTGCTAAACTGTGTTCCTTTACTTCATGCACTATTGCATTTTCATCAAAATTAGCGGTATAGGTATAGCCCCATTTTGTAGCAATTTGAATAGACGCGTCATTTTTTGTTTGTAACCATTCTAATACTAGTGCTTCTGCCAAACCATAACCAGGAGCTGTATCGAAATATCTAATACCTTTATTATAGGCAGTTTCTAATACAGAAAAACTATTTTTTTTAAACGCTTCTAAATTAGATTTTTCACCATTTTTTAAACGGACATTTATATATTGGGGTCTTCCTAATGCGGCAGTTCCTAATCCTAATTTCATTTTTTTTTATTTTAAGAACTACAAGATAACATAGAACACCCTACTTTATTTCTTGCCCATTCTGGTCTTTTTGAAAACCATTTTTCTTGCTCTGGTTGTGTTTCATATGGTTTTTTTAAGAGTTGAAATAATGCATCTATTAAAGTGTAATTTCCTTTATCTGCCTCGTCAATTGCCATTTGAGACATGTAGTTTCTTAGCACATACTTAGGGTTTACAGCATCCATTTTTTGTTTTCTCTCTTCGGATGATATTAGTTCCTTCTGAAGTCTATTCGCATATTTTTTAAACCATAAACTCCAAGTATCTTTCACTTCATTAGAAATGTTTTCGAAGTCATAAAATGCTTTTTTTATCAATTGTAAGCTAGATTCTGCATCCGTAAAACCACTTAAGTTTCTAAAGAAAATAGTCATGTCTGTTTCTACCAATTGTAAATTATCTTCTAACCGCTGAATCAATTGTAAGTCATCTACATCGCTAATAGACAAACCTAACTTAGATTTCATCATGGTTAAAGATTGTTGCTCAAAATCTGTTGTATACTGTTTTAAAATAGTCTCTAATGGGGCTACATCTTCTATGATTGGATATAAAGCATTTGCCAGTTGATACAAATTCCATAAACCCATATTTGGTTGATTTCCATACCGATATCGTTTGTGTTGACGATCTGTAGTATTTGGTGTCCATCCAAAATCAAAACCCTCTAACCAACCATAAGGCCCAAAATCTATGGTTAAACCTAAAATAGACATGTTGTCTGTATTCATAACTCCGTGCACAAAACCAACACGTTGCCAAGCAATAATCATTTTTAAAGTACGTTCTGTAACTTCCTTAAAAAAGGCAATATAATTTTCTTTTGAGGGAGCTCCTAAATGCGGAAAATGATGTTTAATTGTATAATCTACCAAGACCTTTAAATTTTTCAAATCATCTCTTGCTGTAAAAATTTCAAAACTACCAAAACGTAAAAAAGAAGGAGAAATTCTAGAAACAATAGCACCTTTTTCATACGCTGGATTCCCATCATATAAAACATCACGTAAAACAGCATCGCCAGATAAGCTTAAAGACAAAGCTCTGGTGGTTGGCACGCCCAGGTAAAACATAGCTTCACTGCACAAATACTCTCTAACAGAAGAGCGTAAAACGGCTAAACCATCTGCAGTTCTAGAATAAGGTGTTTCGCCAGCGCCTTTTAATTGGACTTTCCAGTTTTTATTTTGATGCTCAACTTCAAATAAATTAATAGCACGCCCATCTCCTAATTGTCCTGCCCAATTGCCAAATTGATGTCCGGCATAGCACATAGCATAAGGTGTTGTATTTGGGTATATATTATTACCTGTAACTATATTTTTAAAAAATTCTGTTTTAGTTTCAGTATTAGAAATACCCAATTCAGATGCCATTTCTTTAGAAATATGTAAGATTTCTGGCTTGGCAGTTTTCTTTGGTAAAACATAAGAAAAAGCTGCATTTTCTACTTGCCTCCTTGTATTTTCTTTGACAACATCTGCTGGCAATTCTGTAGTTAAAGTGTTTTTTATATTTAATTTCAAATTCGAATTTTTTAAATTTTCAAAGGGTTTTAACGCTTTGTTTTGTCAATCCATTTTTGAAGTGCGCTATCAGAAGGATTTCTCAATTTTTTACTATCAATAGTAATCGTAGGGAAATTTAGTTTTTTATTTTCATACAAGTTACGCAATTTGGTTTCATTCTCCTCGTTATTTTCAACATCTAGAAATACATAATGTAAGTTACGTGTTTCTAAAAAGGTTTTATAGTAGGCTGTCTTATGGCATTTTTTTGTACCAAATAATTGTATTTTCATTTTTTTTCAAAGGTTTTAGAGCTTTTTTAGCTGGTAGCGCTAAACCCTTTTAATTTTTGTGATGCGCTATTTTAGTTTCTCTGCATGCATTTTTCGCAGTTTGGCTAACTTCGGTTCAATCACATAGGTACAATAGCCTTGGCCGTTATTATTTTTATAAAAATCCTGATGTTCTTGCGTGGCTGCATAAAAAGGAGGTAGCGCACTCAATTCTGTTACTATTTCACGCTCATAGTAGTCTTGAATTTGTGCTAAAACTGCTGCTGCTATTTTCTGTTGCACATTGTTATGATAATAAACTACAGACCTGTATTGCGTGCCTCTATCTGCGCCTTGTTGGTTTAAAGTTGTAGGATCATGTGTAGTCATAAAAATGACTACAATATCTTGATACGAAATAGTATTTGCATCAAAAGTAATTTGAATTACTTCTGCATGGCCTGTTAAGCCAGAGCATATTTCTCTATATGTTGGTTCTCCTGGAACATCTCCTCCAGCATAACCAGAGATCACTTTTTCTACCCCTTTTACTTCTTGAAACACAGCTTCTGTGCACCAAAAACATCCACCTCCTAAAGTGGCTATTTGTAAATTTTCACTCATTTTATATCGTTGTTATTGCTAATAATAGATATGAAATAGGCGCTAATTAAAAGAGACCCTATGGTACATACTTGCAATAATTTTTTATGATTGTTTACTTTATTTTTTTTCTAATTGCATCGCTGCAGAGTTCATACAATAACGCAATCCACTAGGTGCTGGTCCGTCAGGAAAAACATGCCCTAAATGCGCATCACAAGTATTGCAAAGTGCTTCAACTCTAACCATTCCAAAAGTAACATCTTTATGATATTTAATGGCGTTTTCTTGAATAGGTTGCGTAAAACTTGGCCATCCAGAATTAGAATCAAATTTTATTGTAGCATCAAATAAGGGGGTATTGCAGCAAATACAATTGTATTTACCTGCGTCATAAATAGAGCATAAAGCTCCTGTATATGGGCTTTCTGTACCTTTTTGTCTGGTAACTCTGTATTGTTCTGGGGCTAAAAGGGCTTGCCATTCGGTTGCTGTTTTTTCAACTCTTTTAGTTGGAGTTGGATTTCCTTTTGTAGCAAAATGTATAATTTCTTTCCAAGTAAGCATGCTAGTTGTTTTCTTTTTTTATAATTGTTATCCTCTTTTATTTGGACGAAATAATAGGTTTTAACTTACAAATAATTCTATTTTATTTGAACACATTTCAATACCTAAATTTACGAAAAATTTTAAATAAAAAAATGCACAATATTTTAAATATCATGCATTCTTTTATAATTCTATTATTGCTTAATTTTTTATTTCTGTCTAAAATAGATGGTAATGGGTACACCAGAAAAATCGTACATATCTCTTAGCTTGTTTTCTAAGAAACGTTTATAAGGGTCTCTTACATATTGCGGTAAATTACAGAAAAATGCAAACTGAGGTGTAAGTGTAGGTAGTTGCATGCAATATTTAATTTTAACAAACTTTCCTTTTGTAGCTGGTGGCGGATAGCTTTTTACAATTTCTAGCATTGCATCATTCAGTTTACTGGTAGATATTTTGAATTTTCTTCTTTCAAAAACTTCTACTGCAGTTTCAATAGCTTTAAAAATTCGTTGTTTTGTTAATACAGAAGTAAATACAATTGGCACATCTGTAAAAGGCTCAATTTGTTTTCTAACCATGGCTTCAAAATCACGCATAGTATTGGTTTCCTTCTCTACTAAATCCCATTTATTTATTAAGACAACAACTCCTTTTCTATTTTTTTCTGCCAGCCAAAAGATGCTTTGATCTTGGCCTTCAAAACCACGAGTTGCATCTACTACTAAAATAATAACATCTGCATATTCTATAGAACGCACTGCACGCATTACAGAGTAAAACTCTAAATCTTCTTTTACTTTCGATTTTTTTCTAATTCCTGCAGTATCTACGAGGTTAAAGTCGAATCCGAAACGGTTGTATTTTGTGTCAATAGAATCTCTTGTTGTACCTGCAATATCTGTTACAATATTTCTTTCTTTACCAATTAAAGCGTTTATAAAAGAAGATTTACCTGCGTTTGGTCTTCCTACAACAGCAAATCTTGGTAAGTCTACTTTTTCTAAATCTACTGCTTCAGGCGCTGGCATCTTTAGCGCAATATCATCTAATAAATCTCCAGTTCCACTTCCATTAATAGAAGAGATGGTATGGTAACCACCCAAACCTAAGTTATAAAACTCTACAGCATCTGCATCTCGCATTGCGTTATCAACTTTATTAACAGTAACAAAAATTGGCTTTTTTACTTTTCGTAAAATCTTAGCAACTTCTGCATCCATAGGTGTAATACCTTCTTCCACATCAACAACAAATACAATAATATCTGCTTCTTCAATTGCTAGTTTAACTTGTTTTCTAATTTCTTCTTCAAAAATATCATCAGAACCAATAATGTAACCACCTGTATCTATAACAGAAAATTCTTTTCCATTCCAGTCAGATTTCCCATAATGCCTATCTCTTGTAACCCCACTAACAGAATCTACAATAGCATCTCTTCTCTGCACCAATCTATTAAAAAGTGTCGACTTTCCTACATTTGGTCTTCCTACGATGGCAACAATACTATTCATTTGTGTTCAAATTTTTTGCAAAGGTACGATTTAAGCTTTTAAGAAAGACGCTAAAAATGAAGTCTTTAAAAAACTAAAACGCTCTAAATTATTTACTGCTTTTTCTTCTTTAAAAGTAAGGGGATGTATCTAAAATAAAGCAAGGTAAATGACTGTATTTATTTCTGATTATAACCAAAACGTTTTAGCTGAATCTTGTCACTACGCCAGTTTTTATTCACTTTTACATACAGTTCTATGTACACTTTTTTCTCAAAGAATTTTTCTAAATCTTTTCTTGCTTCTGCGCCCACTCTTTTTAGTGCTGCACCTTTATGACCTATAATAATTCCTTTTTGCGTTTCTCTTTCTACCATAATTATAGAACGTATTCTAACAATGGTTTCTTCTTCTGTAAACTCTTCTGTTTCTACTTCTACAGCGTACGGAATCTCTTTCTTATAATGAATTAGAATTTTTTCTCTAATTTTTTCATTTACAAAAAAGCGTTCTGGTTTATCTGTTAATTGATCTTTCGGATAAAAGGCAGGCCCTTCTGGTAATAATTCTTTTATTTTATCTGATACTGCTGCTACATTAAATTTTTCTAAGGCAGAAATTACAAATACTTCGGCATTGGGTACTTTGTCTTTCCAATATTGTATTTTTTCTTCTACTTCGTCTTGAGAAGATTTGTCAATCTTGTTTAAAAGCAACATTACAGGAATTTCACTGTGAATTATTCTATGGAAGAATGCCTCATTTTTCAATTCCTTTTCCCCAACTTCTACCATATATATTAGAATGTCGGCATCTTCAAAAGCAGATTTCACAAAATCCATCATAGAAGATTGCAATTCATAGGCTGGTTTTATGATTCCTGGAGTATCAGAAAATACTATCTGATAATCGTCTTCATTGACAATTCCTAAAATACGGTGCCTGGTAGTTTGGGCTTTCGCAGTAATGATAGATAGCTTTTCACCTACCAAAGCATTCATTAATGTAGATTTACCTACGTTAGGATTTCCTATAATATTTACAAAACCAGCTTTATGTGTCATGCTACAAAGGTAATTCCTTTTTGTATTTGATTAGAATTTAAAACAAGGTACTTATTGGATTCTTTTAACCAGACAATAGAATCCTCTTCAGAGATTTTTTGAGGCATTAAAAATGGTAGGTCTTTTACGTTTTTAACCATCTGTATATATAGTTTAAAAGCGTTTTATTAGAATAATAATAAGTCATTTTATTTAAAGCACGTTCTCTAAGTTCGTTGTTTAACAATAGTTGAATTATTATTACTATATTTTTCAATAATAGTTAAAATTTTAAATAATGAAATAGTTAAAAACCTTAAAAATGTATTTTGATATAAACTCCAAGATGAGGATGTTATTTGTAAGTCAAATATTTTAAATTTAGCTATGGTTACAAAAAAATGTTGTTTAAATATATCTTTTTTAATATTGTTGATTGTTAAACTATTTTTGCAATCGAGCTTATAAATATCATAGATACTTCGATGGCTTTAGTTTTAATAATAAAACGCTTTATCCGCCAATTGTAAAGCATATATACAATGATTAAATAAAAAAGGTTTACTTGGTGTTTTAATAGTTTTAGCTTCGTCCTTAAAAGCACTAATTAGCTTTTTTGAATTAAATACACCTCTATGTTTTGGAGATAATAATTCTAAGTTAGGCTCTATAGCGATTGTTTTATTTTATTTACTCGCCTTGGAAGATGTTTAGGCTTAAAAAACCTAAATAGACTATCAGTATGCGGAGACAAATAATTGTTTTTTTCTAATACTTTCTCAACTTTTTCTTCATCCTTATGTTGAATAATAAAGTCGATATCTCCAATCATTCGCTCTCCAATATCTTCAAAAACATTAGAAAGTAAAAGTGCAGTTCCCTTTAGAAAAATATGTTTAATATTATTTTCAAACAGAAGTTCAGATAGCTCTTTTGCTTCAGATAATAAAATCTCGTTTCTAGCTTTATTTATTGCAAAGATATTTCTTATATATGCTATAAAATCATCTGGAAATAGGCAGGAACAATTCTTTTTATTGATATTAAAATAAAGAGCAGGTAACATCAGATGGCTACTAGCAAGTTTTATTAAATTTTCAAAATTAATCGTGTTTATATCAATGCCATTCAGAATTTCACTTTCTGAACGGTAAAGAATATTTACCATAAATTTTTCCTCAAGACTAATCAATCCCAACCTGGAGGTGGTGGAGGATTATTGCTACCCATATCCGAACCACCATTGGGGTTACATAAAGGTTCTGATAGTAGTAAGTACTGCATACTTTCCCCTTTTTTTATAGCTTCCTCTCTTGCAATTCCGGAAGAAACGTTTTCTGTTTTATTTTTAGATTGTTTATTCACATTTTTATTTTTTAATTATTAACCACCACCCCAACCGCTAGGGTCTGGAGGATTTTCATTCCCCAAATCTGAGCCATCATCGGAGCCACTGTCACCTCCCGGGTTAGGAGAAGCAGATTGAGCCTGTGCCTTTTTTGGATCTAGTATAATAAAAGTACCAATAGCACTAAGCGCTGCATACTTACCCATTTTCTTTATAGCATCCTTTCTAGTAATTCCGGAAGGAGTAGTTTCTTCGTTATTTTTAGGATCTTTATTCATATTAATTTATGATAAGTTTTTTAGTCAATACGGTATTTCCTGATTTTAATTTAATAACATATATGCCCGTAGCCAAACCTTGTGTTGAAATTGTCTGTGTATTAATATTATTTTCTAAAGTTTTAGATACCACTTCTTTGCCAAGGATGTTATAGAGTCTTAAGTTTATCTGATTCGACTGATTGGCTGTGCCTTCTATAGTAATAAAGTTATTTATATCTGACTTATATACATTTAAAAGATGTGTTTCTATATCATCTTCGATAGATAAAGAAGCACTAGTTAAGTGAACAAAGAATCTACCTGCTCCACTTAAATTATCCTGAGGTGTTAACTCAAAGTCTTGTTCATTTAAAAGTGTCACTGTTCCCTGTTGATTATCTTCTAAATAAACATTTGTGCCTTCATAAATATCATTGGTGTGTATACTTATTTTGAATCCGTTTCCGGATTCTCTATTAACTACAAGAGGAATTACGACATCATTAATACTCTCTAGCCCCATTGCATTAACAGCAAATCCAACACCCTTGTCTTCATCTACTAACCTTGAAATTAAGGATGCACTTTGATTAAAATGACCAGCATCATAACCGGGATCTAAACCAAGATTAAGCCCTTCTTTAAAATAAAATCTCGTATTGTCTATCTCAGTATCTCCCTGATAAAGTTTAAGAATTAGTTCATAAGAGTCTTGCATGGCTCTACTACTTGTAATAAAATCATCTCCACCCACAATAGTTCTCATATCTGTTGTAAACGAAATATTATCAGAGTTAGTATTATCCGATGCGATCATAAATCCTTGCCCAGGAGCAAGAAGTAATGCACCACTACTATTATTATAAATTGTATATCCTGTTCCATCTGCATCATAGCCATAAATGGCTTCATAAGAATCGTGAAGCTTATCACTATTAATTGTTAAAAAGTTGTTTGAACTATCTGCATTGGTATTCCCTTGGATGTATGAAGGAAAAGGGTTTGCTACTAAATTCCATCTTGTACCTGCCCCTGAATTTGCAGCATCATTATTAATAATTGCCTGTGTTTTATTTGTAGCAGCTGGACTTCCTGTAAAAGAAAGTATCCCAGTTCCATTAGCAATGGTCCCCATTTGAAAGCCTTTTCCAAGAGGAAAGTTTCCTGCGCCACCAATAGTGGATGTAGTGTAGTTTGTCCAAGTGTTGTCTGCATTATCATAGTACCCTATAGCTTTTGTAGCACCATTAGTGGCTAAGGTCGAAGAGTTTGCAGTAACAAATGAGTTAATGGATTCTCCGTTTAACGGAGAGCCAATTAAATCCCACTTATTAGTACCTACAGTGTTTACATATCTATTATAGGATATATTTCCAGTAACAGTACCACCAATTATAATGGATGAAAACTCGTCTGAATCAGAATTTAAAGTAAATGTTCCACTGTTTGAGAAGTTTCCACTTATGGTCACAGAACCTGTTTTTTCAATTGTAAAACTTTTAGCTGAATCAACTGTGATGTTTTGACCATTTGTCAAAAAGGAGACAAAACATAGTAATAGTGTTAACTTTCTCATAGTTTTTTATTTATCAGAAATTAATTTTTCTACTAATTTTTCTAATCTTGAGATCTTATCGTTTTGTTCTTTAAATGCATTAATAAGCACAGGTACAAGCCCTTGATAGTTTACCGCTAACATGTCTTTATCGTCTGTTGTAACTAGTTCTGGAAATACTTTTTGAATATCTTGAGCCAATACGCCAATTTTTTGTTTGCCGTCTTTTTTCATTGTGTAACTCTTCCCATCAATTAGCAGTAGTTTGGCAAGAGTAGACCCTAGAGATACAATATTTGCTTTAAGTCTCGCGTCAGATGATACAACAACATCGCCACTTACTGTTAAGTTATTACCAACAGTGGTATTGCCATTAACCATTACTTTAAAAGCATCAGATTTTG